>Ga0116171_10001082_pt1 | contig 28041 bp, 19 predicted proteins | sample AD_JPNHW2_MetaG_FD_89798 | JGI IMG/M metagenome (GOLD analysis project Ga0116171, IMG submission 89798) | Active sludge microbial communities of municipal wastewater-treating anaerobic digesters from Japan - AD_JPNHW2_MetaG | ecosystem: Engineered > Bioreactor > Anaerobic > Digestate | place...
CCGGGTCATTGACCCGATGATCGGATTCCGGTCGCACTTCAATATCGCGCCCGGCAGCACGAACCCGGTGATCGTGGTGCACGAGCGGGCGGAAGCGGTCATGATGCAGTGGGGCCTTGTCCCTCACTGGGCAAAAGACGTTGTTGCTTGGCCACATCTCTTACGGCTGCCGGTTATGTGGGGACAACTCGTACCGCACTCAACAAAGAACATCCCACCTGCCCATCGTCCCTTCAATGCCCGGGCCGAGGGTCTCTCAGAGAAGCCGATGTTCCGGGATCTCCTGCGGACGAAGCGCTGCATCGTTCCCGCGAGCGGGTTCTTTGAGTGGAAACAGGAGGGCGGACGCAAAGTCCCGTTCTACTTCCGGGTGCGGGACGACCCGGTCTTTGCCTTTGCCGGCCTCTACGATATCTGGAGCAACCCGGCGGGCACGACCCTGTCGACCTACACGATCATCACGACTGCCGCGAATTCCCTGATGGCCCCTGTCCACGACCGGATGCCGGTGATCCTCCGGCAGGACGACGAGATGCACTGGCTGTCCCGGGCAGTTCTTCCCGCGGATGAGTTACAGAGGATTCTCGCGCCGTATCCGGCAGAGGGGATGGTGGCATACCCGGTTTCGGAGCGGGTAAACAGCCCTGATGTGGATGATGAGAGGGTGACTGAACCGGTAAAGGGGTTGTGAGGAGTCCCCGGTTGACGGAAAACTACCCCGGGTACCGGGCCGCTGATCAGCCCGCCGCCGGGATACAGGGCCGGCCTTGAGGAATGTGTCCCGACATAACAACGAGCCGGTTTTTTTAGAGAACAACTAAAAAAGGAAAAGAAAAAATTGGTTTTTGCACGCCGTCACACGTGGGTTTTCTGACTTACCATTTCTCAGGGAATGCCATCTCAACGTACAGGTCCTCAAGCCGGGCCTTGTGGCCGCTCTCCATGGCGGCGAGGTTCTGGAAGAGACTTTTCTGGACAAAATCACTGGTCGAATTGGCAAGCTGCGTATACATCTGCATCGCTTCGAGCTCTTTCTTGATCGCAAGGACAAGACCGTCAATGGGTTTTAAGTCCGCGGTAAGTTTCGGGGTGACAAGGGTTTCGCTGACTTTGTAATCGTGCGCTTTCGTGATGTGAAGATCCTTTACATCCTTTGTAAGCAGACCTTCCAGGAACTGCCGGTGCTTTGTCTCGTCACCTGCGAGTTCATTAAAGAGGGTTTTTAAGTTTGCATCCTTGACCCGGTCAGAAACCGACCGGTAAAATGTGTACGATTCCACTTCCCTGCTTATTGCCATCTGGATAATGTCTTTTATATCAGTCATTTCATCTATCCTCCATATGCCCTGTCGGGATCATAGGTAATTATAATTAAGTAGTATATAATCTGTAGGATTATGGACCCTTAATGCCCCGGCTTATTCTCCCGGTCGTAACCGTACCATCACACCACGAGTTCGTCTTCGAGAGAGGATTGTGCAGAGAGACCGGGATTTAATTCGCCAAAAAAACGAAACTGTTTGGGGAGTAATCCGTTCCCATTGTGGACGACCCCGACATGACACCCTCCCAGAGACAAAACCCGTTATTTCATGCTTGAGATACACCACAGGATTTATTGCATGTACTTTTGAAAGATTACCTCAAACGATGAGCCTGATGATGTCGGACCGGTCTGTTCGTAAAAGAGTGTGATCGATGGCTCATTACCTGATCGATATCCGGATGATGGGGTCGGTGAAGCACCAGATTAGCTTGCTGAGCCACCAGCTGGACGGGAAATTCAATCTCAAAAACAAACTGGTGATCCCGCATATTACGCTCGCCGGGCCGTTCTCTACCGCAAATGAAGAAAAACTTATTGAAGATTTCATGAGAGTTTGTACAAACCAGACAAAGATCCCGAAATACGAAGTAGGGGGTTACGGGTTTTTTCCCGATACAAGAGTGGTGTATGTCACCATCACCCCAGATGAGACCTTGAAACAATTCCGGTACCAGCTGGCCCGGGCAATCTCCCCGTATTGCTCGTTACGGGATTATGATCTGGATTCTGCTGACGATTTTAAGTTTCACGCAACGCTTGCCATGAAACTTGACTGGCTCACCTTCCAGAGAATAAAATGGTATTTCCGGGGACAGGAGGGTGTCATCTACCGGCACCACCCGATCCGGGCAACGCTGCTCAAAAATTCCAGGATCCTGTGCGAATATGATTTTGTCCAGGAAAGAATGCTCTCCCGGGCGCAGGCCCATAGCAAGGCGACACGGAAGCGCGATTCTGATATGCTCAAAGTGTGGGTTGACGAAAGTTGGGAGGGTGTGTAGTATCGTCCGACGGTCCATTTGTCATCCATGAACCCCGAACATATTTTTTTACGGCATCAAAACTACTTGGACTTATTGTATAGTAAATCCACAAAAAAGAAAAAACAATTAACGAGGCCAAAAAGATTATTTCTTTTTGGGGGCTGCCTTCTTTACGGCGGGTTTTTTTGCTGGGGCCTTCTTTGCGGCCGGTTTCTTTGCTGCAACCATATTCGTCACACCTCCCACCGGAAAGGGTTATAATTTTCATTATTCTATGAATACATAAATATTTTGGTCAAAATGGTAGTTTCCTGCATAGAATCGCTATCAATTGCATTTTTGTCCCACGCAAAACCGGAGTATCCGGAATAGAACTGATTTTACAGGCAATAGGGAGTGAAATGCGCAATTCTTATAATTAAGCCCAGTTTGCCAAAAAAAGGCTTGGTTGAGCTCAATTATTGCAGGGTGCAACAGGCCGGGGCCGGATAAATCCGGCCCGGAACAGGTATTCTCTAAAAAAAACTGCGTTCCGCGCTTTCATTTGCTCTTGTGTGTTTTAAAACGGCAGATAAAAAAGCAATCTTTATGAGCGAGCGTTGTCCCATCGTGTACTGATGAAGCGGCAGTTTATTGTGGGGGTAATCGGGGGATTTCTGGGTATAACAACTGCAGTATATGTGATTTTTTCTTCAGGGACCCCCGATATGACCCTCTCCGGAGTCCAGGCAGCTCTTTTTTCCAGCCTGGGCCTGATGGGTGCGGCGATATCTGACAGGGAAACCCGGTTTGCCGGCTGGATGCTGCTCTCCTCCGCCATCTGGCTCACGCTCTCGGTTCCGCTTGCCGGTACGCTCAACCTGCTCTACTGGTATATGCCTGCCATCGTTATCCTCGGAATAGCGGCAGTACTCTGCTTCCTGGAGCCGGAAGTGGATGATGCAGATCCGCAGGAAGAGCCAGACGGATAGTGAACCGGAATGTTTTCCGGGTTCCATTTTTCCTTACACGTTTCCGGATACAGGAGCAGGGAATCCGGTTTTGTAGATCGGATGATAAATGCATTCGCTGTAGTCTCGCGCTCACACAACAAAAAAATGAAAATAAAATAAATTTGTTAACTTTTAGCCCTTGGGCTTTTATGCAACAGCCCGTATTCTTGCGGTTTTAAAATCTGACGGTTTTACAGGTGTTTTGTGCCGTACCAGAATGGTTCAACCGGTACCGGGTTCTTACTGCGCCTTATCGTAGCAGATCTTTGCGTCGTCATGCTTGCCCAGTTTGTCCAGCGTCGCCCCGATCTCGTTCCAGACCTCTTTACGAGAGGGATCAATCTCCAGCGCATGTTTGAACGATGACAAGGCGTCCTGGAATTTTTCCAGTTCCTGCAGGGCGCGACCCTGATGGATCCATGCATCGACAAAATCCGGCTGGAGGGAGATCATCGCACGGTATGCCTCTGCTGCATCCTCAAACTGCCCGAGCGCCTCAAGGGAGCTCCCCTTAGTAAAGTATGCAATCGAGAACGAGGGATCGATTGCAATTGCCCGGTCATATGATTCAATCGCAGCCTTATGCTCCTGCTGGCCGGCAAAGGACATGCCCCTCCGGGTCCAGCCAATCGCATTCTCCGGGTCCAGTTTGAGGCCTTTGTCATACGCGTCTCTTGCCTTAGAATACTTCCCCATATCATAGAGGGCGTTTCCTTTGCCAAACCAGGCATTGGCAAGTTCCGGGTTCTTTTCAATTGCTTTCTCAAATGATTCGAGTGCATCGCGATACATGCCAAGCTCGGCAAGGGATGTCCCCTTGTGAGCGTATGAGTCGGCACCATGGGGATAGAGTTCCAGCGCCCGGTCGTAGGACTTGATGGCATCGCGATACTGTTCAATCGCTGCATACGCAAGGCCGCGATCACGGTAGAGTTCAGCCATATCCGGTTTTATGGCAATGGCATTGTCGTACTCCGTGATTGCTGCATCATAACTACCTTCGTCATTTAAGGTCCTGGCTTTCCAGTAGTGTGCCTGGTAGCAGGACGGGTTTATCTCCAGCGCCCTGTCAAATGCCCTGATTGCCCCGTCGGGATTCTGGAGTGCAATATACGCCCGCCCTTTCTCGAAGATTGCATCGGCAAATCCCGGGTTCGCTGACAATGCCTGGTCAAAGCCTGATATGGCTTCTTTATATTTTCCCAAGTGGAACAGGGATCGCCCCTTCTCGTACAGGGCTTCAGGATAATTACTTCTGATCCGTAGTGCTGCATCAAACGAGGCCACGGCTTCCTCATACTGCTCCTGGCGGGCAAGCGCGACACCCCGGTAATGATATGCTTCAGCGTACTGCCGGTTGATGGCAATCGCATGATTAAACGCATCAACCGCCTCATCGTCCTGCTCTTTCTTGACGTGGGCAAGTCCCTTGTAGTAATACGCTTCCGATGATTCCGGCTGGATGGCAAGGACTTTTTCAAATGCATCCAGAGCCTCGCTCGTCTTTTCCAAGTGAATAAATGCCCGGCCCAGATTAAGAAGTGCCGGAGCATATGAAGCGTTGATAGCAAGGGCGTGGTTATAGCAGTCCAGTGCATCCTCGTACCGATCCAGATTTGCGAGAGCGATCCCCCGGTAGAGCCACGCTTCCGGATAGTCTGCCATGAGAGTGAGTGCCCGGTCGAATGCGTTGATCGATTCCTGGTACATGGCGACTCCGCACAAGGCCCGCCCTTTTGCATAGAATGCCGGGGCACAATCCGGGTGCTGTACAAGCGCCGCATCAAAATTCTTTATCGCTTCCTGGTACCGGCCGAGGGCCAGAAGCGAGAGCCCGAACTGATAATACGCACGAGCATCTTTCTTGTCAAGACCGATGGCCTTGGTATAACAGGAGATCGCGTCCTTGTGACGCTCAAGGGCAGAAAGGGCCATTCCTTTGCCGGTCCAGATACACGCATAGTTCGGACGGAGCCGGAGCGCAAGATCGAACGTGGCGGCTGCATCCCCGGGCCGCAGGAGCCGCAGGAGCGCCATTCCTTTGTGGTACAGCGCTTCATCGTGCTTGGGGCGCAGGGCAATGGCGTCGTCATATGATTGGACTGCCTCGTTATATTTGCCTAGTTCAAAGAGCGTTCGGCCTTTGTAATAATGGGCGTCAATAAAATCAGGTTTTATTTCAAGCGCCCGGTTGAATGCCTCGACCGCATCGCCAAAGTTGTTGAGTGCCTGGATTGCACGGCCCTTCAGGTACCATGCTTCTGCATTGGCCGGATCAATGTCCAGAGTCTTTCCGTATGATTCGATGGCGTCGTTGTATCTTCCAAGATCGTAGAGTACCATCCCCCGGTGGAGCCATCCGGGGACTGAATCCGGTGTGGACTGGATCACGTGATCAAATGCCTCAATTGCGTCATCTGGTTTGCCAATTGCAGCAAGGGAGATTCCTTTGTGATAGAATGCATCAGTGTTACCGGCATCGAGATCGATGGCCTTGTTAAACGCGAGAATCGCATCGTCATGCCTTCCCAGATCTGCAAGAGCACGTCCTTTATAGAAATAAACCCCGGCATAATTCTTGTCGATAAGCAGTGTCTTGTCAAAGGTCTTGACCGCCTCGCGGAACATACCCAGTGTAACAAGTGCCTTACCCTTCTCAAAGAGCGCATCGGCAAAGACCGGATCGATCTCCAGCGCGGCATCAAATGCTTTTACTGCCTCTTCAGAACGCCCACTCTGTGCAAGTGCGATCCCCTTGTAACAGAGCGTCTTTGTATCCGAAGGCCGGATGAGAAGGGCCTCTTTATAACTCTCAATTGCCTCGCTGTACTGTCCAAGCCTGTCAAGCGAGCGGGCTTTTTGGAACTGCGCATCGAAATGATCCGGGTTCAAGGAGATGGCATGGTCGAATGCTGCGATGGCTTCATCGAAATGCCGGAGATTCCCCAGCACGCAGCCCTGCTCGTACCAGGTTTCGGCATCCTCAGGGGTGTACACTAACAGGCGCTCAAACGATTCTGCTGCTTCAGCGTAACGTTCCAGGGCAGCAAGCGAGGCCGCACGGAAATACAGGGCATCCGTATTTTTCGGATCTCCGTCAAGGGCAACATCAAGCGCCGCAAGCGCATCTTCATATTTTTCGATATAAAAGAGCGCGCTCCCTCGTTCGAAACTGGCAGTGGGATCCGATGGCTCAATCTCAAGCACCCGGTCAAACGAACCAATGGCGTCTTCGTACTTCTTGAGGGCAGCAAACGCCCGGCCCCGTTCCAGATGCACCTCGTGATCATCAGGCTGGAGTGCAATTGCCCGGTCAAACGCCGCTATCGCCGCTTCGTAATGGCCGGTACGCATAAGTGCTCCGCCTTTCCTGGACCAGATATCAGGGTTATCAGGGTTAAGCGACAGTGCAGCGTCAAAGGCCATGTCGGCTTCCTCGTACCGTTCGAGTACGACGAGCGACTGTGCCCGGAGATAGGCTGGTTCGTAGTTGTCAGAGAGCTGGGTAAATGCAAGACGGAAGATTTCCTGTGCTTCGTTATGCCGGTCCAGAATGGCAAGGGTCTTTCCTTTCTCAAAAAGGATCTCACCGTTGCCCGGTTCCCTCCCGAGTGCGATGTCAAAAAGGTGGAGCGCATCCTCATACTGTCCCAAGCGGTACCATGCCTTTCCTTCAGAGAATAGCAGGGAAATATCATGAGGCTCGATCTGGCGGGCTTTCTCAAAGGCCTGTACTGCGTCATCATCCTTTTCGATCTGTACCGACGCAAGGCCACGGTGGTACCACGTCCCGAAATGATCCGGTGCGTGGGAGATCATGCCATCAAATGCCGTTATCGCGTCGGTATACCGGCCGAGCCGTTCCAGGGCAAGACCAAGAATATAGGCCGCATCCTCAAATGTGGCATCCAGCTCAAGAACCCGGCCAAATGTGGTGACAGCCTCCTCATCACGCCCCAGTTCGAAGAGCGCACAGCCCATCTCGTAATGGGTCTCCGGTTTCTTGTCATCGAGAGCAAGAGCGTCAGTAAGTGCTGTAACTGCATCCTCGTACCGGCCGAGTCGCGCAAGAGCTACACCTTTTTCATGATACGCGAGATACTGGTTCTTGTTGATGTCAAGCGCACGGTCAAATGCAGTAACCGCATCGTCGTACTGTTTGAGTCGGGAGTGAGCACAACCCTTGGCAAACCATGCATCGTACCCTGACGGATCCAGTCTGATTGCAGAGTCAAATGCAGCAACGGCTTCTCCGAATTTTTTGAGATTTGCAAGGGCACGCCCCTTGTTCAGGAATACCGGCGCACTAGATGCATTGATTGCAATTGCTGCATCAAAGGCGGATATTGCTTCCTTGTTCTTTGAGAGCCGGGCAAGGGCAAGCCCTTTTTCGAAATAGGCAAGAGCAAAATTCGGATCAATTGAAGAGGCCATGTCGAATGCCTCGATTGCCTGACGGTCCCGACCGAGGCGGGCAAGTGCACAACCCTTATCATAGTAGGCGCTGGAATATTTCGGGTTCAGGGCAAGCGCCCGGTCATAGGAGGGGTTTGCCTCTTCGTATCTCCCAAGACCGGCAAGCGCAACGGCCCGATCATACCACCCGTTTGCATTGTCGGGTTTAAGTTCGAGGGCCTTTGTAAGTGCTTCTATAGCCCCCTTGAGATCACCGCTTGAGAGGAGGGAACTACCTTTCCGGAACCAAGCCGAAGAGCAGCCGGGATCGGCAGCGATGACCCGGTCAAAACATCTAATCGCCTCCGGGTAATTACGAAGCCCGATAAAGGTCTTTCCCTTACGGTACCATGCAGTAATGTCATCCGGGTTCAGGGCAAGGGCACGATCGAAGGCTTCCCGTGCACTCTCCAGGTTCTCCAGATCGAGAAGCACACTCCCCTTGAGGAGCCAGACATCGGCATCGTTGTTCTCGATATTGAGGGCCGCATCGAGCACGCTTGATGCCTCGTCGGGCCTCATGAGTTTTGCGAGCATACGCCCCTTGTGGTACAGCACCTCAGCGTTCTGCGGTTCAAGTTCCAGCAGTTTGTCAAATGCGGCAAGTGCCTGCGTGTACCGGCTCATACCGGCATACGCCAGACCGGACTGGAACAACGCATCATTTAAGGAGGGGTCATGTTCAAGGGCCTGCTTGAAGGATCGTATCGCTTTTTCATATTTCCCGAGAGCAAAAAGCGCCAGTCCCTTCTGGTAGTGCGCGTGAGCGTGTTCGGGCACAAACTGGATGGCCTGATCGCAGGCCTCAACCGTCCCGGTATAATTTTTCAGCCGGAACAATGCCAGCCCTTTCCTGTAGGCGGCTTCGGGATATGATGGATCGAGGCCAAGGGCGAGCTCGTATGCATGGACCGCCTCTTCATCATTACCCTGCAGGGCAAGGGATTCTCCTTTATAGAATGCCGCTTCGACAGATTTGGGGTCAAGTAAAAGGACCTGGTCAAAGGCAGTGACTGCTGCTGCACCGTCATTTTCATGGAACAGGACTTCTCCTTTTGAAAGCCAGATAAACGAATTTTCCGGGTCAATGTCAAGCGCCCGGTTGAGCGCATCGAGGGCCTTTGGGAAATCTTTGATTTCCATGAGCGCCCGGCCCCGGTAATACTGGATAACAGAAGTCTCCGGGCCCATCGTCAGTGCCAGATCAAAGATAGGAGAGGATTCTTGGTACTGTCCCAGCATAAAGAGGGCAAGCGCCTTCCTGAACGCATAGTCCTGCACCGTGGGCGCGATCTCCAGCGCACGCTCGAACGCCGGCAGCGACTCGTCAAAATGTTCAAGTTCAAAGAGTACCAGTCCTTTCTGGTACCACCCTGCCGCACAATTTTCGTCTATTGCAAGCACCTGTTCGAATGCATCCTGTGCCTCACTGTGAAGCGCCAGGTGGGAATACGCGATTCCCTTATAATACCAGGCAGTCGCGTTCTTCGTGTCAAGGGCGAGCAGTTTGTCAAATGCTGCAATACCTTCCTCCCACCGTTCTATATGCAGGAGAGATTTTCCCCGGTAAAGCAGGGTAAAGGGATCCCTAGACTGGCGTTTTTGTGCCTTTGCAAATGATTCGGCGGCTTCCTTGAAACGGTTGAGACGGTAGAGAGCGTATCCTCTGCATGCATGTATCCGGGCATTACCGCCGTCATATTCAAGAGCGCGATCGAGCGCGATCACGGCATCTTCGTACCGGGAAAGCCGCATGTATGCAATCCCCATAGCAAAATGGGCAATTGCATTTTCAGGATCAAGCGTTATTACCCGGTTAAAGAAAGTAAGGGCATCATCATAGCGCTGAAGTTCAAAGAGCGCCTGCCCTTTTTTAACCAGTGCACCGATATGGTTGCTGTCAAGTTCGATCGCACTGTCAAATGAGGGAATTGATTCTTCATACTTTTTAAGGGAGTAATATGCGTAGCCTTTCTCGTAATCTATACGGGCGCTTTCCCGGCCCTGCCTGATGCACCGGTCAAAGACATCAATCGCATCCTCGTATTTTTCCAGCCGGTTAAGTGCAAGTCCCGCCTGCTCCAGCGCATCGGTATTCTCCGGGCTGATCTTGATGGTTTTTGCAAAGGCACCAATCGCTTTTTCATCCCGTTGCAATTCGACATACGCAAGGCCAAGGTGATAGAAATTATCTGCAGACCCGGGGTCTGCCGCACACGCAGATTCAAAAACGGAAGCAGCCTCTTTAAAGTGTTTTAATGCTTCAAGGGCCAGACCTTTCGCTGACAGAAGGGGCACATCATTTGGGGTGATCACAAGTGCGTGATCGAATGCGGCAACGGCATCCTCGTACTTGCCCATAGCGACAAGAGCACGTCCTTTGTGATAGTATGCCTGCGGGTAATCCGCAAGCAGGCCGAGAACATGGTCAAAGGCCGCTACGGCTTCCTCGTTACGCAGGATCTGGATCAGGTCAAGCCCCATATCGAACCAGACATGCGTATCGGTACTGTCAATTTCAAGTGACCGGGTGAAGGCGAGCACTGCCTCGGCATACCGTCCAAGAGTTGAGAGGCAAACTCCCTTGTAATACCATGCCTCGGCAAAATCCGGTTGGATCCCGATGGCTATATCCGAAGCCTGGATAGCTCCCTCATCCTGCCCCAGGTTGTGCAGAGATATGGCCTTGTTAAGCGCAGACTCTGCACTCTTTGGATCGGCCTCTAGTGCCTTCTCAAAAGAGAGAATTGATTCCTGATACATTCCCTGGGCTGCAAGTGCAACACCCTTGAGGTGATGTGCGGAAGCATAGTTCGGTACGAGCGCTATTGTCTGGTCAAATGCTTCGATCGCATCGCGATAACGTTCGAGTTTTAAAAGCGCTGCGCCCCGGTGGTATAAGGCGCGATCAAGACATGAATCCGTGCTTATTGCCAGATCAAAAGACTCAATTGCCTCCTCATACCGGCCCAGTTCATACAGCGCGAGACCTTTATACTGGTGGGCTTCGGCACAGGAGGCGTTGAGTTTGAGCGCGTGGTTACAGGCTTCGATACATTCAGTATAATCCCCAAGGTCAAAGAGTGCCCGGCCTTTCTGGTACCACGCCTCAGCAATATCGGGATGTGTCCAAAGGACTTTCTTAAATTCCCCAACTGCATCGCGGAACCTGCCAAGCGTTATGAGTGCCTCTCCTTTATGCATCCGCGCCTGGATGCAGTCGGGCTGGGTGGAAAGCGCAGTGTCGTACGCGAGGATCGCTTCCTCGTGCCGGGCCAGGCCATCGAAGGCCCGTCCTTTCTGGTAATAGATCCGAGCATTTCCCGGATCATGGGCAAGTGCCCGGTCCAGCGCGAGAAGTGCCCCCTCATACTTCCCCATATGGGACAGGATATGTCCCTTATATCTCCAGGCTTCAGCAAAATCCGGCCGGATCTCTATTGCCTTTTCTGCGGCAGCAAGTGCATCTTCCTCCTCGCCCAGGTTGGAGAGCGACAAAGCCTTGTTAAACGCAGAATCTGCACACTTTGGATCGCATTCGAGTGCCCGGTCATACGCGTCTATAGAATCCCGGTATATTCCCAGGGCAGCAAGTGCATTACCTTTATGGTAATGCGCTGGTGCATAATCCGGTACAAGGGCTAATGTTAGGTTAAACGCTTCAATCGCATCGCCATAACGTTCTAGTTTTAAAAGTGCTGCCCCACGGTGGTACAGGGCCCGGTCGAGATGTGAATCGATGCGTATTGCCTGATCGCAGGACTTGATTGCATCCTCATACCGGCCCAGTTCATACAGCGCGAGACCTTTATACTGGTGGGCTTCGGCATAGGATGCGTTGAGGGTGAGCGCATGGTCACAGGCATCGATACATTCAGTATAGGCTTTAAGGTCAAAGAGTGCCCGGCCTTTCTGGTACCATGCCTCAGCAATATCGGGATGTGGATCAAGGACTTTCTTAAATTCCCCAACTGCATCGCGGAACCTGCCAAGCGTTATGAGTGCCTCTCCTTTATGCATCCGTGCCTGAATACAGTCTGGCTGGGGGGAAAGCGCCGTATCGTACGCGAGGATCGCTTCCTCATGTCGGGCAAGGCCATCGAAGGCCCGGCCTTTCTGGTAATAGATCTGCGCATTTCCCGGATCATGGGAAAGCGCCTCGTCCAGCGCGAGAAGTGCCCCCTCATACCTCCCCATATGGGACAGGATATGTCCCTTATATCTCCAGGCTTCAGCAAAATCCGGCCGGATCTCCAGAGCCTTTCCTGCGGCAGCAAGGGCCTCTTCGTCCTGCCCCAGGTTGTGCAGTGACAGGGCCTTGTTGAGCGAAGATTCTGCACTTTTTGGATCGCATTCGAGTGCCCGGTCATACGCGTCTATTGAATCATGGTACAGACCTTGTGCGGCAAGCGCAACTCCCTTGAGATGATGAGCAGGTGCATACTTGGGCAGGAGAATGAGTGTCTGATCGAACGCCTGTACTGCCTCGCGGTAGCGTTCAAGTTTCAGAAGCGAGGCACCACGATGGAACAGGGCGTGGTCAAGATGGGGATCGCTCTCAAGTGCCTGATCAAAGGAGAGGATTGCTTCCTCATATCTCCCCAGTTCGTAGAGGGCAAGTCCCTTATGGTAATGGGCGTCCGGGTAGTTTGATTCCACATCCAGCGCATGGTCGTAGGCATCGATAGCCTCGGTGTAGTTGCCTAAGTCAAAGAGTACCCGACCTTTCTGGTACCAGGCATGGAAGTTGTGAGGGTTCTCTTTTATGGTCTGGTCGAAATCATTGAGTGCTTCGACAAACCTGCCAAGATTATAGAGTGAGATGCCTTTTCGCATCCGTGCCTCAGCGTATTTGGGTTTGAGCGCAAGAGTTTTCTCAAATGCGGTAACGGCATCCTGGTGCCGGTCAAGGCCATCCAGCGCCCGCCCTTTCTGGAAATAGACAAGTGCATTCTCCGGGTCATAGATCAGCGCCCGGTCAAATGCTTCCAGTGCTTCCTGGTATTTCCCAAGTTTTGAGAGCGCAACTCCCTTGAAGAAAAATCCGGGGGAGTTACTGGTATCTTTTTCAAGATTCTTGTTAAATGCCTCGATGGCTTCCTGGAAGCGCCCAAGTTTCTGGAGGGTAAATCCCCGGTAGTAGAAGACCTCGGTATACCCCGGGTCTATGTCAAGTGCCCGGTCAAACGCAGAAATGGCCTCCTGATACTTTCCGAGATCGAGAAGCATCTTTCCCTTGTTGTACCATGCAGGGGCAAACGATTCCTTTATTTTAATTACCGCTTCAAAGGAGTGCAGCGCCTCTTTTTGCCGGCCGAAGTTTGCAAGGGCGAGGCCCAGGTGGTAATGAGCATCGCTGTTGTTTGGATCGATCTCCACAAGGACTTCAAAGACCTGAATCGCTTCTTCTATCCGGTTGATCTTTTCAAGGGAGAATCCCTTGTAAAAGAAGGCTCCGGTACTTCGCTGGTTTAACGTGATCGCGTTATCGAAGGCATCGATTGCATCCTGGTACCGCCCAAGGTCAAAGAGGGCCTTGCCGTCTTTGATCCAGCCATCCTCCTGATCGGGATTGAGTTTGAGGGCCTGCGCATACGCATACACGGCCTCCTCTGTCCGCCCGAGGATATTAAGGGAGTCACCTTTCCGCATCCAGATCTCGACAAGAGCCGGATTGAGGTCAAGGGCCTTATTAAATGCCGTAACCGCTTCGGGGATCTTGCCCAGATCCGAAAGCAGGATGCCTTTTTTCACCCACCCGTTTGCATTATTCGGATCTATCTCCAGAACCTTCGTGTACGCGACCAGCGCATCCTGCTTTTTTACGATCTTGTCGAGAGCGGCTCCCTTCTGCATCCAGATGTCAACAAGATTCGGGTTTAAGGAGAGGATGCGATCAAAAGTTTCCACCGCTTCGGCATAACGCTCGAGCACCATGAGCGATTCGCCGCGTCTGACGAGCGCCTCCATCTGTGAAGGATTAAGAGCGAGACTGCGATTCAGCGCCGCGACGGCTTCGTCATGTCGGCCGAGCCGGGCAAGGGCAATGCCCTGGTACGTGAACGCCTCGACAAGTGAGGGATTCATTGAGACGGATGTATTGAGTGCCGCAAGGGCCTCCTCGTACTTTTGGCATTGCAGATACGCAATACCCTGATAATAATACGTTGAAGCATTGGAAGCGTCAAGAGCCAGTGCATCGGAAAATGCCCGGATCGCTTCATCGTACCGCTCACGCTCTATAAGCGAGATCCCCCTGTAATGATGGGCAAGGGCATTTGCCGGGTCGTATTCGAGAGAGCGTTCAAACGCACCGATTGCCTCATCATACCGTTCCCGGCCGGCATACGCGATACCGAGATAATAGAGTGCGTGCGGGTTATCCGGTTCAAGCGCCAGCATCCGCTCAAAAGTCTTTATCGCGTCTTCATACCGTTCGCGCTGGGCAAGGGCGATCCCCTTCTGGTACAGGGTCTTTGGATTATCGGGCTCGATCTCCAGTGCCTGGTCGTACGAAATAATTGCTTCCAGCTGTTTACCCAGCCGGGCAAGGGCATTACCCTTCTCGTAGAATGCACGGGCGCACCGGCGGTTGATCTCAAGCACCCGCTCATACGACCGGATTGCTTCTTCAAACCGGGAAAGTTCGGCAAGTGAGAAGCCCTTGTAGTACCAGGCCCAGATATCCCGGGGGGCGTCTTCGAGGGCGCGGTTAAAGACAGTGATCGCCTCGTCGTACCGGCCCAGGGTAACAAGTGCCATCCCCTTGCGGACCAATGCCTCTGTGTTCTTCGGGTTAATGCCGATTACCTTGTCAAACGACAAAATTGCATCGTCAGGGACACCGAGATGAGCATGACAGATCCCCTTATAGAGCCAGGCATCGGCAAGACCCGGGTTCTGTTCGACCGCCTCTTCAAATGCGGTAACAGCATCCTTGAACCGCCCGAGATGCGTGAGTGCAATCCCTTTTTCATAGAGGGCTGTCGTATTCTCCGGGGAGATCTCAAGCACAGCGTCGTAGGCGTCAACTGCATCAGCATACCGCTCTTTTTTAAAGAGCGTTGCACCCCGGTGATATAACGCAAGCGTATGGGCGGGATCTATTTCCACAGTCTGGTCAAATGCGCGAAGTGCCTCGTCGAGTTCACCCTTTTTGGCAAGGGCAAGACCCTTGTTAAAATATGCATTGACATAGTTCGGATAGATCTCGATTGCCTGATCGAACGCCTCGATCGCCGGCTGTAACTGTTCCGCTTTTAAAAGGGTACTACCTTTGTCGTACCAGGCCTGCGCATTATCTGGCTTAAGCGCAATGCTTTTGTTGAGCGAATCCAGAGCCTCCTCGTACCTGCCGGTCTTTGCCAGGAGCTTGCCTTTCTGGTGGTAGGCCTGTGCATTGCCCGGATTGTCGATTAAGGCCTTGTCAAATTCCTGGATTGCATCATCGCTGTTTCCCAGTCGGGCCAGGGCAAAACCCTTGTGGTACACGGCGTCCGAATAATCCGGCCGGATCTTAAGCGCTTGATCATAGGCAGAGACAGATTCCCTGAATCGTCCGAGACTTGCATAGGAAAGGCCGATCTGGTATGCAGCCGAGGCACACCCGGGATCGACAGAGAGGGTATGGCTGAAGGCCTCGATCGCTTCATCCTGCCGCCCGAGTCGCGAAAGGACAATCCCTTTAAAATAGGAGGCACCTGCATGATTCTCCTGTGTTGCGAGGATATGGTTAAACGCCTCAAGCGCTTCCTCGTACCTGCTTATGTGGACGCAGGAGACACCCCGGCTGTATATTGCATCGATATTATCCGGCTCGGCCGCAATTGCCCGGTCAAAATCCGCCACAGCCTCGCGGAACCGGTTCAGGTTCTGATATGCTTTACCCCGGAAAAAGAAGATCCGGGTATTTGACGGGTTCATCTCCGCAGCTTTGTCCAGGGCATACGCAGCTTCCTCGTACCGTGCCAGCTCAAATAAGGAGAATCCCTTGTAGAGCCAGGCATCCGGAACAAGAGGGTTCTGTGAAATTGCGTTGTCCAGCGATACTACAGCATCGGCAAATTTTCCCGACCGGTACTGGGCGATACCTTTTATCACCCAGATATCCGCGTGGTCGGGCTCGGCTGCAAGAAATGCCTCAGCCGCTTCAGCCGCTTCATCATACCGTTCCTGTTTTGCGAGAATAAATGCACGGTAATACCAGACCCAGGCATCTGAGGGATCAAGAGAATGTGCCTGTTCGAAGGCGTCAAGGGCTTCGTCATATCTTCCGATCTCGTAAAGGGAGATCCCCCTATTGTAGAAAGCCTTGGAATATTCGGGGAGGATCTCGATCGCCATCCCGTATGCGACAATGGCCTCCTCATGCCGGCCGAGATCTGCAAGAGCGATTCCTTTGTTATAATAGACCTTCGCGTGGCTGGGATCGATGGTAAGTGCATGATCGTAAGCCGATATGGCTTCCTGATATCGTCCAAGTTCATAGAGAGCAATGCCCTTAAGGATCCAGGCTTCGGCATTGTCATATTTGAGGGCGATCAGCCGTTCGCAGGTATCGAGTGCCTCCTTGTTTCGACCCACTTGTGCGAGGGTTGCAGCCTTGTTGTACCACGCATTGATATCGGATGGGTCAAGCGTTAACGCATTATCATAGGATTTGACCGCTGCATCAAACTTGCCGAGATCATACAGGGCGATACCTTTAAAGTAATGGGCTTTGGGTAGTTTCGGGAAGAGGGTGAGCGCCCGGTCAAACATGACCACGGCTTCCTGAAACCTGCCGAGATCATAGAGTTCAATGCCCTGCCGCATCAGTGCTTCAGCATCACTTCTGCTCATGGATTATCGTCGCTCCCTCGTTAATCTCCATTATTCTTGGCACCGCATGACGTATATACGCGTGTGAAACAGCGGCATATACCCTTTCTGGTATATATTTGCATGTCACTATTTATGAATACTATTTTTAAAGGCTCGTCTTTGAGGACATATTTCTGCGGTGTACCGGATAGTTTACCGGATTCTTGACCGGATCACCTGGCCGAGACGATGTATCCCTTCGGCAATCCGATCAGCGTTTGAGTTTGAAAAATTCAGGCGAAGGGTATCGGTCCCGCCGCCATCGACATAGAACGGGATGCCCGGGAGAACGGCGACCTGCTCTTTGAGCGCATCGGAAAAGACCTCCATCGACGAACACCCGACAGGAAGCGTGACCCAGACAAACATCCCGCCTTCAGGATTGGTCCAGGTTACACCGTCCGGCATCTCTTTTTGCATCGCGGCAATCATACAGTTCCTCTGTTCCCTGTAGGCAACCCGAATCTTACGGATGTGTGTATCGATGTCGTTGTCTGCAAGATAGCGCGAGGCGATGCGCTGGGAAAGGTAATTGGAGTGCAGGTCTGATGCCTGTTTTGCAACAACCAGTTGATCCATAATCGCCGGAGGAGCGCATACCCACCCGAGGCGCATGCCCGGTGAAAAAATCTTTGAGAACGATCCGGTGAGGATCGTCTGGTCGGGCAGGTATTTTTTAAAGGGGGGTAGAGACCTGCCCGAAAACTGGAGCTCGCCATAGGCATCGTCTTCGACTACGAGTGTGCGGGTGCCGGCAAGGATATCTGCACATGCCTTCCGCCGCTCCGCTGAGTATGTAATTCCGGAAGGGTTCTGGGAATTGGGGATGCAATAGAAGATCTTTGCCGCGTTTCCGGTCATCGCTGCTTCAAAGGCTGCCAGATCCGGCCCTTCCGAATTGAGTTCAACCGGCACAAAAACCGGCTCATAGAGAGAGAAAACCTGGATTGCGCCCAGGTACCCCGGGCGTTCGATGGCAACCCGGTCACCGCGATCAATCAGGATCTTGCCGACAAGATCGAGACATTGCTGCGAGCCGTTGGTGATAAGGATTTTATCGGGGGGGATGTCAAGGCCCAGCCGTTTTTTGTACCGGTCTGCAATAAACCGGCGAAGCGGGAGGTATCCTTCGGTTGTCGAGTACTGGAGAGCTGTCCTGCCATCTTCGCGAAAAACTGCTGCTGCAGCCTGTGCAATGCCTCCGACATCGATCAGGTCGGGGTTTGGCAGGCCTCCGGCAAACGAGATAATGCCGGGATTTTCTGTTACTTTGAGGATCTCACGAATAAATGATTTAGGCGTATTGTACATCCGTTGAGCGAATGCATAGGTACATAATAGCGTTTCAGGGTCCCGGTTCTGCACGAGTTCTTGTTTTTTGACCATAAAATCCCGTTCCGTTTCTAAAGAAATTAGTGCATATACATTTAAAAAACGGCTTTAAATACCTGAATGGTTGTTATTTCATGGTTTTTGTGACTGCCAACCCGTCCCGGCACACAAAAGCCGGAGACTTCGCACAGATTTTCTAGTACTTCTCAAAAGTTCCCTTCGCAAACATGGCAGAATTTTTTAAGAAGATTTCCCAAAGTAATTCCCGGTCCATTGGGGGTACCCCCGCCTGCCAGCCCCGGGTGGTACCCCCCGCTCCCAAAAATGAGAGGTACCCTGACCCCCGACCGATTTTTTAAAAGCATGATACCCCCACCCCCCTCTTGTGGCCCGGGGGTGGGGGGTGCCACCTTTGTACAAATGGTGGGGGTACCCCCACCTGCCATAAAGGGAGGGTGTCTGCTGCCAAAAAAGGGATATTTATACTTCCAGATCTGGCTCAAACGAATTTTTTGCGGTTGTTCTTTCAGCTTAAAAACAGGGAAGTACGGAGATTCCACTTCAAAAGGCTTTTTACCCATACCCGCACACCGGTTCACAAGGTGTCTTATATGACAGTCATCAAGAGCGTTGAAATTATTTCATGGGCGAAGATCCATGCACTGTTCGGTATTGTGTTCGGCCTTATCTATGGTATACTATTTGCCATCATGGGTGCCGCCATCGGGGCTGCATACAGTATGCCCGGCGCGACGACCTTCGGGCTGCTTTCCATTATTATCTTCCCCATCATCTTTGGGATCATGGCATTCATCTGCGGTGCGATCATGGCCTTCCTGTACAACATATTTGCAAGTAAGATCGGCGGCATCGAAGTCGAGCTTGTCGAGAAAAAAGCATAATTACATCCCTTTTTTGGCTCTTCACGCGAATTTGTGTGGATAAAACCCTCCTTGTCAAATACGTTACCGGGGGTGAAATCTCAAGAGGAAAACCCCATTATGGACGCCATCGTAGGGGTTTTCGCGAGGGATGTAAAAACGCGGCCATGAGCGGAATCGCGGTGAGCGCATCCCCGTAATTATGAATAAGTATTGACATGGAGGACAATGCTCCTGGTATAATACACGACGATCTTCAATATCGCGTCAAAAACAATCCGACAAACGACCATTTGACTGCCGGGATCCCACGCTCGGTTGTAAAAATTAAAAGCTAAACAATCCTTTGCGTGCGGGCATGGCCGTGATGTTTATCATGATGTTCATGGTGGTCCTCATGAAATTCCTCGCAATCAGGGTGATTGAAATGACCATGATCGTGATCGTCATCTCCATGAGGTTATGATTATCGGGATGATGGATCCGTCTGCTTAACTTCCTCATTTATCAGTCTCGTTACGGGAGGTTGGTTTGTAGTGTTCAGATTGATTATGGTGATGGTGTTGCCGCTCTCCCGGCAGTACGCCTCCACCCTGACACCCACCCGGCCAACCATACTGCCGACGGTCAGGATCAGGGAGTCCTGTCCCCGCAAAGCACGCAGGATGCATTTGTCGATGACACCATAGGTGAACTCAAGGGCCAGATGTTCCCGTGCGGCGCACTGCTTCGCACGTGTACCCATCGCCCCGATAACGATATCCGGGCGGGCATCCACCCATGCGGGGAGCATGGCGGTATCCCATTCATCCACATTGCAGACTGTGATCGTGCCCGGAGATGGATTGCCGCAGGAGCCGTGAATGTGGTTCTCGATGATATGGATCATGTCAAGGACACTTCGAGGCTTTCGTTCCGGCTGCGCAAACCCTCGCCTCCCGAGTTCCTGCGAGAGTTCAAGGAGAGTAGGGACAGAGAGGTGCGCCATACGGACATGATCAAGATTTCCGAACGCCACATCCGGCACATCCTCCTCAAGAATCCTGCCATCCAGCAGGAGGATTGCCCGGTCAGCCCATGGATACGCAAGTTCGACATCATGAGTGGAGATGATGAGGGTCTTACCGTCATTGTTCAGTTCGTCAAGGAGTTCCATGAGATCTTCTGAACCGGATGGATCAAGACCACTTGTAGGTTCATCGAAAACCAGCACATCGGGGTCCATTGCAAGTACGCCGGCAATCGCCACCCGTTTCTTCTCCCCGCCCGAAAGATGGTGAGGCACACGCCGTTCAAACCCTTCGAGACCAACCTGACGAAGGGCAAGAGCAACCGACTGTCGGATAGCCTGCTCATCGTACCCGAGATTTGCCGGGCCAAATGCAACATCCTGGTATACGGTCGGGGCAATGATCTGGCGATCCGAATTCTGCAGCACAAACCCGACACGTTTACGGAGCTGGCGCAGGGAAGATGAATCATACCGTACCGGTTCGTTGTCAAAGAGGATCGTACCGGATGTCGGGTGGATCATACCGTTGAACATCTGGAGGAGCGTGGACTTGCCGGCACCGTTCGGGCCGACAAGTGCTATCTTCTCGCGGGGGCGGATATGAAAACTGATCCCTTTGATTACCTCCGGGCTTCCCGGGTAATGGTACCTGACATCCCGTGCTTCAAGTATGATCTTCACAAAATCACTCCGATATTTGTTGTCAGCACCAGCAGAATCCCACATAAGCCGGTAAGATATGCAATCACCGGGAGGAGGGAACGCATCTGCATGGGTTCAGCAATGTCCAGTGTAGGAAATACTCCGTTATAACATCGGCAATCCATCGCACGGACGAGATCTTCACCTGCAATCCAGCTGGATATGAAAAGCATGCCGCAGAGCATTGAGAAGGACTGGATAGCCTCCCTTACCCTGCTGTAGCCAAGGCGCATTACCTGAGCCTGCCAGATCTCGATAGCCTGTGCATAAATGATGAAAATGTACCGGTAGATTATCATCATCAGATCGATGATCTCGATGGGAATCCCGATACGCTTCATGCCATTGAAGAGATCCGTCATGGGAGTCGTTAATGCGATGAAGAAAAGTGAGATCGAACAGCCGAACACCCGAAACAGCACCAGTGTACTTTGGCTGATTGAGCCTGTTGTGATGGTAAGATTGATCCACGAAACCGGGTTGAACCGCCAGATCACATCTCCCCCGCCAAGCAGGAAGAGGAGAACTACAATGCTCATAACAGTAAAAATCGCCGGGCCAAGGAGGAGTTCCCCATACAAGCGGGGAGATGTCCGACCCGGGATGATGAGGACAAGGCTGAGTACGATACCTGATATCAGTGGTACAACCGGCGATGGGGATATGAGACAAAGGATAAGAGAGCCAAGTGCAAGAATGAGTTTTGTTACGGGATGGATATGCCTGAACGTACTCTGTTGCGCAACGCTGTCCAGATTTATCTCAATCATAAAAAATCATAAATGTGAGGATATTTTTCTCTGTCCCAGCCAGTACCCGAATACGAGCCCGAGAATGACTCCGCCAAACGCTGCCTGCAATGCAAAGAGGGTAGCTTCAACCTCACCACTTGGGGGAACGTACTGGGGAATTAAGGGGGGAAATGAGTCTACGGAAAGACCGGTCAGTTCGGCAATTTTCCCGGATCCGACTGTATCAGAACCGGCAAACTCGTGAGTCCCTTCGGCACTTACTGACAGGAACACGATAATGAATGCTAGTACTGCAACAAGGGTAATCAGTTCGAGTTTCCTGTTTTTTATCATGACTTCACCTCACTAGGGATTGCATCTGATGCACCCCGGGCTTTTGTGATCTGGTCCTCTGAAAAGACTTTGAGTTTTATAATCATTTCCGGTTTAAGTTCGATCACATACTTAAAGACGAGTGTAAGTACGCACCCTTCAACAATCGCGAGCGGAATCTGGGTGATGGCAAATATCGCGAAGAATGCGGTAAACGAGGCTGCGATACCGCCAACCTGAGCCGGGTAGGCAAGGGCAAGTTCCAGCGAAGTGATGATGTACGTTACCAAATCGGCGACTACTGCAACGATGAACACGGTGACATAGATATTGACCTTCGTATTTTTGAGGAGACGGTATATGATATACCCGGCAACAGGGCCGCCAATAGCCATTGAACACATGTTGGCACCGAGTACCGAGAGTCCGCCGTGTGCAAGTACGAGTGCCTGGAAAAGCAGGACGATTGCACCAACGATTGAAGTGATAAATACACCAAAACAGGTTGTCGAAAGTCCCGTGCCGGTCGGGTGGGAGCAACTGCCGGTTACTGAAGGGAGTTTGAGAGCGGACAATATGAAAATAAATGCACCACAAACCCCAAGCAGCGGCAGGTATTCCCGGTCTTTTCTCATCAGCGATCGCAGTTCAATTACCCCCATGACAAGGAACGGGATCGCAATAATCCACCATATCGCGCACCATTGCCAGGGCAGGAATCCTTCCATGATATGCATGATACCCTCATTCAAGTTTACTTGTTTAAAGTAAATATAATTTGCCAACGGGGGTTGACACATTCTCCCAGGGCATCCAACGATACTAATTCTATATCAGTTTCCGGATTTTTTATTTAAGAAAAATTTGGATAGATACCAAATATTTTTCGGCACATACTTCCGGATATAATTATGGACATCCGGGACGGACGGGAACTTTCATCGCGAAAAGTAGTGTATCTCAAGTTCATAAAAGACAAAGGTGGGAGAGTGCGGACAACCGATCTTGCCACGCAGTTTGCGGTTGATCCATCAACCATCACAAAAACCATCGCTGAACTCTCTGAAACGGGTCTTATCACTCATGAGCCTTATCGCGGGATCTGCCTCACAGACGAGGGGAACCGGTACGCTGATTATCTCATCAAACGCCACCGTATCTTAAGCCTGATGCTCACCCATTACGGGTTTTCCCATGAACAGGCCTGTACCGAAGCTTCGCGCTTTGAAAGCCAGGTATCAAAAGAGGCAATAGACAGGATCTGCGCTGCAATGGGACACCCGGGCCAGGGAATCTGCGGTGAAATTACCCATGACGACGGATGCCACAACCAGGATCCGACGCCATGATCCCGAACAACCTGAAAAGATTTCCGACGTCAGAATGGTTTACCCGGATGGGTTTAGCCAATTATAATACCTACAATTTCTCTATCCGGAGAAAATCCGGATCATAAAAATTGGGGTGTACCCAAATTTTTCATAATCATTATAGGCTTCACAAGCGATATTGCATCGCGAATTATTAAAAAAGCAACCTGCCGCAGAGGTCAAGAATATGTCATCATCACCGGATAAGAAAAGAAAATTCATGATATGCGCTCTCGTAATATCCATTATTGTCATTATAGTCGCGGTATACATTGCGTTCATTTCCCACGCAGGAATTCCGGTTGCATCGTCTCACGCAGCCGGATCGAACGACAAACTCCAGGTCATCACTTCATTTCGTCCCATCACTCTGCTGGTAAAACCGGTAGCCGGCGACTATGCTACAGTAACCCAGATCCTCCCCCCGGGTGCTGAACCCCATGAATACGAACCAACACCAAACGATGCGATGGCACTTGCGAAAGGAAAAATACTGTTTTATGATGGGCCGTTTATGGAACCATGGGCAGAAAAACTTGCCGGTTCCACCAACCCGGACATTATCCGTGCTCCTTTCATCGACGCCATCCCGCCAACAGTTCTTGCGCAAATGAAAAGCGAGCATAAAAACTTCCCTAACCCGGAACAGGATTCCCACCTCTGGCTCTCGCCGCAGCTTGCTGAGTATTATGTCCACTATATTGCACAACAGCTTGCAGCGGCAGACCCGGCCAATGCTTCCGCGTACCAGAAAAATGCAGAGACATTTGAGGCGCGACTTCAGAAACTTGATGCCAGGTATACCACCGGACTTTCAAACTGCACGACAAGGACTTTCCTTACATCCCACTCATTCCTGAATTACCAGGCAGCTGCATACAACCTGACCGCGCTCTCAATTACCGGCTTAAGCCCGGATACAGAGCCTTCTGTACAGCAGATGGCGGCGATTCTCGATGAATCAAAAGCGGCAAATGTCCAGGGTGTGATTGCAGAGACCGATGAGGTCCAGTCACTGAGCCAGTCCATTGCCTCCGAACTGGGTCTGCCCATCTATCCTTATACCACCATGGAGATACTGCCAACCGGCCAGATGAATGTCGGAGATAACGATTATGTGATCATCATGGAAAATAATCTCCAGCAGATGAGGCAGACCCTGAAATGCCAGTAGACGCTCCCCGGGACCGGCCGGTATGCCTGACCGTCAACAATGTCAGTTTCGCTTACGGCGCAGAACCGGTACTAGAAGATATCACGCTTACGGTCCGGCAGGAGGAGTTTGTTGGTATTGCCGGCCCAAATGGTTCCGGCAAAACAACCCTGCTCAAGATACTGGTCGGCCTGCTCGAACCAAAAACCGGTACCGTTGAATTTACCTGCCACATGGACGACTGCGAGGGTATGTCTCCCTGCCGCCCCTGTATCGGATATGTTCCCCAGCAGCCGGTGCTGCGCCAGCAGCAGTTCCCGGTGACAGTCCGTGAAGTGATCGAGATGGGAACCTACGGGCAGTCCGGCCTTTTTACCCGCCCGACCGAAAAAGATCGTGCGGCAGTGGAAAAAACGATTTCAGAAGCCGGCCTCGGCCGTGTCGCCGGGGAACTCTTCTGTGATCTCTCGGGTGGCCAGCAGCAGCGGGTGCTGATCGCACGTGCCCTTGTGGGAAATCCCCACATTCTTGCGCTTGACGAACCGACAAACGGGGTCGATGCAAAGAGCAAGCAGGAATTCTACGCGCTGCTTTCCCACCTGCACGACACGCATAAAATCACGGTCCTCATCATCCTCCACGATCTTACCGAGCTGAGCCGCATGATGGAACGGATTGTCTTTCTGCATCACAGGGTCCTGTATGACGGCCCGGCACAGTCCCTTGGCACGAAAGGGCTCTGGAACCTGATGTTACAGGCAGGCAACCAGTAAGGGGTGAGGGTAAATGGTGCTTGAATTCCTGATGTTTAAATTTGGCATGCGAGCGTTTATAGGCGGGCTGATTGTCGCGGTGACCTGTGCGAGCCTGGGTGTCTTTATTGTCCTGCGCCGGCTCTCGCTTATCTCAGACGGCCTTGGCCACGTGGCGTTTGGCGGGATTGCACTCGGGTTCTGGACCGGCATCTATCCACTCTATACTGCCGTGGCCGCAGTCATTACAGGATCTCTTGGGATTCACGCACTGGGCCGGCTCCGGGTTGCATCTGATGCGGCGATCGCGATCCTGTTCTCAGGAGGGCTTGCCATAGGCATTGTCCTCATCAGCATGGCGCAGTCCGCCCCGGCAGATCTCCTTTCCTACCTGTTCGGGACAATTCTCGGAATTAACGATAACGATGTGTACCTTGCCGCAGGGCTCGGTGTGATTGTCCTTGTGGTACTTTGTCTGCTCTGGAAGGAATGGGTGGGGATTACCCTTGACCCGGATTTTGCACGGGTCGCCGGTATGCCAGTGACTGCACTTGAGATCCTCTTTACGGTTCTCGTCGGCCTTACCGTTGTCGTTGCCACCCGGCTGGTCGGTGTCCTTCTTGTTTCAAGCCTCATGGTTATCCCTGCGATTGCGGCAATTCAGCTTAGGCTGCCCTTCCGGCGTACGATTCTTGCGGCACTGGCCATCGCGATCGCTTCGGTTATCATCGGACTCCAGCTCTCATTCTCTTATAACTTGGCATCCGGGGGAGCGATTGTCCTTGTCACCATCGGGTTCTTTATACTCACAGTAATCCTGTCACGACTCTGGCCCCGGTTTAAAAAAGAGTTGCCGGTCGAGGAATGGAACCACCAGTGTAGCGAACCGGGATTTGCCGGATTCAATGAGAGAAAAGAACCGGAACAGGAAAAAAACTAATTTTTTTTTGGTTTTTTGCTCTAGAAAAAACTATTCTCATTAATTTCCCTAATCTTTCGATAAACCAGGTTGGTACTGGATGTTACATAATTACCGGTTTTTTTATGTCCTCTCTATTGTAAAAATAAAGCCGAAAGAACTGGGGAGCGACTCTTGTTGATATTTTTCAGGCCAATTCATCCATTGGCTGATTATTCATTCAATAACCCCGGACATTCATTTTGGCACCTTTTCATCTGTGCTTCACGTGTAAACTTATTTTGGAATACTGCACCCATTGAGAACAATATAAATGTTTATATATTGTTTTGACCTATCGGCTGTTGGGGACATATATGATTTTCCACAAATGGGTGGTTGTCATTATCGCATTCGCATTGCTTACTGATGTTGGCCTCGCATACGGGGAAACCGGGGCAACCTCAACAACCAGCGACTGGAGCTGGAATACCTACAGCGGATTGAGTTCCTGGAATGTACGGATCACGGAAGATGAACATCTCTGTGAAGGAGGACAAATTTACACCAAAGAAATGTCAGTCGGGTTCAAGCATTCAGGCAAAACCGCCGTAATGACAAGTGTCGGCCATGGACCTTCCACGGGCACATTTGTCTCCGGAAACGTATTACATTTTCCTCAAAGGATCGTGTCTGATCCACCAGGAAAATCACAATTATCAGATTATGACCTTACCTTTACCCCGGATTGCTCTTTGTTTACTGGGGGATACAACTGGCATTATAGCGGCCCAAGGGGTGATTCGTGCGACGGCTCCACACGGCTGATTGGATACAACGAAAATAAAGGATGCCCGACGCAATCTTCGGTTACGGTTGTTCCTACCTCCACTTCTTCCATTGCGCAGACGCCGGCTGATTGGTATTTAGTACCGTTAGCCCAAGTACACAGCGATCTAGAACGGGATCAGGATTACCGTTTTACACTGGATTGGGTTCAGAATTGGGAAGGATTAGAAGTACCAGGAGGAGATTGGGTAGGCAGACAGCCGAAAAATGACTATGAAAAGGATGAAGTTTATGCTGCTATGGATGCTATGCTCCAGATCAAAACGCTGGAACCCAAAATTGAAGCAAAATACAAGACAATACTCGATGCGGATCCAAATAATTACTGGGCAAACTGGGATATGGCGCAGCTGAAATTGAGCCAGGGGCACTACAACGAAAATAATTATTACCTGCAAAAGGCACTCGACAACAAGAACCTAGCCGAAGCAACGAGGGAGTTTTTGAAGAAGGACTATACCAAAAGATATTCCTTTGGCTTACCAGATCCCGAAATGTGGCATGAAAATAGCCCAATCATCCAAAAACTGAGTACCGAAGGAAGTACCGTCCCGATCATACATGAGCAGGATCTCAGCAAAGAGATGGCTGACACATCGCAGCGGAGCCTGACGCGTTGGACGATATTTGCCCCGAATAGAGATGTCACGAGTATCGTGCCGAGTGTGATTACCCCGACGGTAATTAACCCGACTGTGGTTAACAAATGAGGTTTGTTTATGCATGGACAAAAATCTGCCAAAACCCACAACTGGCACGCTGCCATGATGCTGTGCGGACTAATCCTTCTCGTCATGTTCGCTGGCTGCGCATCGTTTCCCCCCCAGGGCCAGAATAACCCGGTACCTGCAGTCCCGGCGCCTTCACAGAACCTATCCTGCCTGGACAAGACCTGTTTCATCAATGCGGCAAATGACTGCGGCTCCCAGGAATTAACAATGCAGGAGGATATTGGGACATTACGCTATTCGTCTTCACAGAATTGCCTCTTTACCAAGACGCTTGTCAGCCTGAATAGTTCAGAAAGCCAGGGAATGAAGAACATGCTGGAAGGAAAAAATATGACGTGCAGATACACAAAGGGGAAATTTGACCAGCGGCTGGTTACAACGCTGACCGGAGGAATGGAATACTGCAGGGGGGAGCTCAAAGACAATCTTGGAAGGCTTATGATATTCGCGTGACAGGTTTCTGTAACTTCAGGCATTTCAATAATCCATCATACTTTTAATTTAGGGTAATGTACTATTTCAGCCCCTAAATCCTAGAAGGATTTACGGAGTGAAAAATGGTAAAAATTGCATGCCCAAAATGCAATTCAAAAAAGTTATACAAAATGATTAGTGGAAAAAGGCACTGCTCTGAATGTAAGTATGACTTCATACCTCACAATTTACCCTTGAGATTAA
>Ga0116171_10001084_pt1 | contig 27976 bp, 25 predicted proteins | sample AD_JPNHW2_MetaG_FD_89798 | JGI IMG/M metagenome (GOLD analysis project Ga0116171, IMG submission 89798) | Active sludge microbial communities of municipal wastewater-treating anaerobic digesters from Japan - AD_JPNHW2_MetaG | ecosystem: Engineered > Bioreactor > Anaerobic > Digestate | place...
ATAAAGCTGGCAGCCATCCAAGGTGTCATTGATGACACCGAGGTAACGGGTGTCGTTTTCGGTAAAGCTTTCCATTAAATCCAGCAGGTAACCCCGATAGGGTTCCTGCAGGAAAGATCCGCTATACAGCCCCTCCAGCGCGTTGCCCAGGTCCGTGGCGGTCGACCGCATGGGCTCAAAACCCGTATGGGCCAGCCCCCATCCATCCAGATGGTCACGCAGCCGGTTACCTCCACGGGCATAGTATTCCAGGATGGCTGTGGCCTCATTTTCGCTGCGGACGACCATGGCTTCCAGGAGTGCGGAAAAATTACGGTTCCCAATCCCGACCGAGGAAAGCTCAGCCAGGTTCCGACCTTCCTTTGCCTGGATATCGAGGACAATCATCGCCAACGGGATTTTTAACATGGAGGCCGGATGAAATTCCTCGTTCGGGTTGAGCGCGAAGAGCGCCTCAGGCCGGCCGATTTCCTTAACCAGCACTTTCCAGCTCACGCCGTCCACCAGCGTCGCGCTTAATGCGTCCGGTTGGGGCAAGGCCATGGTTCCCTTCGTGGTTGGTTCGGCGTCAGCGATTGGCGTGCTGGATGGAGAGGGCTGAGGCGATGAGGTCACCGTCGGCAAAGGCGGGGTAAGTGTGGGGGAGGTATTATTGGGTGAAGCTGTTAAGGTTGGCGGTGTTACCTGGGCCGGCAGCTGTTGCCTGACCGCGCAAGCCGGGCTCAAAGCCATCAATAAACCGCAGCCGGCAAGCACAAAGAACCAAGAAGTTTTGCGTATAGTCTTGATTGTTGTTTGCCGTGGATGCATCCTAGCAAATCCTTGGCAACATTTCACCTGATAGCATCTCCAGGACGCGGGTGGTGCCTAGCGTGGTTTTAAGCAGCAGTTGTGGTTGAGGTCGCTCCGTGACGTGGCCAATGATGGCTGCCTGGTTGCCAAGCGGATTGGCTCGCAGTACACGCAGGGCGGTGTACGCGAATTCGGCTGGCAAAATCACCAGCATCTTGCCTTCATTGGCCAGGTAGAGCGGGTCAAGGCCCAGCAGCTCGCAGGCCACACGCACAGGAGGGTCGATAGGGATGGCCTTCTCATCCAGTTCGATGGTCACGGAGGACTGCCGGCTAATCTCGACCAGGGTGGTCGCGAGCCCGCCCCGGGTTGGGTCCCTGAACACATGGACGTTAGGTACCTCCGCCAGCAGTTGACCCACCAGGCTATTCAATGGGGCGGTGTCTGAGACCACGTTGCTCTGAAAACCGAGGTTGCCACGCGCCTGGGCGATGGCGATGCCGTGGTTGCCCATGGGCCCGGAGACCAGCACGGCATCTCCCGGGCGAGCCTGGTCGCCGGCTATCCTGGGCGTGGAGCGAGCCCAGCCAATGCCGGTTGTGCTGATAAAGATGCCGTCACTCTTGCCATGCTCGGTCACCTTGGTATCTGCGGCAACTAGCTGAACCCGCGCCTCGGCGCAGGCAGCAGCCATGGAATCCACGATTTTTTCGAGATCCGAAATGAGGAAACCTTCCTCGATGATGAAAGTGGCCGCCAGGTAACGGGGTTGCGCACCCATCATGGCCAGGTCATTCACCGTGCCACACACGGAAAGCCGGCCGATATCCCCTCCCGGAAAAAACAAAGGCGAGACGATATGGGCATCCGTGGAGACCACAAGGCGCTGCCCGGCTGGAAGTGCCTGTGATAGATCCAAAAGGGCTGAGTCGTTCCCCGCGTTCAAGAGGGGGTTTCCGAGCCGGCTCTGAAAGACATCCCGAATCAGTTCGTGGGTCAGCTGCCCACCACTGCCATGCCCGATGACCACCATCTCCCGCTTGCTGATTGGCAGAGGGCAATTGGGGCCTTGCATCTCAGGATAGCCAGCCTGGGTCATGCTTTCACCCGCTGGTAACGGTAATAGGCGGCACAGGCACCCTCCGACGAGACCATCGGCGCGCCCAGGGGGGTTCCTGGTGTGCATTGCCGGCCAAAGGCAGGGCAGTCATGCGGGGTGGCCACCCCGCGGAGCACGCTGCCCGCGATGCACAGGGGAGATTCCGCCAGTGTTTCATGGCCAAGTTCGAAGTGTTCGTGGACGTCAAAGGTCTGAAATTCAGGCCGTAATCCCAAGCCCGATAAGGGAATCAGGCCGATGCCCCTCCAGTTACGGTCCACCGGCTCAAACACCTGCGCAATGATGCCTTGCGCGGTGAGGTTGCCTTCCCGGGTGACTGCCCGCCGGTAGGCGTTCTGAACAGTGTGCATGCCAGCCTCGAGCTGTTGCACCGTCATCAGAATGCCATTGAGGATATCGACAGGCTCAAATCCAGTCACCACAATGGGGGTGTGGTAACGCGCGGCAATCGGTTCATATTCCCAATAACCCATCACCGCGCACACATGCCCGGCCGCGAGAAAACCCTGGACGCGGTTTTCGGGACTGCTGAGAATCGCGTGCATTGCCGGGGGAACCAGCACATTAGCGGGGAGAATGGTGAAGTTGGTTATTCCATTTCGTTTCGCGTGGAGGACGCTTTGGGCGATGGAGGGAACGGTCGTCTCAAAGCCCACCGCAAAGAAAACCACCTTTTTTTGAGAGTTGAGCGCGGCAATTTTCACAGCTTCCATGGGAGAGTAAACCACGCGTACGTCCGCGCCGGAAGCACGGGCGGAGAAAAGGTCCTGTCCGGCACCGGGAACCCGGAGCATATCGCCAAAGGAGGTAAAAATCACGTCTTCCTGACGGGCAATCTTGAGGGCTTGCTCGATGGATTCGAGCGAGGTTACGCACACCGGGCAGCCAGGGCCGTGAATTAGTTGGATTCCCGCGGGCAAGAGCTGATCCAGGCCGTATTGAAGGATGGCATGCGTCTGGCCACCACAGATTTCCATGATGTTCCAGGGCCTGGTAGTTATCGCGCGGATGCTGGCGACCAATTTTTGGGTAAGCTCCTCACTCCGAAAATTGGCATTGGTCAGGGTTGTCATTCAGGTTGCTCCCCGCTTGGATGCTCCTGGTTGAATTTTTCCAATTCCTCGAAGAGTTTAATCGTCTCGAGGGCTTCCTGGTCGCTCAAGATATTGAGCGCGAAGCCAGCGTGGACGAGCACATACTGCCCAACCTTGACCTCAGGCACGGTGGCCACGCACACTTCCTGCACAACCCCGCCAAAGTCGACCTTGCTCATCAAGGTTCCTTCCATATCATAGATATCGGTCACCTGACCTGGAATTCCCAAGCACATAATTACTCCTTTGCCGACAGGCCTTGCGATAACGCGACCATGGCCTGACCGAGTGAAACGCAGCCATCATTGGGTGGCAACTGGTGGTGGTAAAAAACCATAAAACGCTTTTGCCTGAGCCAAGGAATCATCTTGTTTGCCAGGAATAGATTCTGCCACACTCCACCCGATAATGCCACCTGGTTAATCCCGGTCTCACTCCGAATTTGGAGCGATGCCTCCAACGCAGCCCGCAGGATGCCATTGTGAAAACGCGCCGAGATAACCCCCGTGGAAACCTGGTTATGAACATCCTGCACCACAGCCTTGATGAGCGGAATGGGATTAACAATATTGCCCGCGATGGGCAGGGGGTAGTCTCCCGTCTCATCCGGGTCGGCCATCGCTTCCAACACAATCGCGCCTTCGGCTTCGTAGGTGATTTCCTGCACCAACCCGGCCAGGCTGGCCACCGCGTCGAAAAGCCTGCCGAGGCTGCTGGTTTTGGGTGCGTTGAAACCCATCTGGACCTGGTTTTTTACAGCGTCCGCCTCTAATTTTGAAAGATACTTCACTGGAGCAAGCGCTTGGTCTTCGGGGTCGAGACCCGCGGCCAACAAATAACTGAGTGCCATGCGGGCAGGTTTGCGAACAGCCAGGTCGCCACCGGGCAGGGGAACCGGGGCCAGGTGGAATCGGCGTTCAAAGTCCGCGTAGCCGGCAATGAGCACCTCGCCACCCCAGATGGTGCCGTCCGTCCCGTAGCCGGTGCCATCAAACGCCAGGCCAATCACTTTTTCCTTTGAATTCCATTGGTTTTCCGCCAGGCAGGCCGCGATGTGGGCGTGGTGATGTTGCACTTTGATGAGTGGCAGCCCTTCCTGCTCCGCGCGCTGGGAGGCATAATGGGTGGCAAGGTAATCGGGATGCATGTCGCATGCCAAAGCGCGCGGATGAATGCGGAAAAGCTTTTCGTAATGCGCGACAGCCTCCTTGTAGGAGGTCAGGGTTTCCTGGTTTTCCAGGTCGCCAATGTAATGGCTGACGAAGGCGTATCTGTCCCTGGCCAGGCAGAAGGTGTTTTTGAGATGCGTACCGGCAGCGAGCAATGGCTCAGCGGTAACGGGGAGGCTCACCGGCATGGGGGCGTATCCGCGGGCGCGCCTCACCAGGTAAGGTTCGTCCTGCACCATGGAAACGACGGAATCGTCCACCCGCATGTTGATGGGCCGGTTGTGCATCAGGAACGCGTCGGCAAGATCCTTGAGATTTATCAAGGCCTGTTCGTTGCGGTAGGCGATGGGTTCTTCGCTTAAGTTGGCACTGGTCATCACCAGAACATCGGTAAAATTCCCAGCCGGCTCGGTGATGAGCAGATGTAGCGGGGTATAGGGGATCATGAAACCCAGGCGCTTTTGACCCGGGGCGGTAATTTTTGCCAATTCCTTCCCCCCGGGGGCAATGTCCAGCAGGACAATTGGAGCCTGGGGACCGGTAAGCAATTCCTCACCCGCGTGTGAGAGGACAGCGTACCGCCGGATGGTTTCCAAATTTGCTGCCATCAACGCGAATGGCTTGCCACTGCGCTGCTTCCGTTGCCTGAGCAGAGCCACTGCTTGTTCGTTGTGAGCGTCACAGGCGAGGTGAAATCCTCCCAGGCCTTTGAGGGCCAGGATTTTGCCCTGCATGATGAGGGCGCGGGCCAGCTGAATGGCTTCCTCTCCCTCAGCGCGTTTTTCCCCGTCCGCCTGCAACCACACGCCTGGTCCACAAACCGGGCAGGCGACGGGCTGGGCATGGAAGCGCCGGTCACGCGGGTCGTGGTATTCTGCCGCGCAATCCGGGCATAAGTTGAAATCTTTCATCGTCGTACTTGGCCGGTCGTACGGAACGGCTTGGACGATGGAAAAGCGTGGCCCACAATTTGTGCAGTTGATGAAGGGGTACCGAAAGCGCCGGTCTGATGTGGAAAACAACTCGGCACGGCAATCCGGACAAATGGCCAGGTCAGGCGAGACAGGTAGAAAATCTTCCGGGTTGTCCACGCTATCCCGGATGGAAAAATCCGGATAAATGAAAGTGGGAGCTTTCGTTACCGTAAACAAGTCAATTTTTGCCTGCTTCGGCGGCGCGCTTCGTAATTCATCGATAAATGCCTGGATGTCTGCTTCGTTTCCATGTAGTTCGATATCCACGCCGTGGGCGGAATTCATTACCCAACCCGTGAGATGGTGGTTGTGGGCATAGATGAAAACCGTGGGTCGAAAGCCAACACCCTGGACGATACCCTGGATGTTGATGGAAACGTTAATTGCGGGCATAGGAATTACTTATTTTTCACGGCATTAACCTGGGCAGCCAACCAGGACACCCACGCGTCCATGCCCTCGCCGGTTTTACAGGAGACCACGAACGTGCGTAGATCGGGGTTGAGCATCTCCACTCCGGCCTTGAAGTAGTCCATGCGGAAGTCAATGTATGGTAGCAGGTCAATTTTGTTGATAATCAGGACGTCCACGCCCCGATAAATGGCTGGATACTTGTAGGGTTTGTCATCGCCTTCAGGGATTGAAGCCACCAGGATGTTGATATGAGTCCCTAGCTTAAAAGCCGCAGGACAAATCAGGTTGCCTACATTTTCAACGATGACGAGGTCCAAATCTTCCAGCGGCAAGGCTTTAATCCCCTGTTCCAGCATCACCGCGTCCAAGTGACAGTTACCCCCTGTGTTGATTTGAACTGCCGGCATTCCGGCAGCTACGACCTTGTCCGAGTCGATGGTGACTGGCGCGGTATCCCCTTCGATGACGCCAAGCCGGATACCCTTGGGCAGCTTTTCAATCGTCCGCAGGATGAAACTGGTTTTTCCCGCCCCGGGTGAGGCCATCATGTTAATGGCAAAAATCTGGTGCGCGTTGAAAATCTCTTTGTTTCCAGCCGCAATCCTGTCGTTGGAATCAAGGACATTCTGCACGATTTCAACTGATTTGGTCATTGTTCTTCTTTCCTTTGTATATCGATATGGTCCACTTGCAGCTCCTCACCGCTGATTACCCGGATATTCACGCTTCCGCAGTTTGGGCAGGGTTCCAGAAAATCTTCCATGGCATAATCCTGGCCGCAATCCAGGCAGTGCAACACGGCAGGCGGGCGGTTGAAATGCAATGTGGCCCCTGCGCAGATGGTTTCCTTGCTGATGTGGTCCCAATAAAACTGGACCGAATCATCAACAATGGAAGAAAGCCGGCCGATGGTCAGGTAAATATCCGTGACCCTGGCCGCGTCGTTCTTCTCCGCAGCGTCCAAGGCGATGCGCAAAACGCTCTCGGTGACCGCGAGCTCATGCATGTGGCGCACCTTGGCATCTTATCATGTTTCCACTGGTATCGATTGAGTTCATTTTGGATGTATTCGCTGCGGATTGCAGTAAATCTCATACTGGCCACGGCGCAGGTAACCGATGAGGGTCATGCCCACCTGCTGGGCAATGCTCACCGCGAGCGCGGTTGGGCTGGTACGGGAGACGAGCATGGGAGTGCCCATGGTCAGACTCTTCAAGACCATCTCGGAGCTGATACGGCCGCTGAGCATCAACATCGCGGGCGTGAAAGATTTGCCGGCCAGAAGGAATTTCCCGGCCAGCTTGTCGATGCAGTTGTGCCTGCCAAGGTCTTCAACCACATATTGGATGTTTTCGTCGTCGGTCAAAGCCGCGCTGTGAAAGCCACCCACGGCTTCGTGCAGGGTTTGAGAGTTGGAAAAGCGGTCGTACATCTCGAGGATAAAGTCGCCATCGTAGCGGCTGGTGGTCGGCAGGGCCGGCAGGCTTGGGGGGTTATCCATGGCAATTCCGGTGGTTGTACGATGAAAATGGCTGGGTTTGGTGACAGATTTATCCAGGGACACCATGATTTTTTGATAATCGGGGTAAAGGACCAAATCCTTGATTTCTGATGCTTCTTGGATGACGCCCTCGTTCCATAGGAACCCGACTGCAAGCTCTTTGAGTTCAACAGGAGAACAAATGAAGGTGAGCCAGCTCTCGTCATTGACAATCAATTCCAGCGCGTGTTCACTCACCACAGGCTTGGTGAATTGGGACAGCGCGTGAGACGCGCGCGAATACTGCCAAATGCCCATTTCTACGTACGGTGTCTGTGATGTGGACATGTCACCTCTTTCCAGGGTAAAGTTTTCGGCCGGTTGCTTTCCAAGAATCGCTTTCGCGAGGAGCCCGACCGCCTTAAGCACGAGAGCCTGGGTTTTCGGGGTAAGGTTATCACGAAAAGAAAAAGAATGCCCTCTGACTGAAACCACCACGGATTTGGGGTGGCGGCCATAAACAGAGTGAGTGATGTTGAGCAATTCGGAGATGCTCATGTGATGCGTGAAAGCGGATGATTCCGGTGCTGGCAGGACTTCCTCGATAACGAGGCTGTCGAGGGAGGGCGAGTTGTGCGCGTCCAGGAAATATACACAATCAAAACCTACCAAATCTTCTGCCATCTCAGGCAGAAGCTGGAAGAGATAGAGCAGGCGCTGGGCATGGTCCGCGGTTTCGACCCACTCTCCCGGTTTTTGCGGCGTGGGCAGTCCAAGCTGGCTGGCGATGCCGTTGAGCATATGCCAACCGGCACCGTCATCCTCACGGTCACGGTTGCCATACGCGATGATAAGTGTTTTGCCAGTTTCGGTCATCATAAATAAAACCTCCCCTGATGATACCTCGAAGGGGAGGTTTTGTCCTTATTAGGTGTCTACGTTACTGCCTGATGGTCCTGACGAGGTTCTCGTTCGCGTCGAAAATGGAAATCTCGATGGGCATTTGGCCGATGGCGTGCGTGGAGCAAGATAAGCATGGATCATGTGCCCGAATAGCGTGCTCAACGCGGTTCAACATGCCCTCTTTGATATCAGGGCCATGAACATATTCCTTGGCCACCATGTCAACCGCGTTGCTCATCGCAAAGTTATTGTGGCCGGTGGAAACAATTAGGTTGACCTTGGTGAGTTGACCGTATTCATTGGCCTGGTAATGATGGATGAGTGTGCCACGTGGTGCTTCGATGATACCAACGCCCTCACCACGCGGTTGCTGCCGGGTATTGAGTATATCCGTGCTCAGGATATCCGGGGTCTCCAGCAGAACGCGGGCGCGTTCCGTGGCAAACAGACATTCAATCAGGCGGGCGTAATGATAGTGGAGGGTGTTTTCAACAGGTTTACCGCCATTCAATTGCTTGAACTCCAGGAAGTGTTGCTGCGCCAGGGGGGTGTCGATACGGTCCACGTTATTCAATCTGCCCAGGGGGCCAACCCGGTATGCGCCTTCCGGGAATCCCAGCTTCTTGTAATATGGGAACTTCAGGTAAGACCAGGGCTCCACGTGTTCCGCGATGTAATCCAGGTAGTTTTGAGCGCTAAACTTCTCAAGCTGATGCCCATCGCGCCCGGTGAGGCGAATTTCGCCATCGTACAACTCCAGACTGTCGGTGGGGGTCACAAGGCCCAAATACCCCGTGGGGAACACGGCAAACCGGTTGATGACATCCATGTTCGCTTCCATCCAGTTTTTGAAAACCTTGATTCCGGTTTGAATCGTCGCGATTTGTTCGTCGATTTGCAGCAACAAGCGGTCACGCGAGGCCGCGCTGAGCGGACGGTTGACGCCGCCGGGGATGGCAAAGGTGGGATGGATGGACCGTTCGCCCAATTCCGCGATGATGGACTGGCCAAATTTTCGCAGCCGGATGGCTTTGAGGGTCAGGTCGGGATCAGCCTGGACCAGGCCAACCACGTTTCGAGTGGCCGGGTCGTGATCAAACCCAAGGATGAGGTCCGGGCCGGCCAATTCGAAAAAGTGCATGCCATGGCTCTGGATGATTTGGCCCATGTGCATGAGTTCGCGCAGCAGGGAAGCAGGCTTGGGGGGTGGGCAGCCCAGCACGATATCGCCCGCTTTGGCTGCGGCGAGATGATGGCTTACCGGGCAAATACCGCAAATGCGCGGGGTGATTTGCTGCATTTCGGTGACAAGCCGGCCCTCGCAGAACTTTTCGAAACCGCGGAATTCATTCACATGGAAATAAGCGTGATTGACGCTGCCATCCTCGTTCATGTGAACGGTCACTTTGGCGTGACCTTCAATACGCGTCACAGGTTCAATGGTTATTTTTTGAAATGCCATGCTGAGCTCCTAATGCCAATCGTTAAGTTCGCCTTCGACCTTGGGTATCCGGCCTTGGGCAAGTTCTGAGAGCGCCGCGAAAATCGCGTCAGCGGATGGCGCGCAGCCGGGCAAGAAGACATCCACCTTCACCAGGTCACTCACCGGGCGTACGTGCACCGGGGTTGATAACTCAGGGTCGTTGGGTATCATGCCACTCGAATCTGTGCTCTCCGTTTCAATGTAGGCGCGCTTGAGGGCTTCGTGCGCTCCAGGGAAGTTGCGCATGGCAGGCACCCCGCCAAAGACAGCGCAATCGCCGAGCGCGACCAGGATTTTGCTGCGCTTGCGCATTTTGAGCGCGACTTCTTCGTTGTAGCTGTTTGAGAGCCCACCCTCAAGAATGCCCACATCCACACCTTCTTCATCCGGTTCCTTGAGATCTGTGATGGGGGTGGCGCGCAAATCGACCAATTTCAATAGCTCAATCAGTCTTTCATCCATGTCCAGAAAGGACATGTGGCACCCTGCACACCCTGCCAGCCAATCTGACGCAACTTTTGGTTTTGCCATCTAAATTCCCTTTCCAATCAGAGCAATTTTGCTCATCGTTTAAATCACACGCGCTTCCACAGCGCCCAATTTGCTTTCCCAGTCACCCGGGAGTTGCAGGCCCACCTTGTCTGCCAGTTGCCAAAGCACTTCGTAAATAGTGCGCGCGTTTTCTGGTTGAACAATTGCGCGGTCCGTGTGCTCAATATGGCCATCAGTCACGAGATAGTGGCCTCCCTCTTCATCCCAAATTGTGGCGGGAAGCACCACATCGGCTGCTTCTGTGAGGTTGGAGGCGAAGCTGGCATGGATGACGCGGAATTCACTCTTGATGAAAGCCTCTTCAACATGTTCACAGGTATGGCCATCTCCCAACGCGAGGTAATAAACCTGGTTGGGCAGCGCGGTGGCGGTCGTGTTGAGGCCGATGCGGGCCGCAGCCGCGGCATTGGCCTTGCCTTTGAGCATGAGCACCGAAGCGTTTATCCTGCGGGCGAGCGCGACGAGCGCGCGGCAGGCTGGCAGGTTCTCCAATGTGGCAAAATCCTTGCCAATAATGATGGCCGTGTTTTGCCAGGCCGGCATGTCCGCGAAGAAGGTGCTCACTTCCCCGGTACCCAAACCAAGGAGCTCGCTCGTAACTTCAGTGGATTCGCCGTTCAGGCTCTTTTCGAGCAGCTCAACCACCGTGGAGAAATCATGTGTGACACACGCCAGGCGGTCCGTCGCGTTGGCGGTCAGCTTGGTCGGTTGCTTGGTCGCTTCAAAAACGCGCGTGCCACGGGCGGCCTGGCGCTTGATGATAAAACCAGCCACCTGGTGGTCTTTGACCAGGTCAGTTCCAAGCACAATCACGTTATCGCAATGTTTGAGGGCTTCGAGATGCGATTCGAACGCGCCGAATTCTTTTTCAAGCTCAAGGCTGACCTGGGCGGTCTGGTCGTGGCCAAGCAGGGTCACATCCGTGGCCTGGAAAGCCTCGCGGAAAAACTCGCTGAAAGCGTTGAGCGTTTCGGCGGTCTGGCGGGGCGAAATGGTGGCGGAAATTTCAGCGCTATCGTGCACCTTCAACTGCGTGGCAACCAATTTCAGCGCATCCTCCCAACCGGCCGGTTCCAACTGGCCATTGCGGCGGATGAGCGGCGTGGTGAGACGCACGCGGTCATCATGGAAGGGTTTATACCGCCCTAATTCGCACAGCAGACCTTCGTTGAACGGCGCTTCCACTACACCTTCCAGGCGGACGAGGCGATTATCGCGGGTTTGCAGGTCCCTGATGCAGCCGAGGCTGCATTCCACGCAGACCGACTGCGTGTGGGTGAGGTCTGTTTCGCGCCCCTGGTAAGCGCTCCGACGATCAATCAGGGCACCGGTCGGGCAGATTTGAACGCAGTTGCCGCATGAGATACAGCTGCTCTTTCCGAGGGGCACGCCGTAATCCGCCACCAAAAAAGTGGCTGACCCACGTTCCTCAAAGCCGAGCGTGGAATTTCCCACCAACTCGTCGCAGGCGCGTACACAGCGCCGGCAGATAATGCAGCGGTTGTTATCCAGGATGAAATCGGGATGGGAGGCATCCACGGCAAACGGAAGGTAAGCCGGTGTAATGGGCCAGTTGTTGAGCCCCTCGCGGTAAGCAGCCTGCTGCAAATCGCAATCGCCATCAGTTTCCTGGCAGTACATGCAAAAATGGTTGCGCTCGCTGAAAAGCATCGAGAGCACAAACTTGCGGGCCTTTTTCACGGGTTCTGTCTCGGTATGAATAATCATGCCATCTGTCGCAGGCAGCGTGCAGGAAGGCTGAAGTTTCTTCGCGCCTTCCACCTGGACCAGGCAAAGCCGGCAGGACCCATAAGGTGTCAGCTTGGGGTGGTGGCACAGGGTGGGGATGCTTACACCAGCCTTGGTGGCGGCTTCGAGGACTGTGGACCCTTGCTCAACTTCAACGGGAATTTCATTAATCGTTAGTTTGATCATTTATCTCTCCATCGCCATTTCCAAACTAATTGACCTCAATCGCGTGATACGCGCAAACCTGCGCGCAGATGCCACAGCGAATACATATCCCGGTGTCGATGACATGGGTCATCTTGCGTTCGCCGGTGATGGCGTTCACCGGGCAATTGCGCGCGCAGACCGTGCATCCGGTGCATTCGCCATCCATGATGTGATAGGTAATCAACGATCTGCAGACCTTGGCAGGGCAGCGTTTTTCGAAAATATGCGCTTCATACTCGTCCATAAAGTGTTTCATGGTGGAAACCACCGGGTTTGGGGCGCCCTGTCCGAGCCCGCAGAGGCTATCCTGAATAATTTCGTCGCAGAGGTTCCTAAGCATGGGGATATCTTCGGGCCTTCCCTTGCCGTCACAGATGCGCTCCAGGATTTCCAGGATGCGGCGGGTGCCGACCCGGCAGGGAACGCATTTACCGCAGGATTCATCCTGGGTAAATTCCATGAAGAAACGGGCAATATCCACCATGCAGGTTTCTTCATCCATCACAATCATGCCTCCGGAGCCCATGATGGAACCGGCATTACCGAGCGTCTCGTAATCCACTGGCAGGTCAAGGTACTCCTTGGGCAGACAGCCGCCCATCGGGCCGCCGGTTTGGACGGCCTTAAATTCCTTGTTGTTTTTAATCCCACCGCCGATATCGTAGATAATGTCGCGCAGTGTGGTGCCCAGCGGCACTTCAATCAGGCCGGTGTGGGAGACATCGCCTGCCAGGGCGAAGGTCTTGGTGCCCTTGCTCTTTTCAGTGCCCATGCTGGCGTACCACTCCACACCCTGGTTAATGATGCGGGGAACGTTGGCGTATGTTTCCACATTGTTGATGTTGGTGGGGGAAGCCCAAAGGCCTTTGTTGGCCGGGAATGGCGGGCGCACCCGCGGCTCTCCTCTGCTACCTTCAATCGAGCTAATCAGGGCTGTTTCTTCGCCGCAGACAAAAGCGCCTGCGCCCATCCTCACTTCGAGGTCGAACGAGAAATCGGTGCCCATGATGTGCTCACCAAGCAAGCCGATTTCACGCGCCTGGTCGATGGCAATCCGTAATGTGCTGACCGCGATGGGGTATTCCGCGCGGCAATAGATGTAACCCTGTGAGGCACCAACCGCGTAGGCGCCAATAATCATGCCTTCAATTACTGAGTGGGGATCGCCTTCCAGCACTTTGCGATTCATAAACGCGCCCGGGTCACCTTCATCCGCGTTGCAGACGAGGTACTTGCGGGTCCCAGCAGCCTGGCGGGCGAATTTCCACTTAAGGCCGGTGGGAAAGCCGGCGCCGCCACGACCACGCAACTTGGAATCCAGGATGACCTGGATAACCTGTTCGGGTGTCATCTCGGTGAGGACCTTGCCCAGCGCCATGTAGCCATCCAGGGCGATGTAATCCTCGATGTTGCGGGGATCAATTTTGCCGATGTTTTGCAGGATAATTCGGATTTCTTTTTCCTTGGGCTCGCTGAGTTCCTCATCAATAATGTCGCGCATTTTTGACGCGTATTGTTTGAGCTCACGCCCTTTGATGAAGTGCTCCATCACAAGTAAAGGCACCGATTCTTTGGTCAAGGCGATGTAATGGCTGCCCTCGGGGTAGACTAGGATATCTGGACCTTCCTTGGAAGGGTCGCCTATGTGCGGACTCTCCAGCACCTGCACCTCTTCAGACAGGTTCAGCCGATCCAGTTCCTGGATTAACCTCTCTTTGACCTCCAGGGCTCCTTTTTCCACGCAGACAGGGTCCATGGATACGAGCACAGTCGAACGGTAAAATGCCATGTGTGACTACCTTTCCAATCTCGTTTCGCGCAGCCTTAATCAGGCTTCAATTTTGTTCTCAAGGACCACATTTCCCTTAACAATGTGCTCCTCCATGATTTTTAGGGCGACGGCTGGCGTCACCTTGCCGTAGGTCACTTTTTCCTGGTTGGGGAGAAACACCTGCACCACTGGATCCTGACCTTCCAAGCCCATGTTCCCTGTTTGGCGCAGGATGACATCGGCCAGATGATTCTTCTCGATAAATCCGAGGATGGCCTTCAAGGTCTCACGCGCTCCCGCGGCAATGCCGACGGTGCCCATCCCCACAACAATTTGGACTTTGTCGGTTTGGTCCCGCATTTCCCTAATCTTCTGCGCTTCTTCGCGGATTCGCTTGAGGTCTTCAATTGATTTAATGGTTGGCATATAGAGCTCCTTGTTTTACGGCTGATTCCTTGGTTTCGGCGATGCCTTCACGGAAAAGGTGGTTGAGGTATTCAATCACCCTGGAATCGGTCAGTGAGATTCCGTTCAAAACTTCTTTAATTTCCTGGTCATCAACTAAAAAGGCCTGGTCGTTCACTTTGTAGGTAAATATCCAATGGACTTCAGGGGTCCCGATGAGAAGCGTCAGAAATGTCTCAGCCAGGTCGCCAAGCGGCATACGGTCGATGTGGCTATGCTGGAATTTCGTGCGAATGGTTGTGCCTTTGCCGATTTCCGAGTCAATTGTAAAGAAACCGTTGCAGGCTTCCGCGGCATCCTTTAATAATGGGATCCCCAAGCCCACCTTTCGCGTGGTTCGGCTGGTAACAAACGGGTCAATGACGCGTTTGACCATCTCCGCGTCCATGCCACGCCCATTATCCTGGACGGTTATCCAGAGTTCATCCTGGAGCAAGTCTTCAATGACAGTGATTTCAATTTGTGTCGCCCCCGCTGAGATACTGTTTTCCGCGATGTCCAGGATATGCAGGGAGAGCTCTCTCAAGCAACAACCTCGCTCTTTTGAACTTCCTGGATCAACCTTGAAAACTTTGAAGGCTGAAGCCGGCCGTGATTGACCTCATCGATGACCACCACGGGTGCCTGGCTGCATGCGCCAACACAACGGCAAACTTCCAGGGTAATCATCCCGTCGGCCGTGGTTTGACCAGGTTCAATGCCCAGAATCTGTTTTGCCTTATCAATTAATTGAGAGGCGCCGCCCACATAGCAGGCTGTGCCGATGCAAAACTTGATGACATGCTCACCGCGTGGCTCCGTGGTGAAGAACGAATAGAATGACACCACCCCGTGTACCTTGCTAACCGGTACGTGTAATTCATTGGCAATGTAGGTCTGCATGCGTTTCGTGAGATATCCGATTTTCTCCTGCAGACTGTTCAGGACCACCATGGTAGCGCCGGGCAAATCCCGATATTGGGCGATGATGTTGTCAATCAGCGCTTTTTTTTCGGGAAGATCCAGGGGATCATGGATTACTGGGGTTTCTGTCATTGTTTTTCACTCCTGAGGATGACTATAGATACGTTTGACTTGTGAAAATCATGACAATAAGTGTAATCAAACTACCCATTTCGGTCAATGCCAGAAAATGTAATCCGGAATGAAAGCTGGGCGGGAAGGCATCATGAATACCGATTGCCAACGCTGATATTAACGTTTTGCGACTGTTTTTTAAACAAACTCCGGCACTTCGGCGACCATTGGGCAGATCCCTGTTGGGCAAATCCCCAGCTTGATGTGGGCTTCCACCTCCGCTCTGAAATGCTTGAGCATATCGCGCACTGGCGTGCCCGCGGTCTCCCCCAGCCCACAATTGGAGATGTTGGTTAGCGTGTCGCTGATGAGCTCCAGCTCTTCCAGGTCCCCCATTTTGCCCTTGCCCTCGGTAATCCGTGTCATGGTCGTGTACATTCTTTGGGTTCCCACACGGCATGGAGCGCATTTTCCGCAACACTCCACCCGAAAGAAATTCGTGAGTACTTTGACAATATCGACGATGCAGTTCTCATCATCACAAATCAATAACGCGCCAGACCCGAGCGACAGGCCCGCGGTGCGATACGAATCGAAATCCATTGGCGTATCCTGCAGGCTGGCAGGGATGATGGAGCCGCTTGAACCCCCAGTCTGCGCGAACTTCAGGGGTGCCTTTTTCATACCCCTGGCATAAATGGACACGACCTCCCTCAGGGTAATCCCCATGGGCACCTCAACCAGGCCGGTCACATTCACGTTGCCCAGCATGGTGTACACCTTTGTGCCCGGGCTGGATTCAGTGCCAAAGCCATGGTACCAGGCGGCGCCATTACGCAGAATGGCTGGTACGTTTGCCAGTGTTTCCACGTTGTTAATCAAGGTTGGCTTTTGAAATAGCCCTTGCGTGGTGGGGTAGGGTGGCCGTGTTCGCGGTTCGCCGCGCTTCCCCTCAATGGACTCGAGCAGGGCGGTTTCTTCCCCGCAGACGTAAGCACCCGCGCCGGAATGGAGGTGGAGGGTAAAGTTGAAGGATGACCCCAGTATGCCTTCGCCAAGGAAACCGATTTTTTGGGCTTGCTGAATGGCTTTGGTGATGCGTTCGATCGCGAGTTGATACTCCCCACGTATATAAATATAGCCTTCAGATGCCCCGATGGCATAGCCGGCAATTAACATCGCCTCAATGATGCTCTGGGGGTCTCCCTCCAAAATCATTCGGTCCTTGAAGGTGCCAGGCTCGCTTTCATCGGCGTTGCAGATGACATATTTCTTTGCCCCCGCCGCCTTGCGAACAAAGCCCCATTTCATGCCCGTCGGAAAGCCGGCCCCTCCCCGGCCCCGCAACCCCGAGGCGGAGATGACCTTGATGACATCTTCCGGAGACATGGTGAGCGCGATGGCCAATCCCTCGTATCCGTTTTGGTTCAGGGAATCCTCGATGCTTTCGGGATCAATAACGCCAATATTCCGTAAAACAATACGATTTTCGGCGGGGTTGGAGCCTTTTCTTACCGGCAACCAGGCCACTTTGCCTGAAAGCCCCTTGGTGGGCGCGCGTTTCTCCTCCACAATTCGGCCTTTGTAGAGGTGTTCTTCCACGATAAGCGGTACATCTTCTGGCTTGATGGGGCCGTAAATCACCGCTTCAGGGTAAATGATGACGAGGGGTGAGGCGGCGCTTTGGCCAATATCCGTCGCGTATGAGACTGAAACTTCATCCTGGAGGTCGTAATGATGAAGTTGTTCGATAAACGCGGCAAAGATGGCTTCGGAACCCAAAAGTTTGCTTTCAGGGTCATGTGAAATGAGCACAAGAGAACGTATGATGGACATGGGGATTCCTATCTGTAATTCTCCAGGATGGCTGGTAGTTGCTCTGGCAAAACATGGCCATAGATATCTGTATCGACCATGACCACCGGCCCAATCCCACAAACGCCGAGGCAGCTCGTGGTAAACAGAGTCCAGCGGTCATCCTGGCTGGTCTCACCGGGTTTTAAGCCCAGCAAGTCCTTGAGGGCCTGAAAAATCTCGCGCCCACCGGCCACGTGGCACGGCGCGCTTTCACAAAACTGGACGATGTGCCTGCCATGCGCCTGGGTGAGCAGCATATGGTAGAAGGTGGCGACAGCAAAAATTTCACTCTCGGGCAACCGCAAACAGCTGGATAATTGCCTGATTGCTTCCTCGGAGATGTAACTGCACTCCGTGGATATTCTGAGCAGGATGGGGATGAGATCGCTGCGCGCGCTACCAGTTTCGGCAACAATGCCTTCCACCATCTCTTTGATTCCGCTTTCACATCGGGTTTCCGCGGGCATACCTCACCTCCATTGGCCGGATTGGTTATTCCTTGTTAACGTATTCCCGCACCACTTCCCCATGCTGGACATGTTTTTCCATGATCAGGTCCGCGATTTCTGGCGTGACTTTCACATAGGTCACTCTTTCCTGGTGCGGGACAAGCACCAATACCACTGGCTCGAAGGAATCGATGCCCAGGTTGCCGGTTTGGCGGACACAGATGTTTTCAAGCTTGTTTTTCTCGATGTAGCTCAAGATGGCATGCAATGTCTGTCGCGCGCCGGCCGCGATGCCTACCGTGCCCATGCCAACAACAATTTCAACATTTTCGACCGGGGCATTCGTCGCGGAGGATGCCTGCGCCTGCTGACGAATGTGCTTTAACATTTCGAGGGATTCACTGGTGGGTGACATCTCGGCTCCAATTCTTCTTGATTGATTAATCTGGACAACCCAAAAGGTAACTTGCCTTGGCTAATATCCACAAATAACGAGCATGGCTGCGATAACGAATGAATGGATAAAAAAGATTACTGAACGATTTCGAGAATAAAACCGATTGTGAATATTTGCACAATTAGTTTACACCATTTCAGACTAATAAGCAATTTATTAGTGTGATTCTAAGAAATAGATGCGTGGGGTACGTGAAATTAATAGTTCTGGGCGATGTAATCGGCGATGGCTTTGACACTAAAAGTTTGGAGGTCCAATTCAACCGCGCCCAGGAAGCCGTCAAGGTAATGCACATCACCGTTCTGGATAACATGGAAGTTTTTCAATTCGGGGTAACGGGCGAAGGCGGTTTCCCTGGTGATGTGCCTGGAAATTTCAAAAATGTCGGTGGATAAATCCGGGGGGATGGTGCCGAGATGAGAAAATAGGCCGTTTGCCTCGCGGTTAACATGCGCCGGGATGAAAAGACCGCCCATCTCCGTAACCAGTTCACACGCCTTTTGGATGGATATGGACGTGGAGGTCAGCAGCATCCGGTCTTCCTTAACCAGGAAGTTCCCATGCTTATCAACGATGAGTTGGGAACCAAAGAAATCCTCGTTATTTTGCATAGGAGGCAGGTGGGTATCAACGATGTTTTGGAGGCATTGCAGTTGTTCGAGGGTATCAAACAGGCATAGCGCGTGGACTTCCTCAGCCGTTTCGAGTTCCATGCCAGGTAAAACGGAAACCCCCGTTCCTTTTGCCGCGTCCATGACGGACTTCGCGTTCGCCCCACTGTTGTGGTCCGTGATGGCGATGAGGTTGATTCCAAGCTTTTGGACTGTTTCGATGATGATTGGCGGAATCATCTCAATCCCCGCGCAGGCTGACAGGACAGTGTGGACGTGGAGCTCAGCGCGGTAGTGTGGCATGATGATGACCTATTACCCTTTACCTAGCCCGCGTTCCCATAAGCGGCCGACGACTTCAAAGCTCCCCCTTGGGGTGGAAAGCAACGCGACCCCCTGGTTATTGGCCCGCTCCAGCGTCGCCTGCTCTGGCCGGGCGTTTTCCGTGATGATTATCGCGGGGATTTCCAGGAGCGTGGCCACCGCCACGATGTTCAGGTTGGCCATCAGCGTCACCCATAGGCTGCCATTTTCGGCACCGGTCATCACGCAGGAGAGCATATCCGAGGTGTAGCCGGCGCTTACGTCAATATCCAGGAACTCCCTGGTGGAGGTCAGAATTTCCAGGTCGAGTAATTCAACCACTTCGCGCATTTTCATGGTGTGGCCGCCTTACTCTCTGCTGTAGGGTGTTCTTTTTCTAGGTACATGATCATGAACAGGTTGGTCCCTTTTTCCTTTGATGAAAACAGAGTCATCTCGTCCACGCAGCTCTTGATGTTTTTCAAGCCCATCCCAGCGCCAAAGCCTTTGGCCCGGATGGGTTCGGGCGCGGTGGAGTAGCCAGGTTCCATCACCTTGACGATATCTTCGATGCCGGGGCCATCGTCATAGGCTTCCATGATGATTTTGTGTGGTTCCACTTCCACCCTCAAGACGCCGCCATTGGTGGTGTGGATGATGAGGTTCATCTCTGCCTCATAGACGGCAATGCCACACCGCCGGGCGACTTGGGGTGAGGCCCCCAGTCTTAAAAGTGCTTTCTTGATGTGGTTGGAAGCCTCCCCGCCGTGCACGAAGTCATCCTTCTTTATGGTGTAACGCAGAATCAGGCTGGTACGGTCCGAGACGATATCCTCGAACAGATGCGAAGCCCGGTATCGAATCAGCTCTTCAACCTGGTATTCCTTTTGCAGGGCCTTAAGCAAACCATCGGTGATGTCACCCTTGGTAAGCATACCAGCCAGCTTGCCTTTTTCATCCACAATTGGCAACCGGCCCACATGGCTTTGTGAAAAGGTCTTCAGGGCTTCCACCACCTGGTCAGTGGTACGAGCGGTAATCATCCTGGTGGACATGTAGTCGGAAACCAGCAGGTCAATCCGTCCATCCCGCAGGCAACGGATCAGGTCTTCGATGGAGAGAATTCCCACCAGGTTGCCGTCCTTCAGGACCGGCGCACCGGATATGCGGTGCGCCTTGAACAAATCCAGCGCTTCCAGCATTGTCAGGTTTGGACTGAGGGTGATAACGTTTCGGGTCATCACCTCGCTGATGCTGAGCTCGTAGGCAAGCTCCTCCACCCGCGTGATTTTGCCTGCTTCGTCGTCGGTGAGAGTGGCTTCGTCGGTCATGAGGTCAGCCCCTAATCTTCGTCGTAGCGGAAGAGCATGGGTTTTTCGAAGCTCGGGAGGCCAGCCTTCATCAACCGACCGGAAATTTCATATAGTCCAAGTTGAGTATTAACAACTGGAATTCTCTCTGCAATTGCCAGTTTCAGCGTGTCCATGGACGGGGTTTTGCCCCTGGCAAAGATGACAAGCTTGATGTCTGCGATGAGGGCGGTACGAATCACCTGGGGATTCATGAGCCCAGTGATTAAGACGGAGTCCGGCTCGATGGATGCCAGCACATCGCTCATGAGATCGCCCGCGAAGCCACCTCGAATCGTTGTTTCGAGGTTCGCGTAGGGCGTTAGCAGTTTTCCCTCCACCAACTCAATAATTTCGCTAATTTTCATAAACCAGTCCTTTCAAGACTTTGGACATCTCTTTCATTTTAACCCATTATTCGGCATGTTATACTAGTCAAATCTTAACGATTGAGGCTTGTCATGAACGAGATTATTCGCAGCGTAAAGGGTACCCGGGACTTTTATCCCGAAGAAATGGCCCAAAGGCAATGGTTGATTGGGAAAATGCGGGACGCTTCAACCGCGTTCGGTTTCACCCAGTACGATGGCCCCTGCCTGGAATCAATTGAGCTCTACGCAGCCAAGTCTGGTGAGGAGTTGGTGCGGGAGCAAGCGTTTGTTTTCCCTGACCGGGGTGGTGATCCCATTACGTTGAGGCCTGAACTAACGCCCACCCTGGCGCGCATGGTCGCTCAGAAACAAAACGAACTTGTTTTCCCCCTGCGATGGTGGTCCTTTGGACCATTTTGGCGTTATGAGCGGCCGCAAAAGGGGCGCACGCGTGAATTTTTCCAATGGAACGTGGATCTTATCGGAAGCGATAGCGTGCTCGCGGACGCGGAACTCATCGCGGTCGCGGCAACTTTTCTGCGCATGGTGAGCATCCAACCTCAGGATGTTCAGTTGCTGGTCAATGACAGGCAGCTGATGGACCAGGCCATGACCAGCGCGGGCGTACCAGCCGATAAAAAAGGCGAGATGCTGCGCCTCATCGACAGGTTGGACAAACTGCCTGCTGATGTTTGGGATGAAAAGGTGCTCGGGCTTGGGCTTAGCCTCTCACAACTGGATTCAGTCAAAGCGCTGCTTCAGAACAAGCACCTCTGGCAGGAGTCGTCCAACCTCCGGCAACTCTTTGAAGTGGTGGAAAGTCTGGGCGTGCATGAGTATGTCACCTACGATCCACGCATTATCCGTGGCCTGGATTACTACACGGGTACCGTGTTTGAAGCCAGGGATACCAAGGGCGAATTTAGGGCCATCCTGGGCGGTGGACATTACGGGAATTTGATTGGCGACGTGGGCGGCAAGCCGTTGCCAGGGGTTGGTTTTGCCATGGGGGACGTGGTCATCAGCCTGGTTTTGGAGGCCTACGGACTGCTGAAGGATGAGCTTTCAAACACGGGCACTGTGTTTGTGACGGTATTTAACGAGGAAATGCTAGCTCAGTCCCTCCAGCTGGCCAGCAAGTTGCGGGCTGAAGGACTGCAGGTGGTGACACAGACCGAGCCAGAAAAGTTGGCCAAACAACTCAAGTTCGCGGATCGCCTGGGGTATAAGGCTGCGATTGTGATGGGGCCGGATGAAGAATCCCAGGGGATGGCCCAGGTCAAGAACCTGAGGACCCGTGAACAGGAACTGGTCACCCTCAACGCGTTGGCCGAAAAATTAAAACAAATGATTTCGTAATGTTACGTTTGCGGAGTGGGGGTGAGCCAGTCCTTGCGTGGTGAAAAGCGCTGTGTTAGAATAACGGCTCAATACGGTGCCTGTAGCTCAATGGCAGAGTGCTTCACTGTGGATGAAGATGTTGAGGGTTCGACCCCCTCCAGGCACCCAGGAACGCGATTAGCGTTCCTTTTTTATTAAACTGATTCCGGTTGTGGAATTGGCCGGAATATGGGATAATATTAATTTAATTGGCATCGACGGAAACGAGTAAAACATCCACCAGAGGCAGCGAACCCGGGATGGTGAAAGCCGGGGCGATGGGCATGCTTGAAAATCCTTCCTGAGCTGTTTGCTGAACATATCCACATCGGATAGTAAGCCAACCGGTTTCGCGTTCCGTTATTGACGCACCAGGCAGCCAAGGTGTTGGTTGCCTCACCAGAAAGTGCCTGGCTTCGGCCAGGAAGCGGGGTGGTACCGCGAGTTGATGCTCGTCCCTGTCCATTGGGATGAGTTTTTTATTAACATAAACTAGATACACGCTTGGAGGTTCCATGTTGAAACCTGTTTCTCCAAAACTGAATATCCCTTTGATGGAAGAAAATATTCTCCGTTTTTGGCGGAATAACGATATTTTCAAGAAGTCTTCTGAGGAACGGAGGGATAGAAAGCCTTTCGTCGTCTTCGAAGGCCCGCCGACGGCCAACGGCAAACCCGGTGTGCATCATGTACTGGCGCGTGCCTTTAAGGATATGTTCCCGCGCTACAAGACCATGAATGGGTATTACGTGGACAGGCGGGGGGGCTGGGATACACATGGTCTGCCCGTTGAAATCGAAGTGGAAAAGAAGCTGGGCTTTACCAACAAGAGCCAGATTGAGGCCTACGGGATTGAAAAATTCAACGCGCTTTGTCGCGAATCCGCGTTTGAACGCATCCAGGATTGGGAAAGGCTCACCGAGCGGATTGCGTACTGGGTGGATTTTGATCGGGCTTATGTAACCTTCAGGAATGAATACATCGAGACGGTTTGGTGGCTGCTGAAATCCATTTGGGACAAAGGCTTGTTGTACCAGGGCTACAAAGTGGTGCCCTATTGCCCGCGCTGCGGTACGCCACTTTCGGACCACGAAGTCGCCCAAGGCTATAACGACGCGGATGACCCTTCCATCATCGTGCGATTTCCACTGGTTGATGAACCCAACACGTACTTCCTGGTTTGGACAACCACGCCATGGACCCTGCCAGGCAACGTGGCCATCGCGGCCCACCCGGACGTGGATTACGCCGTTGTTTCGCAGGAGGATGGCAGCGATGAACGGCTCATCCTGGCCAAGGACCTGATTCCACAGGTATTTGAGGGCAAGCCTGTCCAGATTCACAAGATAATCAAGGGCAAAGCGCTGAAAGGAAAGCGCTATACGCCGCTTTTCAACTTCATTGTTCCCAACAAACCCACGCATTACGTGGTCAACGCTGAATACGTGACCACAAGTGATGGCACAGGACTGGTACATATTGCCCCCGCCTTTGGCATGGATGACATGTTAGTTTCCAAGGAATACGACCTTCCGGTGCTTATGACCATCAACGATGAAGGGAAGTACCGCAAGGAAATCACGGATTGGGCTGGTGTGTTTGTCAAGGAAGCGGACCCATCCATTGTAGACCAGCTCACGAAACGCGGTTTGATGTTCCAATCCGCTCGGATTACGCACACCTATCCCTTCTGCTGGCGCTGTGATACCGGTTTGCTCTACATGGCCAGGCCGACCTGGTTCATCCGGACCAGCCAGGTGAAAGACCGCCTGGTCCAACTCAACCAGGAAATCAACTGGGTGCCTGAGCACATCAAAAATGGACGCTTTGGCAACTGGCTGGAAAACAACATCGACTGGGCGCTGGGGCGTGACCGCTATTGGGGAACGCCACTGCCTGTTTGGGAATGCCCGGAATGCAACCACCAGGAGTGCATGGGGTCCGTGGCTCAGCTAGGTGAGCTAACTGGGACCGATTTGTCATCGATGGACCTCCACCGGCCATTCATCGACCAGGTCGTTTTTACTTGCCCCAAGTGTGGCAAGGGCAAAATGCACCGTGTGAAGGAATTGATTGACGTTTGGTTCGATTCTGGCTCGATGCCAGTGGCGCAGTGGCACTACCCATTTGAACACCAGGAAGACTTCCAAAACCAATTCCCGGCTGATTTCATCTGCGAAGCAGTCGACCAGACGCGGGGGTGGTTCTATTCCCTGCTGGCCATCAGTGGGTTGGTCTTTGACAGCATTTCATTTAAAAATGTCATCTGCCTTGGGCTAATCATGGATGGGGATGGGCTCAAGATGTCCAAGCACAAGGGGAACGTGGTGGACCCATGGGACGTCATCCGCGAACACGGCGCGGACGCGATGCGCTGGTACATGTATACCTCCAGCCCCCCTGGAAATGAACGCAGGTTCAGTCTCAACCTGGTAGGCGAAGTGGTGCGCAACTTCACGTTGACCCTCTGGAACACCTATTCTTTCTTTGTGATCTACGCCAACCTGGACAAGTGGTCGCCAGATAACTCGGTTTTGCCGCAATTCAACGCGCTGGATAACTGGCTGCTCTCAGCTTTGAACACCCTGGTTAGAGATGTGACCAAGGCGTATGAAACTTATGACGTGCTTGGGGCCACCCGGCCAATCGAGAAATTTGTGGACCAACTCTCCAATTGGTACCTGCGGCGCTCCCGCCGGCGCTACTGGAAGAGCGAGTCCGATGCGGACAAAGCCGCCGCTTATGAAACCCTCTACCAGGCCCTGACCACAGTGGCCAAATTGCTCGCACCCGCGATGCCTTTCCTGGCCGAAGAAATGTACCAAAACCTTGTGCTCTCCTTTGACCCCAAAGCTCCCGTTTCCGTCCATCTTGCCGAATGGCCACACGCTGACCCGAGCTTTATCGATGAGTCGCTAAACAGCCAGATGGACTTGGTGATGAAACTGGCCTCGCTTGGGCATGCTGCCCGCAATCTTTCCAGCGTCAAGGTGCGTCAACCGCTCTCCGAAGTGGCTTTCGCGCTGGGTAGCGTGGAGGACGCGCGGGTCTTTGAGCAGTTCAAGGATGTACTGGCCGATGAATTGAACGTCAAGCACGTCAGGTTGCTCAACGCGACCGGCGAGGCTGTATCCTATTCAATCAATCCATTGCCCAAGCAGCTGGGGCAGAAGTATAAAGGGCTATTTCCACGCATCCGGGATGAAATTTTAAAGCAACCAGTGCAAGAAAGCGCGCTCAAACTGCTGGATGGCCTCAACCTGGTGGTGAGCGTGGATGGCAAGTACTACGAAATCCAGCCTGATGAGGTCGAAGTGCACGCCCAGGCAAAGGAAGGCTACTCGGTCGCTTCGGATGGCGCTTACCTCGCTGCACTGGTGACAACACTGACGCCTGAACTAATCAAGGAGGGCCTCGCGCGTGAATTCGTGCGCAGGCTCCAGGCGTTGCGTAAAGATGCCGGGTTGGAAATTTCGGACCGAATCCATGTCTCTTTCTTTGGGACACCAATGTTGACAGAGGCAGTGCTTGAGAACAAGGATTACATCATGGCCGAAACCCTCAGCCTGGAACTCGAAAACAGCCAGATGCCGGAAGGTGCCTTTTCAGAGAGCGACCAATTTGACGAGGAGACCGTTACGATGGGGTTGCGCAAAGTTGTTGGCGGAAAGTGAAAAAAATTTTGAAAAAAAGACTGGGCCATAACCTTTTTCTTGTCCTCATCGCCGCGGCGATAGTTGCGTTTGACCAATGGACCAAGCTTCTCATCCGGCAAAACCTGTCGTGGAGTGAGGTTTTGGAACCAATCCCTGCTTTAGCGCCTTTTTTCCGGATTGTAAATTGGCAGAACACCGGCGCGGCTTTTGGCTTGTTCCATAACGCGAATCTTGTCCTCGCCATCCTGGCCGTCCTGATTTCCATCGTCATTGTCTATTACTACCAGCACATCGACACGAAAGAGGTGCTCATCAAAGTGGCCCTCGCGATGCAGTTGGGGGGCGCGATTGGCAACCTGGTTGACAGGATTACGCAGGGATATGTGACTGACTTTTTATCTTTAGGCAGATTCCCGGTGTTTAACGTCGCTGACTCCTCTGTGACCGTGGGGGTCGCGTTGCTTTTGCTGGCCATTTACCTGCAGGAAGGCCGGGAGAAACACGCTGGTTCCGAGGATAAACCATCCACGAAAGAGCAACTCCCAGACTCGAACGGGAAACCATGAACCGGGTTCTATCCTTTATCTTTGACGCGGAGGATGAGAGCCGCCTGGATAAATTTCTGGTGGGAAAGGTGCCGTCCCTTTCCAGGGCGAAGATACAAAACTTCATCTCAGCTGGGATGGCCCGCGTGAATGACCAGCTCGTTCAAAAACCCGCGCACCACCTGGAAACAGGAGACAAAATTGAACTTGTGATATCCGAGTCAGCGGATGAAGAAGTGGCGGAAGAGCAAGGCGGGCTGGATGTGCTCTACGTCGATGAAAGCATCGTCGTCATTAACAAGGCGGCAGGGCAGGTTGTCCATCCTGGTGCCGGACATTCCGGTGGGACCCTGGTCAACACCGCGCTTGGCCTCTGGCCAGAAATGCGTGAGGTAGGTGAGCCGACCCGGCCGGGTGTGGTCCACCGATTGGATAAGGACACGTCAGGCGTTCTGCTTTTAGCCCGCAACCAGGTCGCTTACGAATGGCTTGTAAAGCAATTCAAGTCACGGAAAACGCAGAAAACCTACCTGGCCCTGGTGGATGGGGCACCCCCAACTCCTACAGGCAAAATTGAAGCCGCAGTAGCCCGCGACGCGCAGCACAGGCAGCGCATGGCTGTGGCTTACGCTGGTAGTGGCAGGAAAGCCACAACGGAATACCATACCATCAAGGGTTTTGGGCACCACACGCTTCTGGAAGTGCGCCCCCTGACGGGTCGCACGCATCAAATCCGTGTGCACATGGCCTTTTTGGGCTGCCCGGTGACAGGGGACAGGGTGTATGGCCGGCGGAAACCTTCGTTGCCAATCTCCAGGTTCTTTCTGCATGCCTCACGCATAAAAATCATGTTGCCAGGAGAGACCCAGTTCACCGAGTTTTCCGCGCCTCTTCCCGGCGACCTCGAACAAGTACTTAAAAATTTGGAAAAAGGATAGATACCATGCGCTATTATGATTTTCGGTCCGACACCGTCACCCGCCCAACCGCTGAAATGCGGGAAGCCATGTATCGGGCAGAAGTTGGCGACGATGTGTATGGGGAAGACCCCACAGTTAACAAATTGGAAAACCTGGCCGCGCAAATGCTTGGCAAGGAAGCTGCCATTTTCGTCACCTCTGGCACCATGGGGAACCTGGCGGCTGTTCTGGCGGTTTGCGGCAGGGGGGATGAGGCCATCATGGGCACCCAGGGCCACACCATGCTGCACGAGGCTGGCGGGGTATCCGCGCTCGGCGGTGTGGTTATTCACACTGTTCCCAACCTGGATGATGGCACGCTGGATATGGAAGACCTGCCGAAGGCTTTACGCACGCCAGGTGATGTACACGAACCCATCTCGCGCATGTTAATTATCGAGAATACCCAAAACGCTTGTGGTGGCATCCCCATTTCAGCTGAATACACCGAAAAGGCTGCGGAATTTGCGCATATGAACGGATTGTGGCTGCATGTGGATGGCGCCCGTATTTTCAACGCCGCCACCGCGCTTGGGATGTCCGCGTCCAGCCTGGTGAGAAGCGCCGATTCAATCACTTTTTGTCTTAGCAAGGGTTTGTGCGCGCCAGTTGGTTCTGTGCTCTGCGGCCCCAAACCATTCATTCACAAGGCACGACGGCTGCGCAAGATGCTTGGGGGCGGGATGCGCCAGGCAGGCGTGCTTGCGGCGGCTGGCATCGTCGCGCTGGAGAGCATGGTGGACCGCCTTGCTGAAGACCACCAACGCGCCAAGGCATTGGCTGAGGGGCTTTCGTCCATCCCTGGTGTGGAGCTCATCAAGCACTCGCCCACCACGAACATGGTTTTCA
>Ga0116171_10001085_pt1 | contig 27961 bp, 27 predicted proteins | sample AD_JPNHW2_MetaG_FD_89798 | JGI IMG/M metagenome (GOLD analysis project Ga0116171, IMG submission 89798) | Active sludge microbial communities of municipal wastewater-treating anaerobic digesters from Japan - AD_JPNHW2_MetaG | ecosystem: Engineered > Bioreactor > Anaerobic > Digestate | place...
CTCGACCCGAAAAACCCCGAATTGTATATCGTCCGGGGGGATGTCTATTTCAACCTGCTCAACGACGGGTCAAAAGCGATCTCGAATTACAACCAGGCCAAGGTACTCGACCCGAAGTCGCCGGAATCGACGCTGAGGATCGGACAGCTTTGGCTGCGTGCCCGCCAGTACACCACCGCGCTCAACTATTACCAGGAAGCCGTGAAGATCGACTCGTCCTTTGCCCCGGCCTACCGCGAGCTCGGAACCTTGCTTTCGCGCGCCGGCCGTCCGGAGGATGCGAAAAAGAACTTCCAGAAATTCCTCGAACTTTCGCGCAACACCGCGGCCCGCAAGCAGTACGTCAACACCCTGATCGAACTGAAGGATTATACCGAGGCGATCAACCAGCTGAATGAGATCAAGAAAGTGGATAACGAGGACAACGATGTGAACCGCGCCCTGGCTTATTCCTTCTATGAAACCCAGCAGTACGACAAAGGGCTGGAGTTTATTAAAAAATTCGTCGCCAACGCCAAACCCGAAAAGATCCGGGCACTCGATTACGCCTATTACGGCAGGCTCCTGGCCAAGCTGAAGATGGACTCGCTTGCCCCCGAATTCATGATGAAATCGTATGGCATGGATACCAGTAAGGCCGACATTATCTCGGAAGCCGCCCTCTGCTGGACCAAGGTGAAAAAATATGACAAGGCCCGCGATCTGTACGAACAGAAGATCGGCCTGAAAAAAGCCATCCCGATGGATTATTACAACCTCGGCAAGGTTTACTACAGCCTGGGCGACTATGTAAAAGCCGATACCAACCTGGCTGTATTCAACCTGGCCCAGCCCGACTATATCCCCGGTTTTTCATGGCGTGCCCGTACAAAATCAAACCTGGATGTCAAAGATCCCAAGGGGTTCAACAAGACGGGGTTGGCCCTGCCGGTGTATGAAGCCATTCTTCAGAAAACGCAGCAGGACACCGTGAAATACATGAAAGACCGCTTCGAAGCTTACGACTACCTGGCGTATTTCCATTTCAGCCAGTATTCGATGGACCAGAAGAACAGGGAGGAGGCGCAACGGGCGCTCGATCTCTACCTGAAAATGTCGGTGGTCAACCCCAACGATGAAAAGGTGGCGATGGTCAAACCGGTGATCGACATGCTGCGCCAGAAGATTAAGTAGCAGGGTGTTTGAATTCGTTCTGATCTTTCATACCTTTGCAACCCTGATTTAATTGAAAATCCTGTAATTAATTCATTCTTTAATCTTAAACAATTTACCGATGAGCAAGAAAAACAACAAAGGCGGAACCCTGGGTGAAGCCTTAAGGTCAACATTTACGCTGGTCGCAATGGTCGTTTCATTAGGCATTGCCTGGATCGTCTACAAGTACATCATGGGTAATCCCATCAACTTTGAAGGGGGCAATCCCGAAGGCACTCCGCTGCCCGGAAACTACCTTGCCATGGTTTACAAGGGCGGTTTCATTGTTCCTTTGCTGATGACCGTGCTGCTGATCCTGATCGTCTTCTCGGTTGAACGTCTTATCACCATCACCAAGGCCCGGGGAAAAGGCCGTATCAACGTTTTTGTGAAGAATCTCCAGGACCTTCTCAACGATGATAAAATTGAAGACGCCATCGTTGCCTGCGACAAGCAGAAAGGATCACTGGCCAATGTAATGAAGGCCGGGCTGCTCCGTTACCGCGCACTCCAGAAGGACCCCAACCTGGTAAAAGACCAGAAGATCCTGGCTCTTCAGAAGGAATTCGAAGAGGCTACCGCCCTTGAACTTCCCATGCTCTCCCGAAACCTGGTCATCCTGTCGACCATCGCTTCCATCTCCGTGCTGATCGGTCTTCTCGGAACCGTTCTCGGGATGATCCGCGCGTTCGGCGCTCTTGCGCAGGCCGGTTCGCCCGACGCCCTCGCCCTTGCTACTGGTATCTCGGAAGCCCTTATCAACACTGCATTTGGTATTAGCGGCTCCCTGCTGGGTATCGTCATTTACAACACTTTCTCCACTCAAATCGACAGTTTCACCTATAAAATTGACGAAGCCGGATTCAGCTTAGTACAGTCATTTGCCGCTTCAACCAAGTGATATTTTTGGCGTACCAGCAAATTAAGTACATGATATTTGTGTATTTATCCTTTAAAACCACAACTCTATGCCAAAAATAAAAGCGCCGGCAAGGTCCCCGCACATAGACATGACCCCTATGGTGGACCTGTTTTCAGTGCTCCTGATCTTCCTGCTGCTGACGGCCTCTTTCCGCCCTTCAGAGGTGACGCCGATCGAGGCGCCCAACTCTGTTTCAGAAAAGCAGGCACCCGATCATGACATAATGACCATCCTGATCTCCAAAGACAGCCTTGTGTTTTTCAATATCGACAACGGAGCTGACACCACCACGCATTTCCGTTCCAAGCTGTTGGAGAAAATGGGAGAGCAGTACAAGATCACCTTCACTCCGAAGGAACTGGAAAAATTCGGAAAATTGGCCACCTTCGGAATGCCGATCAAGGACATGAAAGCATGGCTCAATGCCACGGAATCGAAGGAGCGAGATAAGTACCAGAAAGGGGTCCCGACCGACTCCACCGACAACCAGCTTGCCTGGTGGGTCAGAATGGCTCGTCTGACGAACCTAAGCGCCGAAGTTGCTCTAAAGGCCGATGCCGAAACACCTTACATGGTCGTTAAGAAAGTCATGGACCTGTTGCAGGATAACAAGGTCAATAAATTCAATCTCGTTACGAACCTGATGAAAGAGGAGGTGAAAATCTCCGACCTTCCCCCAGCCCAATAACGAGAAATTCAACTGTAAAATAAACAAACATGGCTGAACTAATTGTTGAAGAAAAAGGGAAAAAGGGTGGCAAGCGAAGGCCGAAAAAACACAGCACCCGCATCGATATGACCCCGATGGTCGACCTGATGTGCTTGCTGATCACCTTCTTCATGCTTACAACCGCTTTCAGCAAGCCCAAGGTCATGGTCATCACCATGCCGGAGAAGAATAACTCAGACCAGCTCAAGAATGCGCCGCAGATCGCCGCTATCCGGACCCTGAACATCCTTCTCACCGGCGAAGACAGGGTTTACTACTATATGGGAATGGCCGATCCGAAAAAACCTCCCCTGCCCACGCTGGAAAAATCAGATTTCAGCAAAGACGGCATCCGGAAGGTCTTACTGCTCCGGAATCGTGACCTTTTCACCAAGATCGCCCAGTATCGCGATGACCGGGTGAAAGGAAAATTTGTTGTCGCCGATACCACCGCCGAGAATGAAATCAAAAAGCTGAAAAAGGAAGACCGTAAAGGTCCTATCGTCCTGATCAAAGCCGATAAATTGGCTAAGTACAAGGATATCGTGAACATTATCGACGAAATGGCCATCTGCAACATTGCCAGTTATGCGATCGTCGATATGAGCCCCGTAGAGGCCGACATGTTAAAGACGGCCCCGAAATAATTGAGGAATTTGTGTTTCACACTTCTAAAAAATAGCATATGTCAAATGAAACACAGCGTGTAGAACCCCTGGACGAAATTGTTTTCAAGAACAGGAACAAGGCATATGGATCATACTTGCTGCGTAAGAAATACCGGAAGTATGTGACCATCTCCATGCTGGTCGGACTGTTCGTTCTTTCGGTCGCCGTGGCCTATCCGCTGATCAGTGCATACATGAGCAAAAGTAAGCTCATCCGGGAAAAAGAGAAGGAAGTCGGCGTTACGATGGAAAACCTGAAAAAGGAAGAATTGCCTCCTCCTCCGCCCCCGCCCCCCCCTCCTGACGCGCTGGTCGAAAAGGTGAAATTCACCGCACCTGTTGTGGTTGAAGATACCACCATTGAAACCGGACTTGCCACCCAGGACGACCTGTCAGCCAAGACCAACACCGAAGTCCCCACCGAAGAGGTGGAGGTGGAAGTGAAGGACGAAGGCCCCAAGGTCATCGAAACTCCTGTGCAGGCTGAGATCTTTACGGTAGTCGAAGAGCAGCCCGGCTACCCGGGCGGCGAAGATTCCCGTATCGCCTTCCTGCAACAGAACATCAAGTACCCCGAAGAAGCCAAGGAATTGGGAATCCAGGGTAAGGTGTTCGTAACTTTCGTGGTCGAGGTCGACGGTTCCATCACCGACGTGCGCGTGCTCCGCGGCATCGGCGGCGGATGCGACGAAGAGGCCATCCGCGTGGTCAAATCAATGCCCAAGTGGATTCCCGGTAAACAGCGCGGCGTTCCTGTCCGCGTACAGTTCAACCTCCCGATCAAGTTTACGCTGCAATAATCAGCGGCGACGAATAAAGGGAACCGCATGATGCGTTCCTGATAAAAAGAAGAGGGTGGCTCAAAAGGCCACCCTCTCTTTTTATTTTTGCGCTCAGGCCGCGCGGGCCTCGTCACCGCAACGCGTCTACGCCTGTTGCTATGACAGCCCGCCTTGCTCAGACCTCTAACTTCATTCACGCGCCAGCCAAGGCCGCATATTCGGTGACTGATACTAAATGCTTTGTTGTCCTTGGAAAAAGCAAATAAGTGGCTTAACAAGACCACTTTTTCAGATTGTGGGCGATGCTGAGCAAACCGGCTTCTATTTCAACCTTGTTGCATCCCGTAAGCATAAATCGTTTGAAGCCCTTGTTGTATTTGACATTCCCAAAGACCGGTTCAACATCGCACGGACGTTTCTTTCGGTGTTCAATCCCTTCCTCGCTCAACAGCATTTCCCGGGCTTTGGCTTTCAGCCGCCTAAGCCGATGATTTACTTCAATGACACGGTTACCGGCCGCTTTATGACACATCCCTCTTACCGGACAACCCTCACAGTTTTGCGCTTGGTAATACGAATAGATGCGTTCAATACCATCTTTGTCTGTTCGTTTTTTCTTTCCCTTGGCTGTCATTGGCTGACCCATCGGGCAATAATAACAATCTTGTTGTTCATTGTAATAAAGCATATCGGATACAAATGGACGTCTCTTATCCGGACCATGCTGATCCTTATCGAAGTAATTATCCTTGACAAATGCACGAATGGACTCTTCTTCCAGATAAAGAAAGTTAGCCTCTGAACCGTAACCAGCATCCGCTGTCACGCTACCGGGCATATGTCCGTAAAGTTCCCTGAAGCCACCAAGATGCTTAGTCAGGGTTTGAGTATCCGTTGCACTTTGATGAATACTGTAATTCAGAATGAACTGATCGAAGGTCGATATCTGCCAGTTATATCCAGGCTTTAACTGCCCATTGAGCATATGGTCTTCCTTCATGCGCATGAACGTCGCATCCGGATCCGTTTTCGAGTAGCTGTTGCGTCCTTGCAGGATCTCTTCCTGCTGATCATACTTTTCCAGATTCTTAGGCCAGTTCTTCTCAGCATACTTCAACTTCTGACTTACCTTTTTGCTCACAGGCTTTTCTTTCAATGCCTCGTTTATTTTGTTGATCGTATCCGTGACCTTTTCTGCGTCGATCTCTTCAAAAGTCGCTGGACTGGGATCTTTCAGCTCCTCCTGTGTCAGTTCTTGCGTGTATTGCCAAAGTTCTTCCAACTGCTTTTTAATCCTTTCCCTGCTCACTTTGATTGAACGGCCCCAAACGAACGTATACTTGTTCGCTTTCGATTCTATCTTGGTCCCATCGATGTAAACCTCCTTGAGACTAACCAATCCTTCCGCAACCAGTAATTCCACCACTTTCCCAAAAACCTGCTTCAGCACTCCCTGTAACCGGTTGCTACGGAAACGGTTGATCGTATTGTGGTCAGGCTGGTTCATCCCCGAGATCCACATAAAATGGATGTTCTCCTTCAAGGCAGCTTCCATTCTCCGTCCTGAATAAATATTGCTCAGGTAACTGAACACCAAAACCTTGAGTAACATCCTGGGGTGGTAACTTGATGTGCCTCCCCCTTTGAACTTGGCCATAAGGGGATCAATGTCGATCCGATCGATGACTTGACTAACAATGCGCACGGGGTGATTTGATGCAATCATCTCATCCAGGGTGGGTGGGATTAGCATTATCTGATTTTGCGCATATTCCTTGAACTTGACGTTCGCTCGTTTTATCTGATTCATTCTGCAAGATAATCATATCTTACAGAATATCAGATATTTAACAAGAATACTTATCAACCAACTTATTAACATTCAGATAGTTGAGTATAAAAAAAGAGGGTGACTCGGCTTTTGAGTCACCCTCTTCTTTTTTGATGTAACGGGTTGATTCCACGCCGGGAATGAGGTATCTTTGACCCTTCAATCCGCCGGATCTATGAAAAGAAAAGAAAACATCCTGATCATCACGCGAAGGCTGATCATCCTTTCCGGGATCACCCTGCTTCTAATGGTTTCGTTTTTCGGATTGACCCTGTGGTTGTCGCAACGATTCATGGTATCGTGGGTCTGCTTCATGGCCGGGATCATGGGCGGGTTCGTCAGCATCCAGCAACGGCTGAAAAAAATCGGCAACGAAGAACTGACGCTGCTCTCCGAATCCTGGTACCAGATCCTGCTGATCCCGATCTATGGCGGCATCTTCTCCCTTGTATTGTACCTGCTGTTCCTTTCGGGATTGCTGGAAGGATCGCTGTTCCCGGTGTTTACCACGGGTTCGGCGGGCCCGGGTGTGGCAGCCCCGCCGCTGAATGCAACCACCATCAAGGACTTTTTCTCAAACACCTACCCTTCGACGGGACAGGACCTGGCTAAGCTGATCTTCTGGTGTTTCCTGGCAGGGTTCTCCGAGCGGCTGGTACCGCAGATCATCACCCACATGGGATCAAAGGCCCCCGGGGTGAAAGAGGAGGAGGATCACTGAACCGACACGGCCACCCGGAAGCCGAAGCTGAGCACGCTGTGGTAGGGTGGTTCGTGGAATCTCGACCATATCGGCAGGGTGCTGTCACCGTCGCGCCACATTCCTCCGCGCATGACCCTTTCGGTGCCGGATGAGGGACCGGTGGGGTCCTTTCCCCGGCTGCTGCTGTTTGCGGAAGGAGAATACCAGTCGGCACACCATTCCCGCACATTGCCCGTCATATCGTATAACCCGAGTTCGTTGGCGGCTTTTTGACCTACCGGGTGGGTTTTATCCCGGGCATTCATCAGGTACCAGGCCACCTCCTCGGGATCGTTTCCGCCGGAATAGATAAATCCCTTGCTTTTGTTCCCCCCGCGGGCTGCGTATTCCCATTCCGCTTCGGTGGGCAGCCGGTATTTCCTGCCCGTTTCGCGGCTCAGCCATTCGCAGTAGGCGGCCGCGTCGTTCCAGCTGATGTTGCCGGCCGGCAGAAGGCTGTCGCCAGACCACACCGGTATACCGGTTGAATAGGTGCACCAGGTGCCGGTATTCTCCCGAACGGCAGGCCATCCTTTTGCGACCCTCACGGAGTCCGGCTGCTCCGCATCGGTGCGGTACCCCGTAGCCGTAACAAAGCGCTGGAATTCGCCAAAGGTGATTTCGTATTTTCCCAGGCAGAAAGAAGAGATCTCCACCTGCCGGGCAGGATGGTCGCCGGCAACGCCTGAATCGCTGCCCATCATGAATTTTCCCCCTTCCACTAACACAAGGGCGGGTTGCCGCACGGCCTGGTTTTGTGCAAACAGGGTCATTCCGGCAACCGCAAGGAAAACTGACAGGAGCACATTCTTCATCTCGGCAATTTTGGACAAAGATAGCGGTTTCTCTGTGTCGCTGCGTCTCCTCTGAGTTACTCCATGCCGTCTCTGAGATCTCCGGTGCAGAAAAATGGAAGAACCCGGGGCCCGCCGGATGGATCTTCCCTGAAAAATCAAACAGAGTGATACGGAGAAAACACAGAGAGAACAGAGAAAACCGCTGAGGCCCTTCCCCGAAATTTAGAATACTTCCAAAAGAATCTTTTACTAACTTTGGACTGTTAATTCATTAACAATAGATTTTTTCATATGATAACACTTGGTTCTCAGGGGAAAAACACATTCCTGGCGGCGGTTAACGCGAAAAGCGGCTCGAATGTGCTTGAATGTTACCAGTGCGGCAAATGTGTGAGCACCTGCCCCGTTTCGCACTTTATGGATTTCCCGCCCCGCGAGATCATGCAAATGATCAAGCTGGGGCTTAAGAACGAGGCCTACATGGCGAATTCCCATTGGTTTTGCCTCACCTGTTCGGCCTGTTCCGGGCGCTGTCCCCGCGAGATCGACATCCCGGCGGTGATGGAGGCGGTACGTCACCTGGCCATCGAGGAGAACTACGTGAACGATTCCAAGAAGGTGAAGGAGATCCGGAAATTCCACGAGATTTTCCTGGATATGGTGAAGCGGTACGGACGCAATTACGAGCTCCGGATGATGGCCGAATTCAACATCCGCACCCGGAACCTGTTCAAGGACATGCATCTCGCCCCGAAAGCGTTGTTGAAGGGAAAAATTCCCCTTGGCGTCAAGCCGCTGAAGAGCGCGAAAGCCATCAAGCGGATGTACGAAGTGGCCGAAAGACTGGAAAAGAAAAAATAAACCGATCTGCAATGAAGAAACTGACCTATTTCCCGGGTTGTTCCGCGCACGGTACGAGCGAAGAATTCGACAGCACCCTGAAGATGGTGCTGAAGACGCTGGAAGTGCAACTGGAAGAGATCCCCGACTGGAACTGCTGCGGCGCCACCTCGGCCCATGTCATGACCGAGAACCTGGCGTACGCCCTTCCCATGCGGAACCTGGTGCTGGCCGAACGGCTGGAGAACGATACCATCGGGATTGCCTGCGCCTCCTGCTACCAGCGGATGAAAGTGACCAAGGTGCACCTCGACGCGAACCCGGAACTGGCCCGGCGGATCAACTCCACCATCGTGGAGGAGGGAACCTACGAAGGAAAGACTGCCGTAAAATCGATGCTGCAGTTTGCCTATGAGGACATCGGGCTGGAGATGATCAAAAGCAAAGTCACCAAGCCCCTTACCGGGCTGAAAGTGGCCTGCTATTACGGCTGCCTGCTGACCCGTCCGAAAGATATCACCCAGTTCGATTCGCCGGAATATCCGATGTCGATGGACCGGATCTGCGAAGCCCTGGGCGCCACCGCCACCGAATTTGATTACAAGACCGAATGCTGCGGCGCCTCCTTCTCCATCTCCAACACCGAAGTGGTGGAAAATCTGAGCGGGAAAATCCTGGAAATGGCACAGGAAAGCGGGGCCCACGCCATCGTGGTGGCCTGCCCGCTGTGCCAGTCGAACCTCGACATGCGCCAGCCCGATATCGAAAAGCATTCGGGAAAGAAATACGGGCTCCCGGTGTTCTACATCACCCAACTCATGGCACTGGCATTCGGTTACCCGGCCGGTGAGCTCCGGTTCCCCAAGCACATTGTGCCGGTTGAGGGGGCTTTGTCGAACATCGGCAAGGTGGTTCCCGCCCCCGAGAAAGTCAAGAAACCCACTAAAGCTGTCGAAGCAGAAAGCGAGGATAACTAATGGCAAGAGTAGGAGTTTTCGTCTGTTTCTGCGGAGCCAACATCGCCGACTTTGTCGATGTCCCGCAGGTTGTCGAAGAGGTTAAACGAATCAAGGAGGTCAAGTACGCCATCGAATACAAGTACATGTGTTCCGATCCGGGTCAGGCCATGATCCGCGATGCCATCGTGCAGCACCGGCTGACGTCGGTGGTGGTGGCGGCCTGTTCCCCCCGCATGCACGAGAAAACCTTCCGCAAGGCGCTTTCCGATGCCGGGATGAACCCGTACCTCCTGGAGGTGGCCAACATCCGGGAGCACTCCTCCTGGGTGCATCAGAAAGACAAGAAAGCGGCCACGGAGAAGGCGATGGACCTCTGCCGGATGGCAGTGGCCAAATCGATCGCCAATGAGCAGTTGCACGAGATCTCGGTGCCGGTGACCAAGCGTGCGCTGGTGATCGGGGGCGGCATCGCGGGCATCCAGGCGGCGCTCGACATCGCCGACGCCCGTATCCCGGTGGTTCTGGTCGAAAAAAGCCCCTCCATCGGCGGGAAAATGGCCCAGCTCGATGAGACCTTCCCGACCCTCGACTGTTCGCAGTGCATCCTTACCCCGAAGATGGTGGATGTGGCTTCGCATCCCTACATCGAACTCATCCCTTATTCGGAGGTGATCGAACTGCAGGGGTTCGTCGGGAACTACGTTGCCCGCATCCGCAAAAAAGCATCCTATGTGAATTTCAAGACCTGCACCGGCTGCGGCGCCTGTTGGCAGAAATGTCCGGTGAAGGTCCCCAACGAATACAACTGCAAGCTCGACAAGCGGAAAGCGATCTATACCCCTTTCCCCCAGGCGGTTCCCAACAAGCCGGTGATCGACGCTGAACACTGCACCATGCTCACCAAGGGCAAGTGCGGCATCTGCTCCAAGGTGTGCGAAAAAGGATCGATCGACTACACCATGCAGGATGAGGTGATCGAACGCGAGATCGGCGCCGTGGTGGTCGCCACCGGATACGATCTCTGGGATCCGAAGCCTTACGAGGAATATGGCGTAGGCCGGTTCAAGGATATCATCACCTCGCTCGAGTTTGAACGCATGGTCTCGGCCAACGGCCCCACCAACGGGGTTCCCGTGCGGCCATCCGACGGCAAAGTGCCCAAGAACGTGGTCTTCATCAAATGCATCGGCTCGCGCGACGAGGCAAAGGGCATCGAGTACTGCTCGAAGATCTGCTGCATGTACACCACCAAGCACACCATCCTGCTGCATCATAAAGTCCATGATTCGCATGCCTATGTGTTTTACATGGATATCCGGGCAGCCGGGAAGGGATATGAGGAGTTTGTCAAGAAAGCCCAGGTCGATACTGCCGCCACATACCTGAGGGGGCGCGTATCGAAGATCTACAAGAAGGGTGACAAGCTGATGGTTCGCGGCGAAGATGCCCAATTGGGCCAGGTGGTGGAAGTGGAAGCCGATCTCGTGGTACTGGCAACGGCCGTCACGGCCCCGAAAGACAACCCCGAACTGGCCCGCCTGCTGGGGATCTCGTACGACAAGTACGGTTATCTCTCGGAAGCACACCCGAAGCTGCGACCTGTCGAAACGGCCAAGGCCGGTATATTCCTCGCAGGCTGCACACAGGCGCCCAAGGATATCCCCGAAACGGTATCCCAGGCATCGGCCTGTGCAGCCAAGGTATGTGGTCTTTTCGCGGGCGACACGATGAAGAAAGATCCCATGATCTCGACGGTCAACACCGAATATTGCTCCGGTTGCCAGAACTGTGTGAAAGTATGCCCTTACGGTGCCATTGTCACCGACGAAGTTCCGCAGGGGCATGGCTCGAAGGAGATGCGTACCGTTGCCAAGATCAACGAAGGTGTTTGCCAGGGTTGCGGATCGTGCGTGGCCATCTGCCGCAGCATGGCCATCAGCCTTGCCGGTTTTACTGATCCCCAAATCATTAACGAGATAGTTTCAATCTGATGGAAGCAGAAGCAAAAGACCAACTGGTCAGCATTGAAAAACCCGCGCTGGCAGCTCCTCCCGACTGGCAGCCGGTGATCATCGGCATCCTGTGCAACTGGTGTTCGTATGCCGGGTCGGACCTGACGGGCACTTCCCGGATCCAGTATCCGCCCAACATCCGGATCATCCGGGTGCCTTGTTCGTCGCGCGTCGATCCGTGGTTCCTGATCAAATCGCTGCAGGCTTCCGCCGATGGAGTGCTGGTATCGGGATGCCACCCGGGCGACTGTCACTATATCAGCGGGAATTACTACGCCCGCAGGCGGTTTCTGGTTATCAAAAGGCTGCTCAATTTTGTGGGGTACCACGAGAACCGGGTACAGTTTTCCTGGGTTTCCGCCGCCGAAGGTCCCAAATTCGCCCAGGTGGTGGCCAAGGTGACCGAGGATATCAAAAAACTCGGCCCGCTTCATTTGTATAAAAAAGAAAATTTCTGACGGAGATGGACTATACGAAACAGATCCAGGAAATCGCGGCAAACCTCTTTGCCGAGGGAAAGATCGACGTTTTCGTCGGGTACCGAACGACCGGCTGGGACAACAACCAGGTACCGGTGCTGATCGCCGACCCGGCCGATGTTCCGAAGCTTGTATTCAACGACAAATCGGTGTTCAACCTGGTGAACTACCTGAAGCGCGAACACACCCGGAACAAGCGGGTGGGCATCGTGGTGAAGGGTTGTGACAGCCGTTCGCTGAACCTGTTGCTGACCGAAAGCCAGGTGAAGCGGGAGAAACTTTACGTGGTAGGTATCTGCTGCGAAGGAGTGACAGACGAGGAGGGGAACAAGATGCAGAACTGTACCGAATGCATCGTCCCCAACGCCGTCGTGAGTGATGTCCTGCTCGGGACCCCGACGGGGTCGGAGACCGTGACGGGGTCTTACCGGCTGAACTCCGATGTGGAGGTCCTTCACCAGAAACCGCTGGCAGAGCGTGCTGCATGGTTCAATGAAGTGTTCGAAGGCTGCATCCGCTGCAACGCCTGCCGGCACTCCTGCCCACTCTGCTATTGCGAGAAGTGCTGCATCGATCAGGAGACCGCCACCCTGTATCACGGGGCCAACACCCCTTCCTCGGCTTTCCATGCCCTGATGACCTGGTCGATGCACCTGGCGGGCCGGTGCGTCGATTGCCGCAACTGCGAAAAGGCCTGCCCGAGCCATCTGCCGCTTCACCTGCTGCACAAGCAGAACGAAGCCGTGATCTACGAAAACTTCCAGGAGCACCTGGCGGGCGTCATAGAGGGCGACCGCGGCGCATTCTACAAGTACAGCCTGAAAGATCCCGATGATTTTATCATGTAACCCGTACCGATCCTATGAGCTTTTCAACCTTTGTTACCGATAAAGCCGGATTGCAGCAATTCTATGCCTCCATTGTGGAAAAGCATGAGACCTATGCCCCGGTGGAGAAATTCGGAAATTTTGATTTCGTTCGCGTGACCAGCCTTTCGGAGTGCGATCCCGCATCGCCGATCGAGCGCACCCGCAGCATAAAACCCCTCTTCTTTCCCCGTTCGGCCAAGATCATGAAATATGTGGCTACCAGCGCGGGAACAGAGGTTTCGGAGACCGATGAAGACCCTTATGCCGGGATGCGGGTCATCCTGGGAGCGAAGCATTGCGATGCCCGCGGGTTGCAGGTGCTCGACAAGGTTTACAACTGGGATTATATCGACACCGATTACCAGAAGCGCCGGCGGAATACGGTCATCGTGTCGGCCCGGTGTGACAAAGCCGCCGCGCACTGCTTCTGCACCTCGCTCGATTATAATGTGGAGAACCTCGACGCGATGGATGTGCTGGTGGTGAATGGCCCGGATGGCAAGATCTACCTGAAGGCCAGGACCGAAAAGGGGGAAAACCTGCTGAAATCGGATGTTGCACGTCATGCGACAAGTGTCGCGGATGAGGCGTCGGCGCCGGCCCTGAAGCAGCAGTACGAGGCTTTCGCCTCCTCCTTCCGGCTGAAGATGAATTATACCGAGGTGAACGGGAAGCTTTCGAATATCTTTGATTCTCCCGAGTTTGAGAAAGTGTCGGACCATTGCGTAGGCTGCAACACTTGTGCGTTCGTGTGTCCCACCTGCCATTGCTTCAAGATCTCCGACGAGAAGCTGAAAGACACGGGGGTGAGGTACAAGAGCTATGATTCGTGCAACAACGGATATTTCACGTTGATGGCGGGAGGGCACAATCCCCGGCCGGCGAAATACCGCCGGTGGAGGCAGCGGGCGCTCCACAAGTTCGTGTACTACAAAGAACGCTTCGGCGACAATCTCTGCGTGGGATGCGGCAAGTGCACCGTTGCCTGCCCGGTGAACATCAGCATTTTCGAAGTGGCCAACCAGGTGGCTTCAACCGCAATGTAATTAAAATCGCTATTTCATCCTTTCACCATCTGATTTATGGAACAGTTGTTAGTGCCCATGATCTGCAAGATCGAGAAGATCATCCAGGAAACGCCCGATATCCGCACCTATCGCCTGAAATTCAGGGAGGAGGGGATGATGGAGAAATTCAACTGGATGCCCGGCCAGTTTGTTGAGTTTTCACTGCTGGGATCGGGTGAATGCACCTTCTGCATTGCCTCTTCCGTTACCCGGCAGGGGTATTTCGATTGTTCCATCAAACGGGCAGGGGCGGTGACCGCCGATATTCACACCAGCCTTGAGGAAGGAGATGAGGTGGGGATCCGCGGCCCGTATGGCAACTGGTTCCCGCTGGACGACCTGAAAGGGAAGAACCTGCTGTTCGTCGGCGGCGGGATCGGCCTGGCACCGCTGCGTTCGCTGATCCAGTACTGCATCGACAACCGGAGCGATTATAAGGATTTTACGATCCTTTACGGCGCCCGCACCTCAGCCGACCTGTGCTACAAGGACGAGATCAAGGAGTGGCAGGAGAACAAGAGCCTGAAGGTGGTGCTCACGATCGACAAGCCGGAGGACACATGGACATCCAACGTGGGCGTGGTGCCGAAAATCCTCGAGGAGGTGGTGAAGCCGGAGATCGCCAACACAAAGGTGATTACGTGCGGTCCGCCGATCATGATCAAGTACACGATCCTTTCGCTGAAAAAGCTGGGTTTTGCCGATCCCGACATCATCACCACGCTGGAGATGAAGATGCAATGCGGGCTGGGAAAGTGCGGGCGGTGCAACATAGGCTCCACGTATGTGTGCAAAGACGGCCCCGTCTTCACCAACGATCAACTCAAAGGGTTGCCGGACGAATTCTGATTGTAGGGTCAGGGGATTTATAGAATCAGGACTTCCTGCGGGAATTGAACACCCGCCTGAATAAGAAGTCGGTGATGGCGGCTGTTTCTTGTAATATGTACGCCATTTGTGCCGATCCAGCGATAAGGATGATCTCTTGCTTTCCTCTTATTTATCGAGGCGCCATTTTCTGCCAACCATCTTTTCAACCAGGTTAGCTTGGCAATGATACTCCTGACTTCACTGGTATTGGCAGGGTGTACCTCCATAAAAAACACTTCATTTCTGTAACAGAAAAGATAATCCCACCGGGGGGCTTGTGGATAAACGGTTTCAAGGCATTGATCCAGAAAAACGCTTCCTGAAATATCACGTGGAGCACGAATACGAACTTTTGCGGAATCGGATCCGAGGGCTTTCAACCCCGTTTGATAACAATCCCGGATTTCTCCGACCTCTTCAACATCGTCTTTAAATGCCATATTATTCCATGTTGAGTGTGGAGACAATTTCGGATACTCTTGAACTAAATGAGGTCAGGCCTCCCCAATCGGCTTCCTCCATCTCACTATTTGCCGGATCTAAACTGGAAATATCTTTTACAGACACTCCATCCGGCGTTCGGTTAAAGAAAAAAGTTTTAAAGGTGGAATCGTTGACCACCTGAGTGAAGATGGATTTTAAATTGGGTCCCTTAGGAAGTTCAAAAAGGTCAAATAATACCTCCGGATTGGCTTTCAACCGTTTTATATGTGAAATAACCCAGCACAGTTCAAGTATTACAGGAGAATGTGTTGAGATTACCACTTTGTACCCCCGATTCATCAATTCCAGGAAAGCCAGGAGTAACGCCTGAATGGCCATAGGGTGAAGTCCCATTTCAGGCTCCTCAATGACCACCCAGTTAATCCCTTTCCTTTTACTTATTTTACTGGATGGCATGAGCCAATAGAGTCCAAGAAGCAAGGGCATAAATTCACGTTGTCCCGCTGACCAGACCATGTAGGGCAAATTATTTCCATTAACGGAAAGCATGATCCTCTTTTTAGGTGAACTTTTATCCAACTCTACCCGGGCATCAAAGAAAATGGAATGGATAAGTTTATCCCGGACAGATTTTTTCATTTTTCCTTCTTGTGGAAATATATTTGAAGCTCTGCCGGAGCCTAACCCTGCATCCATCAGTAACCGTAAACTTTCACTGAAATGCTTGACAACATAAGGATCCAGACTATCATAATTCATGAAATTCCGGGGCCAGCCGTTTTGAATCGTAATTACTCTTTGAGCAGGAATAAAGAAAAGTTCTTCATTACGTTTACCTCTTTTTTGTTGCATAAGTTCTTTTACGGAAACCAATTTATCATCATTGGAAAGAACGGTCGCCGGGTTGATAATCCCTTGCATCCCTTCTCCGTAATAAAGGTTCAGGAAGTCGCCTGGGTTCTGCTTCCATTCATACCCATATTTCTTATTGGTTCGTTTGATATCCATAGCATCAAGCATAAGCTTCATGGTTTGGAGCAAGATACTTTTCCCGCTGGCCTGGGGCCCGACAAAAACATTAAAATCGCCAAACTCGATCTCTGCTTTTTTTATCTGGCCAAGGTTTTCGATTCTGATTTTTTTCATTTTGATGGTCTTTGCAATTTAGGTAAACATCAGTCCGTCAAGTTGTTACATCGGGTTTGATTCCCATTCCCAATAAACGATATTCAACATGACCGGAAAAAATACTGCAATGTTATTTCATTCAGGAAATAAACTTCGGTTTTTTTTTCCGGTGTAAACGAGTTTGTTTTCGGCGATGGGTTTATCGTGGTTGTTTCTTGATCAAGGCATTAAAGTCAGTTGTTGAGAAATGTTTGCAGCCCGGTTATTAGATGATTGAAACTGCGACTCCTATTTCCGAGAATGTTCATGTGTTTTGGGATTTCACGCGAAGCAAAGCCCTTTTGAAACTCTGGAATAAGTTTTCTTAATTCTTCGCTAGCGGTAAGATGATCAGGATCACGGAATTTTGCCCAATTCCTGTATTGAACGGGGTTAAACCGGGGATAGACCCGTTGAATGGCATCCATGTCGCCCAAATACCATGCTTCAAGCTCGCGACAGGCAATGCGGATAAGGCTTGGAATCGGACCGGCGCGGTCAAGTAACTGCTTTAGTTCCGCCTTTAAAAGAATACAATCCGATGAGTCCTGGTCATGGATGACAATAACTTTGACCGGGACGGTTGAATGTTTAAAAGCCCTAACTTTTTTGGGGATCTCTTTTTGCAGATGTTGTTTGCCTTCGTGTGGCCGAATGAAGCAGTTCTGATTCAGGATGATGCCTTGAGGCAGCAACGATGGAAGGATATTATCCAAAAAATGTTTCATGGAGGATTCCTCCACGAGTATTTCAACCCGGATACTTTTCATTTTGGATGGCTCCCGTTGAAATACTCCTGTTTCCATAGATAACCCAACAGATTTCCTTCTTTCGCAAGCGCGGAAATCATTTCATTATCCCGTGCCCGCAGAATTTCAGTAAAACCTTGATTTTTGACTAACCAGAAAGCTTCAGTCAACTCAGTGTGATTGAGTAAATCGGGGGAATGCGTTGAAATAAAGACTTGTCCCCCCCGGAAAGAATAATCTCTGAATTCCTCCATCAGCTCCTCCATAAGGGTGGGGTATAGCTGATTTTCAGGTTCTTCAATGCATAATAACGGATGTGGTTTAGGGTCGTATAATAAAACCAGATAGGCAAACATTTTAATGGTCCCGTCAGAAACAAATCGAGCAATAAAGGGATCTTTGAAGCTTCCATCTTGAAATTTGAGGATAATTCTGCCATCTTCTGTGGAAGTGGCTTTAACATCAGAAACCCCCGGGACCCGTTCCTTCATCTTTTGGAGAATCCGGTCGAAAATGGCCGGATGTTTTTCATAAATAAATTGAGTAACAAGCGGGAGATTATTGCCGGTAGGCGACAAATGTTCAGCATATCCAGCCTCCTGGCTTGGCCGGGCTTCGGTTATATGAAAATCGGAGACATGCCAATTCTCAATAAAGGTTCTGAACGCGTTGGCTGCCTTGAATCGTTGAAACTGTCCCAGACCTTTAATAGCAAGAATATCAGGAGAGCCAAGCGTTTGAAATTCACGGGCAAGTTCTTCGTCTTTTTTATCAAATAATTCTTCATTGGTGATAGCGAATCCTTCTCCCTTTGAAAAATCAAGAAAATGATAGGGAGACCCATAACTACCTCGTTTGTACCGTAAAATTTCACGTTCAACAATAGGAAATCCATCCTGCTCGGCGATGATTAAAATGTAGGTTACCAACCTTTCTTTCCCAGCAATGCCGATTTTAAACTTTAATTCGATCTCAATATTTCCGGTCTCACCCCGACTGATCATCTCTTTGAATCCACCACGCTGTTGAAGTGCTTGTCGGACATTGTTATTCAATGCGTCTCTGAGAAAGCCAAAAACATCGAACAACGTTGATTTTCCCGAACCGTTTGCTCCCACAAAAACAGCAACGGGCGGAAGGTCATTTAATTCGAGTGTTCGAAAGGTCTTATAATTTTTCAAACGGATACTCTCAATTTTCATAAGGAAGAAGATCAGATTTCGGCTTATAAAAGTATCATTTAAAAACGACATTTCATTGTGGAATCACCTGACACAGGAGGTATAGTCACCCATTTATTTCCCAAATGCCTTGAACAATTGCCCGACCAGGGTCAATGCATCGCTCACCACTTTTTCATTCTCCACCGGAATTTTCAGGTAAGTTTTTCCGGTTGCAGGATCGTTGTCGACCAGCGAGGTAACCAGTTTCCGGGTGGCTTCCGGAGAAGAGAATGTTTGCGCCAAACCGTTCAGAAATCCGAGTCCTTTGGCGATCAGTTCGGAGGGCTCCGGAACAACAGCAAGATGCCGACTGACCGGAACATTGCTTGGAACGCCGGAAATGGAATCCGTCCCCTCCGCATCAGCAGGAAGCACATCATCATCGCCCGGAATGATTGGTACGGGTTCAGGTTCCAATAAATTTGATCCCGGAGCGGATGATTTCACTGCATTTAATTGTTCCGTTTCCGCTTCGATATCCCCGGAAATGTTAACGGCGCACGGGGCTGTTGTTTCACCGGAAGTTGTAATACTCTCTACGGTTTTCATGAATTCACGGAACTTATCTTCTTCCATGAAAATTGAATCATCCCCATTATTCAGGATACCGTCGAAAAGGGAACTTTTAAAAGTCAGAACTGCAATCATCCGGTGTTCGATGGTGCCGGTGGAAACAAAATTGATTACCGATACTTTTTTCTTCTGTCCGTACCGGTGAACCCTCCCGATGCGTTGTTCAAGCACAGCCGGATTCCAGGGAATATCAAGATTGATGATCAGGGAGGCGGACTGCAGGTTGAGTCCGGTACTTCCGGCATCGGTGGATAAAAATACCCGACAGTCTGGATCGTTGTTGAAGTGATCGAACAATTCTTTTCGATGCCGGCTAGGAACACTACCGGTCAGGCATCGGTAACCGATTTTCCGCGCCTCCAATTCGTGAGCCACCAAACGCGTCATCCGCTCCCACTGGCTGAATACCACGACTTTGTCTGTTTTCTCCTCCAGGTATTCGTCGAGAATGTCCATCAATTCCGATATCTTGGTATCATGCCTTGACTGTTGATCTACAATGTATGTGCTGTCGCACACCATACGCATGAGGTTCAGGTTGATCATCAATCGCTGACGGTCCTTTTCATGAAGAAACCCCTGGTGTTTCCATTTATTAACCAACCGGGCGACGAGATCTCCAAATTCCGTATGCATTTCCATTTGTTTCTCCGTCATTGAAACATGGAGGATTTTATCCATACGTTCGGGTAATTCCGACATGACCTCTTTTTTTGAACGGCGGATCATGATATCGGAAAGTTTTCCGGTGATTTCGTGCAGATGGCGATAACCCATTACGCGGCCGGTTTCGTTTTTAACCTGGTAGTAGTCCAGAAAGTGGTAATAGGGACCCAATTTAAAAGGATCAACGAACTGGACAATCGAGTACAGTTCCTCCAATTTGTTTTCGAGTGGTGTGCCGGTGAGCACAAGGGCGTAAGGGGATTTTATCTTTTTCACCCCCTGGGCGATTTTAGTTTTCCAATTCTTGATTCGTTGTGCTTCGTCAAGAACCACCAGATCGAATTCGACCTCGTTTATTTCATTAATATCGTGGCTCAGCGTATGATAAGAGACAATCTTGTAAAACGCTTCCGAATGATACTGGCTATGACGAACGTGCGGCAAGCCTTCGATGACCTGAGCCGTTTCACCCGTAAACCGTTCAATCTCCGATTGCCATTGGTACTTCAGGGAGGTGGGACAGATGATCAAAGCACCGGAGATTCCCTGTTCACTTTTCAGCAATTCAGCGGCACCAATGGCCTGGACGGTCTTTCCAAGGCCCATTTCATCGCAGATCATGCTTCGGCCGGCTTTTACAGCGAAGAGGATTCCTTTTTGCTGGTAGGGGAATAATTTTGAATGCAGAATTCCGTCCAACTCTTTCCCGGTCGGATACCGTTCGTCAATCCATTTTACACGGCGCTGCTTTTCACGGGATTCGAGAATAAACTCCATGGCGTCGTCGTAGCATCGGAAATCCGGATCGATGGAGCAGGCCTGAAGCCTGAACTGTTCAAAGTTGACATATCCGAAAGGGGTCAGGGTCATTTCTTTATCGAAATACTCCCATGCCATATTTTTGAACTTTACAGAGGAATCGGAACCAATACGGAGTTTCACCTTTCTTTCTTTTCCGTAGTGAAGATAAACGGAGGTGTAAGGTGGCGTATACCCTTTTTTCAACGCGGATGCCAAACGAGGGGTATTCTGTATTTGAAGAAGTACGGCTTCAATATGTTTACAGGTACCCAGGTGGTTAGTCTTAAAATCGAGACAACTGCAAAAGTTCATCCCTGGTTCAGGATGCCTGAAAGCGACTTTGTAAGTATTTTTTGTTTCGGGGTTATATACGGAATAATCGCCGAATACCGGGTGCCCGTCGAACTTTCTGATGGTAAACGGTCTTTCGGTCACAAATTGTTTTCTCAGGGCGATCTGCCATGCTTCGAGCGACAGGTCGGAAGGCTTGCGGTGATAAGGAACCGAATTGGATTGATTAGCCTTTGTTTTACTTACGGAAGCGATCCTTTTTTTCTTCTGCATGGAAAATAGGGCGTTAATGGGATGCGATAGGATATGCCACCCCAAAAATACTGAAAAGGGCGAACGGAACCATCTTCGGCATGGAATGGAATGTCAGCCCGGGCTGATATACCCTTTCAGCGCCGCCACGTATTTTTCGAAAGCCGAAATACCGGCAGGCGTTATCCTGCATGTGGTCCTCGGCATTTTGCCTTTGAACGATTTGACCACCTCGATATAGCCGGCTTCGCGAAGCTTCTCGATCTGCACGCTCAGGTTTCCGGCAGTAGCCCCTGTCTTTTCGCGGAGGAAGACGAAATCGGCCTCGGCCGCACCGATCAGAAGCGACATCACCGCCAGCCGGAGCTGAGAATGGAGAAGGGGATCAAGTTCGAGGAACATCGCGGCGATCTTTACGGTTTAACAAATGGCCGGGGATCACGAATCCGGCGACAGCCGAAATACACAGCACCAGTTGCTGAAATCCCATCACCCCGGTCTTGTGCAGGGTGAGGAGAAGGAAGAAGGAAGCGGCAAAACACACGATCCCACCGGTGACCAGCGGTTTAAACTCATACGCTTTGCCGGAAACGAAGAGGGCAAAGCCGTAAAGGCAGAGAAGGATCGGAGTCAGCAGCAGCCACGGGAACCATCGGATGAATTCATGTGCCCGGTCAAGCGGATGATCCGGGGTAACATTGACGACAATGATCATATCAACGATCAGGCCTAACACGACTACCAGAATGGCGATAATAAATCCGATCCACACCCAGTTCATGACCTTTTCGATGTAAGTGGTAACCCTGCGTTCCGTCTCCCTTTTTCTGACCAGCCACACGTGCAGCGGAAAGCTGAAGATCATCAGAAACCATAAATAATAGGCGTTGTGAGCGGTTTCCGCCGGAAGCAGAGTTATCAGAACTACCGTAGCAAGACTGATCCCGGCGACCAGGTACCCCCAGAGGAGAAAGATAGGTCCCATGCCTTTCTGCAGGTTGTTGCGGGCAACGCTGATCATCTGCCCGATCAGCTCCAAACTTTGCTTTTCGGTAAATTGATTTTCCATGGTGGTTTGATTTAAATACTTTGCAAATATAAACAAGTTTATGATGTAAACCAAATTTTTATTGTTTTTTTCCATTCTTTCCGGATCGGAATGGTTTTCATGATTTCCAGGTTCAACTCTTGCAAAGGGGAAATAACCGCAGCGTTGCTGAGGCTCAAAGGATAGAAATTCAGCTTGTTTGTCTTTGCGGACCGGCGTCTTTACGGCGATTCATAGACCAATGAGAACGCCTCAGGGCGCAGTATCCCTTGACCAAATCCCCCTACGTTACACAGAATTCATTGAGGGGAGGATCCCTGTCAGGACTGGCCGGCCTGTTGTTTCTTTTTCAGGTAATGGCTGATGATGAACATCGCACCGGTGAGGACAAAGGGGAAATTGATCATCAGGATCACCGACAGGCTCATCCAGACCGAATGGTTCATGGCATAGTTGTGAAAATAGAGGGTGGGCATGAACCCCAGTCCCAGCATTGCCAGGATGGTCCCGCCGATCAGCTCCCATTTCCATGCCACGAGCAGGATCAGGATCAGGATGTAAGTGGGAATGAGATGGAAGAAAAGGGCTTGCAGCTGTTCGATCAAGGTGTACCTGGGGTCGAATGAATCGAGGGCAAACATGCTGACGAACAGGATGGCCAGGATGCAGAGGATCCGTGGGGCCCAGTGGATGATCTTCATGTAAGTGTTCATGACGGTTACCTGAGTATGAATGGAACAATGACGCCGATCACGCCGGTGCAGACTACGACAAGGATGAACAGAACATATCGGACGTTGTAATTGCTGAGAAGGGATTCGTCGTAATATTTCGACACCTCCTGGTCGCGGTACATGGTGATGAGCCCCCTGACCAGCTTTATCCTGGTCTGCCGGCCTTTGATCAGGCCGATGATAACCACGATATTGACCAGAACGATCAGCACGACGAATACGAACATAACGGCCAGGGAGGAACTTTCGGTCCTCGATTTTTCCACCAGCCCCGAATTGATGGCCAGGGTGACGAGGTTCAGCAGGATGGAGGTCAGGATGAAGATGGTATCCGTCTTCGTATTCTGCTCCAGTTCCTTGGTGATGTGGGTATGGACGTGGGCTAGCATGGATGTACGATTTACGATCTACGATCTACGAATTACATTTACAGAATTCAAAGGTAGGCTATTTTTTACCGAAACGTTTGCCATTCCGACGGCCGGATCATTCTTTCGAAATTTTTTCCGTGACCGTCCACGAATCGCCGGTCAGGGTGATCAGGTAGATTCCCGGGGCAAGGCCTTCCAGGTCCAGCCCGTTCGCGCTATTTGACACCATGCCGGTCAGCCTTGATTTGCCGGAGATATCATGAACCGAAAAGGATGCCTTTGTATAGGGGGCCAGATTAACCGACAGGTACTTTTTTACCGGATTTGGGTAGATTCTTACGCCGGAATGTCCCGACTCATTCAGTCCCACCCCAGGATCCCGGATGCAGCGGATGCTCAATGCGATCGTTTTTGGGACAGGATCCCGTTCAACGCCCGTGTTCATATAATAGAAATAGCGGCCCCAGGCATAGGCAGGCGGTTGAAGGGTGGAGGTCCACCAGAGCCCGTTTTCTCGTATATACTGGAAGGCATACGTTGTACTCAGCATCCCGCCGGGCAGTCCGGTAAAACCGCTGCTGTTGGTAGCGCCGGCATTGGGCGAAAGCCAGTGAAGGGTCCCGGCTTCTTTCATTGCTCCGCCCGCGATGCCTGATCCACCAAGAAAATTCTCGGCAACTGTCCATTCACCGTCGGTTGGAACATGCCATCCTTCGGGGCACAGTCCGTTGCTGTTGTTGACGGTGAACCAGTTGTATAAGACACCGTAAACCGAATCGTATGAGGAGGAGTCGTTGTCATAGTAACAGCGGGCCCCGGATGTCAACGACGCCCAGTTTGCCCCGCCGGGGATGTGGGGGATGACCACCCCGTTGCGGTAGTGCGTGGTTTTCAGGTTCTCCTTCAGCCATGCCTGGCTGCCGATCACGATAACCGAATAAACATTCCCGTCATAATCGGTGACGGTCTGTGCCCGGTTGTTCATCACGAACAACAGGCAAATGAATATCAGGATGATCCGTTGCATAAGGAAAGTTTTTTGCAGGATAATGGCACTTTCGTTATTTTTGTCTTTGGCGGGTACGGAAATGCATTTGCCCGACAGGTTGCGAAAGTAGGCCTGCAGCAACCCGAATCGTTTGAATCGGGATTGTAAAACGGCTGTAAATTGTTTTACAGGCGTTCGGCATTGAAAAACGATCTAATCCGAAGAGCTTTGCCAGGGAAAGATCCATTATATTTCGAAATGCTGAAAAAGCAGGTGGCCGCCATGATGCAGCAAACCTATCCCGGCATCAATTCCTCCATCTCGGAATGGAAAGGGCAGGAGATCACCGATTTCCAGGAAGAGCTTCGGATCCGGGTGAACGCCCGGATCAGCGAAAAATGGTTTTACACTCATTTTAAAAGCGGGAAAGCGACCCTGCCCAGGATCGACATGCTCAACCTCCTGAGCCGTTATGCCGGGTATGTCAACTGGGATGATTTTGTGTTCAGGAACCGGGCGGATGTCCCGCGGGGGACGGAGGCGGCCGGGGAGACCCGGAGTGCCAACCGGATGTTTTTCCTGGTGCCGGTTCTGGCATTGATCGTTGTTCTCCTTTTATACGGACTTTTCAGGCTCTTCAACACCCGGGAATATACGTTCACCTTCTATGATGCGGATACCCAGGAGCCGATTACCCTTGCCCCCATCCGGGTTATTCTTCTCCGGGAAGGCGAATCACCGGTCATGACCCAGGTGCCGGCAGGTGGAACCTTCCGGCTGAAAACGGATCAGAGCCGGTTGAAGATGGTTGTTAAAGCGCCTTATTATCATGAAGATACCATTGTTCGTATGGTCAGAAAACTCGACACGGAGGAGAAGATCATGCTTCATGCCGACGACTATGCCATGGTGTTGCATTATTACTCCATGTCCGATGGCGGCGACTGGATCCGGCGACGGGAAAAGCTGGAAACCATGTTCGGCGAAAATGCCGTGATCTGCCAGTTGATGGGAGGGAAAGATGCATCTGGCATGGCCCTGTTCAATAAAAAAGAGTTTATCGACCGGCTGACCATGCCGGCCGGGAGTTTACGGAATATTGAGATCCTGGAAAGCCGGATGGTGGACGGAAAGATCCGGCTCCTGAAATTCAGGATAAATGAGAAGAACAGATGAAGGGCACACTGTACATTGCGGCCCTGTTCCTTTTCTGGCTTCTTGCCAGCGGGAAGAGCTGTGACAATGAGGAGCGGGTGAGTTCGGAGATCCGGCAGCGAGCGGTTTCAGCCGAAACCGACAGTTTGAGAAAAATTTTCGGTGCCGACACCCTTTCGCCGGAAGCCCTGTCCGCTTTTGAGGAATCGGCCCGGCTCCGGCTGAGCGATCTGTTCGATTACCTTCATGTACTGAACGATACAGTTGCGCCGGAACCTTTCCGGAAGAAAGCGGCTGAGATGATTGGGAGTCTGGTCATCTCGACGAACACGACCCTGGTTCTGCCTGACCGGCAAGGCCCCGGAACGCATACGCTCACCCTGGATCGCCTGATGTCACGCGATCTGCCAGAAACCGCCATGCTGATGAACAGGGAGATCTCCGGCATCCGGGTGGCCCGGCACCTGCACCGGCAGAACGATACGATCTATGCCGGGCAACTTGCCTTCTGCCTTACACCGACAGGCATTTCGGAGGAGACTTCGGAAGCGGTTCCCACGGCCAGGGGGAGCATGAACTACCGGCTATTGAAACACAACAAGATATTCGGGTCCGACACCCTTATGATCTGGGAGGTTCAACTGGGTGATCCGCAGCAGAGGGATCTCAGAGCAGGGCCTCGAACCCGGGGGCGGAACTTCTAACCTCAAATTCGATGGGCATGTACGCCGCCACTCTGTGGATAACGTACGGATCATCTTTCATCAGTTCCATCGCTTCGCTTTTTCCGGGGACGTTCATCAGGATGAACCCCCCGTTGCGGGGCACTTGCGGGCCGGAACAGATCCCGATTCCGCGGTCATACAACGTCCGGATAAAGGCGCGATGGCCTTCCAGGTGCCGGTCGACTTCTTCGACAGGTTTCAGGTAAACCGAATAAAGTGCAATCATGACAAGGCTTTTCGTGCAAAGGTAACCCATCGGGGTAAATCGTATTGCACTTCGGCTGATCAGGTTGCAATTTTCTGCAAACCTGATCGATCAGCATATGAATCCAACCAGCTTTGCCTGGGCAAACCTGTCAAGATTCAGTATACCTTTGCGAAAAATATCCGATATGCAACGTTTCCTCATCCTGATCGCGGTCATCCTGTTATTGTCATCGGTCCGTGAAGTCTCTGCCCAGACCCGTCCCGTCACCCGGGTAAACCGGTCGTCGGCCCATCACGAGATCCCCGATCAGCCCTACCGGGCTCCGGGGGTGAGGATCACGGCCCCTGGCTATCATTACCGGGGCACCGGATTTTTTACTACCCAGGTGAATGTGGCTGCCGGCGGCGCCAATATCCTGGGGGATGCGGCCAACGAGCCCTCCATTGCAGTCAATCCGTTGGATCCTAACCAGATTGTAGTCGGGTGGCGGCAGTTTGACGACGTGAACAACAACTTCCGCCAGGCGGGATGGGGGTTTTCATCCGATGCAGGACAGACCTGGACCTTTCCGGGGGTGATCGATCCGGGAATTTTCCGGTCGGACCCTGTGCTGGACGCCAATGCCGACGGCAGTTTCTACTATAACAGCCTGACGACCTACACCGGCGATTACACCTGCGATGTATACAAGAGTACAAACGGAGGAGCCCAGTGGGGAACGGCGGTACAGGCACATGGCGGCGACAAGCAGTGGATGACGATCGATGCCTCCGACGGACCGGGCAGGGGAAACATCTATTCAAGTTGGAACGTTTCGTACAGTTCCTGCCTGCCGGGGTTTTTCACCCGGTCGGCGGATGCAGGGGCCAGTTTTGAAGACTGCATCGAGGTTGACGGGTATCCGTACTGGGGAACGATGGCGGTAGGACCTTTCGGAGAACTCTATGTTGCCGGGGCCGGCAGCTTCGGCGGGGCGATGGTGGTCAAGTCGACCAATGCGCAGGTCCCCGGGTCGGAGATCGCCTGGAATCCGGCCGCGGAAATCGATCTGGACGGGTACATTGTAAGTTCGGATCCGATCAACCCGGTCGGTCTGCTCGGCCAGGTGTATGTCGATGTTGACCGTTCGGCGGGTTCGGGGCGCGGCAATGTTTACGTGGTCGCCTCCGTGGCGAGAGCTTCGGTTTCCGATCCTGCCGACGTGATGTTTGCCCGCAGCACCAACGGAGGGGCCACCTTCGAGCCGCCGGTCAGGATCAACAACGACGTTTTGGGCAACTACCAGTGGTTTGGTACCATGTCGGTCGCCCCAAACGGGCGGATCGACGTGATCTGGCTCGATACCCGCGATAATCCCGGCACATACCTTTCTTCGCTGTATTACTGCTATTCCGACGACCAGGGGGTTACGTGGTCGATCAACAAGCAGATTTCCGATGCCTTCGACCCTTCGCTCGGCTATCCGCAGCAGTCGAAGATGGGCGATTATTTCGACATGGTTTCCGACAATGACGGGGCGCACCTGGCCTGGGCCAATACCTTCAACCAGGAGGAGGACGTGTACTATACCCATATCATCCCGACGATCGTGGGCCTGGAAGAAAAAATTCCGGATGCGGAAAAGCCGGCTCTTTCCTGCACCCCCAATCCTTTTACCGGGGATGCCGTGATCAGCTACACCCTTCCTTCGGACGGCCATGTCCGGATCGACCTGTGCAGTACGGCCGGGGTGGTGCTGCACACGCTGGTCGACCGCGAAGAAACAAAAGGGTTTCACACGGTGGGTTTACCGGGAAATGAACTCCCGGCAGGGTTCTATCTTTGC
>Ga0116171_10001090_pt1 | contig 27923 bp, 28 predicted proteins | sample AD_JPNHW2_MetaG_FD_89798 | JGI IMG/M metagenome (GOLD analysis project Ga0116171, IMG submission 89798) | Active sludge microbial communities of municipal wastewater-treating anaerobic digesters from Japan - AD_JPNHW2_MetaG | ecosystem: Engineered > Bioreactor > Anaerobic > Digestate | place...
AAGGATAGCCCTTGGATTGTTTTGGCCTCTACACCGGAGGCCAGATCAGCCATGGCTTTTTCTCCCTCTCCGGCGACGATGAAATCAATGGCGCCAAAATTTTCCAGTATTTTTCCGCGCAAAGCAGAAACATGGACTCCGCCAAAAACTATTTTTATCAGCGGCGATTGCTGTTTAATCTCTTGCGCTAAGCGGTAGGCATTCATAAAACTGGAGGTTACCGCGGTAAAACCTACCATTTCAGGTTTAAAGGTATTTATGCAGCTTAAGATCTTTATGCGGTTGGTATTTTCCGGGTTATTTTGACAATCATGGATTTTAATTTCGTGTCCGGCCCGCATAAGATAAGCGGCAATCGACAAAAGGCCCACCGGCGCCATGCGAATAGCGATATTAGTATAATCCTCTCTTCCTTCCATCCAATTTGCGCCTAAAGGATTAATTAAAAGTATTTTCATCGCTTGGCTGCCTTTCCCGCGGCTTCGCCTAAATAAATGCAAGTTCCCATTACCCGGCTGGAGGCTTGCGCCCGGGGAGCAGCGGAAATGCATTTACCAATCGCCAAAAGATTTTTAATATTTTTGGATTTAATGCAGCCTGCCGGGATTTCATAAAATTGGCCGGTTTTTAAGTACTTAATTTTTTGCCCGTTTTTGGGATCCCAGAATTCAATCGGCCAGTAGCCTTTGGCCAGGGAATCGGGAAATTTACCGGCCGTTAAGACTTCCTGTTCAGTTAAGGTATGTTCACCCGACAGGCGCAAACTTTGGCGCTGGTGGATGTTGGCTGAAATCCTTCGGATGCGGGAATTTTTAAATTCCGGTAAGGTTTTGCGCAGATAAGTTAAGGCTAAATCAGCATGTTTTTTGGTGTTTTGTTTTTTCTGGCAAGCATAGTAGGCCGGAAGATTCAGCTTGAGCGTGCCGGATTTTTTGGTTTGTCCGTAAGTAAAATTTGTAAATTTAAAATATAAGGGTAATTTTTTTTGTTTTACCGCTAGTGCCAGAAAATAAGGCACTTTAACGGCCAGTATGCCGGAATTGTCTTTTAGATCCGTTACTTCAAATGTAAAACCCGCCAGCTGCCTTGATTTTAAGGGTGTAACCTGGTGTTTGGCTCCGCTTAATTTGATTATCGCGCCCTCGCCGGTAGCGTCAATAACCGTTTTTGGGATAAGGTGAAGTTTGCGGTTAAGGTTGGGCCGTCCGGTATTAACTTTTACGCAGGTAATGCGGCCTTTTTGGCTTTTTACGCCGATAGCCCGGGAATTATAGAAAACTTTAAGATTTTTTTCTTTTCGGATCAGTTTATTTAGAATAGTTTTTAAGTCTTTAGGCTGAAAATAAAATACGGAAAGTTTGCCCAGGCGGATGAAACGGTTATTAGGATTAAGTTTTTTTAAGCCCAGAATGATTTCTGCGGCTATCCCTGAGTTTTTCGGATATAACCCGCAGATATGCTGATGCTGGCAGTCTAGCGCCAAGCCTCCTGGATAGTTATTCTGCTCGATGAGGATAGTGGTAGCGGCGCAACGGCTGGCGGAGACCGCCGCGCAGATCCCGGAGATCCCCCCTCCGACTACCAACACATCACAAGACAGGATAATTTTATTCATTGCCGAGTGCCTCAAGGCTTTTGGTTATTTGTTCCACTTGCCGGGCGTTTAGCAAATCATCAAAATAGGATAGCGTGATGTTTAGTTTATTGTCAAACTGGTTAAAAAATACGCCTATTCCGGGAGGTTTAGGGGTTCTAGGCAGATGAAAAATATTTAAGATCTCTTCCTGCATGAATTTATTTTGTTGATAAGCATTGCTGAGGTATGAAAATGAAAACGAGGCGAAATTCTTCTTAGACATCAGCCTGATGAAAAAATTAGTCAGCGGTAATGAAGCGATCCGCATCAGAAAACTGGCGTTGACAATGGCTTCCGGGATCCGGTTTTTTACCTGTTCATACATCTGGTTTTTTATTTCATTGGACAGCCAGGCAAGGTCGCTTACTTTGTCTGCGTCAATTTTAAAAATGAAAAATGAAAAATGGTTAAACAATGCTTCTTTTTGCGCTTCTTCTTTGGCCCGGGTATCCATGGGTACCGGTATAAGATAGCTTGAGCCGGAGATATTCTTTTCCTGGAAAATCCGGTGCATGATCTGGATGCTTACGGCTAAGGCGTAAGGCATAAACATAAGATATCCGGCTTGCGCGTAAGCTTTGTTGGTAAGGCGCTCTGATTGCTCAGGATTTAAATGAATGGTTTTAAATTTGCAGGGTTCCTGCTTTGGATCAAAGGGTAAAGTCCGGGGAGTTTCTTTGGTCAGATTTAATAAAAAACGGTTAATTTGCCGTCCGGCCAGAAACTTTTCTTTCCACTTGTTCAGATGCGGCGGGCAAGTCAAGGCAAGATGGCGGATCTCCTGGTTTTCATAATATTGCTGGAATAAATTCAGGAAGGCCTCGGCGCCTTTTGCATCCAGGATACGGTGGTCAAAGGTTATCGCTAAAAAAGTCCGCTTACCGGTTTCCACCAGGGTAAAAACCAAATGCTCTCTTTTATTCTTAAATGCCGCGTTTACCGGCATGGAGATCGATGACAGGTATTGGGAATCATCGGAAAGTTTTACGATATCCAACCGTAAAGCCGGGATCTTTTTGTTTAAGGGTGTTTTCCAATATGGGCACAGATTTATCGCGCGGCTGGGATAACCGGTTAAAAGCGGGAATTTTTGGCTGAAGCTATTTAAGGTTTTGGCTAATTCCTGGTGATTGGGTGAGGTTTTTAGTTCCAGGACAAGTTCAGAGTGATTGCCTATTCCGGATTGGGCTTTGCCTGCGTAATCTATGCCGTTTACTACCCAGTCTACACCGGTTAAATATCGTTTCATGCTATTGCTTGCCGATACGTTTGGCCAGCGCACGGATCGTTTTAAAATCCTCGGCCTGTAATCCGGAGGTCATCAGTTTGATCTTAAATTCCTTCTCAATAAAAACCAGAAGTTCCACAAAACTTAAGGAGTCTACTCCTAAGGTATGCAGCGGAACTTCCGGTTTTATCTTTTGGCTATCCACAGAAAGGATAGCGGAAATTTGACGGATCAGTTTCTCTTCTATTTGTTTTGTATCTAATGGCATTTCTTGACAACACAGTAAGTTTAATGATTAAGCTATTTTTACCCCGCATTTAGGGCAAAAAGCCATGCCCGTCTCTATTTCTTTACCGCAGCCGGGACATTTAGGCGTCATTGCTTCGGCCGCTGAATCATCGCCGGTGGGTTCTCTAAGCACGATTTTAATTTTGCCCACAAACACATCGGTAATTTTTTCCATATTGGTAAAAATTAAAACCCCCAGCCTGACTAATATCAGCAGGCTGACACAAAGAAAAGTTATATTATAGTATTCAATATCATGGCGCCTGAAGATGTGTTTAGCCATATGATAAAATATCTGGTAGGCAATAATTGATGTGCTTAGAATCACGATCCATTTAAAAATCGCCATCGCTTTGGGAAAATTAACTAACTCATAATGTTTATCCAGGTATAAACCGAACTGCATAAGAAATACCAGAATTACGGCGTTAGCGGCTCCGATCAGGATATCTAATACTGTCAGGCCGGTTCTAAAGAACCTGGTCTCATCAAAAACCGTAACTTTAGAAATAAGAAATCTGAAAAGAAACATTACTCCCAGGATTATGCAGAGTTTTACGATGCGCATCCCCAGATCATTGACCAGGCTTTCGCTTTTATTCATGATCCTGCCTCCTTAGCTGTCCTGCCGTTTTTAAGGGCAGTTGGGTTAAAAATGCCGCTGCGTTATTAACCATATAATAATACTAACGCCTTTGGCCTTCAAGAGCTTCTTTTATTTTTTATCACTCTGTTTTAAGCCGGATCGCCAGCTCTTCTTGGTAACAATTATACCTTAAACATTTGATCTTGTGAACTGCTAAAGTTTGATGCCGGGTCAAAATGTTAAAGTTATGTGGATTATCCTGGATTGGGCTTGCGTAAGTTTTTTGGTTTTTTAGCATTAAGGCTGCCGCCATACAACTAAAACTGCTTAAAGTAAGCATGCTGCCAAAAATCGGCGCATAAGAAACAAGCGGGATATTAGTTTGCCCGAGTTTTTTATAAAGCGTTTCATCCCCGCACATGCCATCGCTGTCTAATATATACAGGTCGTCTTTCTCTTGATCCTCTGCTGGCAGGCCAGAAATCGAACAATATTTATTATATTGCGCGTTATTGGTGACCAGAAAAAAGGCGCTTCCTTCTCCGGGCACCGCTGCCGGGTTGGGGGAAAAACTAAAAGGCTTGATCCGGCCGTCCTGGGCAAGCTTTAATTTTTGGCTGCAAATATATTCCATTACTTTTCCGGTTTGGTCTACGCTGCCGACTAAGATATATTCGCACCTTTTTTCTTCCAGCCAGGATTCGGCCAGAATAATTGCCTGCTGAAATGAATCGGCAAATTGGGTCATGGTCAGCGTGGGACCGCGGGTTTGGAGATTAAGAGCGATATAAGAAGCTGCGGCGTTATGTACGGAATGTGAAAATAGGGTCGGTGAAACTTGCGCATCGCCATAGGTTAAAATATCATCCAGAAATCCGAAAGTCGTTACATGCGGGCCGAATGCCGTGGCCAGGATAATTCCTAGATTTGATTTACTTTTTTCCGGCAGCCCGCTGTCAGCTAAGGCGTCAAAGGCCGACAGGGTAGCCATTTTACTTAAGTTGTCCGCCCGGCGGGCTTCTTTAAGCACTTGCTTATCTGCAAGCGCTTCAGCGGGAACCCGATAAACCGGATTCGGTTTTACCCATCCTTGGGTTAAGGCTTTTTCTAAGTTAGTTAATCCCCGCCCGCGGTTAAAAACTATACCCATGCCTGCTATATACATATGCTCCTCTTTATAATCCGGGGATGCTGCTATTTAATTTAATAAATATAAACGTCCCCTAATTTTTTGCAAATATCAGGGCGGAATTATTTCCGCCAAAAGCTAATGAAGTTGATACAGCATAATTGCCCTTGATCTGTGTTATTTGATTAACCGGGGCGATCCCGATTTCCGGGTCTAATTCCTGGAAGCCGGCGTTGGCCGGGATCCAGTTTTCACGCAGCCCCAGGCAGGTAAATACCGCCTCTAAGCCTCCGGCTGCGCCTAAAGTATGGCCGGTGAAGCCTTTGGTAGAAAGAAATTTAATTTGCGGACCGAAAACCTTAGCCAAAGTTTTTCCTTCCACCAGATCGTTGTCTTTGGTGGCTGTGCCATGAGCATTGATGAAGGTGATATCTTCAGGTTGAATTTCCGCCTGCTTTAATGCCTGCTCCAATGCCTGTTTTAAACCGCTGCCGTCCGGCCGCGGAGCAGTGAGATGATAGGCATCAGCGGCTTGTCCGTAGCCATTAAGAAATAATGCCGGAGTTTTTCCCCGCTTACAGGCCAGGTTTGTTTTCTCAAGAATAACAATCCCGGCCCCTTCTCCCAGGTTCAGGCCGCTGCGGTTGCGGTCAAAGGGAGCGCATAAAGATTTGCTAACCACGCTTAAGCAGCCGAATCCATCCAGCGGGACCCGGTTTAATTCATCCGCTCCTCCGGCAATCACCAGGTCGCAGTAATCATTGCGCAGCCAGGATAATCCCACACCGATGGCATCAGTTCCTGATGAGCAGGCGTTGACAATCGTGGTGCAAAGCTGAGCGCGGATTTTGAAAAATTTAGCCAATTCGTAAGCGAGGTTGCTTTTTAGGTAACGTTCTACCGAATCCATGGGGGCAGTTTGGTTTTGCCGGTATTGCCGGTAAAAATCAGTGTCATTTAATTGGCTGGCCACGGTGGTGCCCAGGCAGATGCCGATACGTAAACTGCCAAAGCCGTTTTCTAACCCGGCATCGCTAATGGCTTGTTCAGCCGCGTAAAAAGCTAAATTCAGGGAACGCATTGCTTCAGGTTTTAAAGGAGAGAAATTCTGGACTTGAAATGCCGGATAATTAAGTTCGGTTTTAAAGAGGGTTACCGGGCCGCCGTTGCGCCTGCCGGATGAGAAATTTGCGAGAGTTTCTTGTGTATTATTTCCGGCAGCAGAGATTGCACCCAGGCCGGTTATGGCAATGTCTGTGGCAGGCATAGATAATTTTATTTTTTCTGGTTTTCGTAGATATAATTGGCCAGCGTTTCGATGGAATAGAAAATCTTTCTTCCCTGGCTCATGTCCTTTACTTCAACTCCGAAATTACGCTGCAGTAAAACTACGATCTCAACCGCGTCTAATGAGTCCAGGCCTAAACCTTCCCCAAAGAGAATTTCATCATCCTTGATTTTTGCCGGGTCGACATCCTCTAATGATAAATGGCTGACCAATTGTTCTTTTAGTTTTTTGCGGATTGAATTTAATTCCTGTTCTTTTGCGTCTGGCATTTTTACCTCCGGTTGTAAATTTTAATTTTTATCCCACACGTCATGGAATAAAAAACATTGATAGGGGTATTTTTCAACATAGTCATTTAAAATATCGGCGAACTGTTGCACAAAAACTTTAAGCTGCTCCTTTTTGTTCCGGCTGCTATTATAGCGCGGATATAAAATATGCGATACATCTACGCTGTATTTATTTCCGGGAAGCTTTACAGATAATAATACCACAATTGGGCAATTACTGCTAGCGGCTAAGCTAAAAGCCCCGAAAGGAAAATAAGCCTTATCTTTTAAGAATTCGATCTCCACCGCTTCAAAACCGTATTTCCGGTCGCCCATAATGGAGACGATACCCCCTTCTTTGAGGACTTGCATGGATTCTACTACTCCTCCTAAGTATCCTTCCGGAGAAATAATTTTAATAAAGCTGTCCTGGGCGTCGATATTTAAGGATTCTTTGACTGCCTGGTTGTCCTCCGGCCGCATTACTAAATATACGGGTTTGGCCATTTTTTTTAAAGTGGTTAAAGCGATCTGCCAATTACCCAGATGGGCGGTTAACAACACAAAACCTTGATTTTTATCATCTAATAAGCGGCTTAATTGTTCATAACCTTTGAGCTGGATATCAAATAAATTTTTTCCTCCCAGGATGGCTGCCCGGTCAACCAGCTGTTTGCCCTGACTGACGAATAACCGGTAAACCGCCAGGCGGCTTTTGAAAAAGTTATAATGCGGAAATCTTCTGCGGATATAACTCAGCGCCTTTAAGCGGACGTTTCGATCAAAGATCAGGTAGTGCAAACAAACAAAATATAATAAGGCATAAGCCCCGGGCAGGCCAGAAAATTTCAGCAAAACCTTAAAGCACCAGAACCCTAAGCGGTTGCCTCTTTTTTTGGGATTGATCTTAGCTTGATCAGGAGATTTTTGCATGTTTGATTATTCTGTTTTGAATTGCCTGGGCGGCAAAATATATGATTATACTGACCAGTATTCCTAATAGCGGAGCAAGGATTAAAGAGCCTAATAACCATTCCCAGATCCTCTCCGGAAGCGCTCCCAGGGTGGTCTGCCAGGTAATCTCCGTCAACCACTTTCGGTAGAGGATAAAATGCCCCAGTTCAATGCAAGCCAGCGGAACAAAAGGCGGCATGCATAAGTTTTGGATACTTAAGGCCATGATTTTATTTAAGTGCAGGCGGCTGCAAACATAGAAAATCGCCAGCATATGTACCGAGAGTAAAGGTAAAACTCCTAAGATAATTCCTACGCCGGCTGAAATGGCCAGTCCCAGAGGCGTAGTGTTTTCTACAAGCAGTTTTTTTAATAATTTTACCGGGTGCATAAAAATATTAATGGTTTTAGAAGGCTGCTGTTGGGGAATGACTTTGGGATACGGCAGCGGCATAAGCCGGCGGCTTAACAGGCGGATATGCATTAAACTGATCCTTAAGTTGTCAATCACCAGATGAAAACTGCTGACGCGAATATTGGCCGGCGGGTAAAATACATTTATCGGCACTTCTTTTAATTTTAATCCGGCCCAGGAGGCGCGGGTTAAAATCTCAGTTTCAAAATCATAATAATTTCCGCTGGTCTTGATTTTTTTGAGGTATTGCACCGGATAACAACGGAACCCGCTTTGGGAATCCCGGACTACGGCGCCGGTTTCCAGGCGTATCCAGAAGTTTGAAAATGCCCGGCCAAATTGGCTTTTTCCGGGGACATTATTTTGTTTAAAATTCCTGAAGCCGATAATTATTGACGCGGGGTTTTCTTCGATGAGGGGAATAAATTTATCAATATCCTCCGGATAATGCTGTCCGTCGGCATCAATGGTCAGCATAAATCTTCCGCCCTGTTTTTGAATAAAATCTAAAGCCGTGCGGATGGCTTGACCTTTGCCTAAGTTTTTCTCATGCCTTAAAACCCGGATATCGGTATTGCTGAATAGCCCGGGGATATCCCCTAAAGATCCATCATCAACCACCAGCACCTGCGCCAGATGCTTGCGGCAGTTTAAGGCGACTTCCTTGACCGTGTCCGGATTATTATAAGTCGGAACTACGCACCAGATACCGGGATCAACCGGTAAATTATTTTTCGACATTTTGTTTTTTGCGGTTGCGTTTGGCATTGCCCGGAATCAGCATTTCCCAAAGCGATCCGGAGTAACCTAATTTATGCAAGAACGCCAGGCTGCTATCCAGGGCATCCGGAGGAAAAACGCAATGGCGGATGCCTTTAAAGCCTTCGGTTAAAGTCTCCTCCAGCCATTTCCGGTCCAGTCCCGGAGCGATATAGTAAACTGGCTCCAGCAGGTTTTGGCCGGGTTTAATCAGTTTTTCTCTGGTCGCTAATTGTTCTAAAGGGGTTCCCGGTAAAATACGTATTCCCATATACATAAAAGAAGCGGTTTTAGCCAGGCTTTTAATATTATTAATGCCTTCGATCACCGTAGCCTGGGTTTCTCCGGGGCAGCCAAACATAAAATAATGCGCGGTGGCGATGTTAAATTTGGCAAAAAGCGCGTTACTCTGGATAACATCTTTAAATAAAAATGATTTTCCGAGTTTTTTTAAGGTGGTGTCTGTGCAGGCATCCGCCCCCATCTCCGCGGCTTTTAAACCGGTTTCCTGCATCAGCCCGGCAGCTTTTTCCGTCAGCCCCTGAGGTTTAAAAAATGCGCTCCAGGGGATAACCAATTTGCGCCTTTTTATTTCTTCAAGCAGTTTAAGATAATTTCCTGCTTCATCGTTAAAAACTGAATCAGTAAAGAAAAGATATTTGGCGCCGAAATTTTCCACTAAATTCTGGATATCATCAACTACGGACTTAACATCCCGGGTCCGGATAACCGCTCCTTCTAGTATCGGATATGAGCAGTAAACGCATTTATGTTCGCAGCCGCGTTTAGTTTGCACGCTGGCAACATTACCGCTTTGAAGATAAAATTGCATGATTTTGCTGTCATAACAGGCAGAGGGTATTTGTCGGTCAGCCAGCTTAAGATTACTGCGGATGATTTTTTCTTTAGGGTATACTCCCCGGCCAGCCTGTTTTACAAAATCTGCGATCAAGGCTTCTCCCTCTCCCATAATTCCAAAATCGGCGCCCACTTTTTCCAGGATTGCTTCCGGCATAATGGAAAAACCGGATCCCCCCAGGATTATTTTTACCTGGGTTATTTGACGAATTTGAGCGATGATATTTTTTACCGTATCAATATAGCGCTGTTCATTGAGTAAATTGACGTTATCAATATTGCGGATAGATATTCCGATTAACTCCGGTTGAAATGTTTTGATGGCTTCGGTTAATGCTTCCGGCGAGCGGCCGGAGGCCAGGAAATCAAATTGTTCTATGCAGTGGCCGTTATTTTTGAGGCTGGCGGCGATCATGCTTAAGCCCAGAGGGTAAACTGAGTAAGGGGTGCTGGCGACATTCGAAGAAATTAAAAAAACTTTCATGGCTTTTGCTTCCCCCATTTAGACCTGTTTCTGAGCGCCGGACCGCTGTAAGTGCCGTCAAGTTTTTCCTTTTCGATGACTTTTAAATAGAGTTTGGCCATTTTAACCTCTTTACTGTAGTCGGAATAAAAAGTGTTCCAGGCGTATTCATACATTTTTTGCAAGGAATCAACGCTCATTTTAGCCGGTTTGAATACCACTTCTCCTCCGGTGTAATTGATCCAATTATTATGCAGGATCCGTCCTTCTTTTTCCATCTGCGCTCTGATGGGGGTATGCATAAAAGGAGTAAGAATAGTGAATTCGGCCAGGTCCAGTTTTATCTCCAGAAGAAAGTCGATCAGACGTTTAATATAGTCTTCATCATGGTCATCCATGCCCAAAATAATCGTGCCTTCTACTCCGATGCCCCGTTCCTGGAGCCGTTTTACTTTTTTACGGATATGTTCAGAGGTATCCACTACCGCTTGATAGACATACCAGCATCCGGCCTTAACGGCCAGATCCAGGATTTCATCATTATCTTTGATCGGATGAGAAACCCATTTTTTCTTTAAAGGCGCGATCGCTTTAAAGAGTTCTTTTTCCCACTCATCATTCTGAGCCAAAGAGTTATCTACAATAAAGAGACGGTTATTTTTGATACTTTCCAATTCGGAAACTACTAAATTGATCGGGCGCGGGCGGAATTGGCGCCCGCCTAAATACGGGGTGCAGCAGGGAAAACAGTTAAAACGGCAGCCGCGCGAGGCATGCACTAAATCCACCATTTGCACGCCGCGAAAATTATACAGCGGCCGGTTTAAAATATCGCGCCGGGCGGTACCGATTAAATTAGTATCCGGAAAATTATTCAGGTAATTATAAACTTTTTTTAGACGGCCGTTTTTAAAATCCTTGATCACTTCTTCCATCCTGCCTTCGGTTTCACCGAGAAATACGCTGTCGGCATGCCCGGCGGTTTCTTCATAGTGCAGCATTGTGGCGATCCCGCCGAAAAGGACTTTCCTGCCGGCTTTTCGGTAGCTATCGGCAATCTGCCAGGCGCGGGGCATTTGGCAGGTGAGCATTACGGATATGCAGATCAAATCCGCCGCTTCATTAAAATCCAAAGTTTCAACATTCTCATCGCAGAAAGAAACTTCTACTTCTGAGGGGATAGTCGCGGCAAAACAAACCGGCCCATGCGGAGGCAGATTAAATTCCGGTTGGTTCTTTAGTTTAGGCCACTTTGGGTAAATTAATTTTATTTTCATTTTGTTTTTTGTAGAACCAGGCAGTCAGCTTTTGTGCTGCTGGCGTTAACTAAAAGTACGGTTCTTTGAGGCTCAGTTTTAAGCATATTTAAAGCGTATTTTAGAGATGCTGTTTGAGCGTTGCCGGGAAATCCCAGGTAAAGAAGTTTTCCGGTTAAGCCGAAATGTATAGCTGCTTCAGCCAGAAAGCTTGAGGGCAAAGTGTAGATAAAAAGATTTCCCCGCGAAAGCGTTCTGCCGTTTACAATGTAATCGGTAAAATAGGCTAAATTTGTTTCCTGAGCTCCGTGAGAATTTGTGCCTAAAATGTCGATATCCTGTTTTATGCCTTGGGCATAAGATATCTTTGCGTCAAATAGGGCAAGCGCGATGCTGATGACAGCGAATTTGGCGACCGCATCAAAACGCAAGAAATTTGCAACCGGGTACTTGAATATCTCCGGCTGAAGGCTGCCGTACAAAGACTTCAGGTCAGAGTATCCCCTTAGCCATTTGTGTTTCAGGCATCCGTATTTTTTTTGGTTAATCCAGCCTTGCCCTTTAATCATGTTAGTCCTAAAAATATATTTTTACCGGGTTATTTATTTTTTAATTTTTCAGTTACAGCTTTGGCTGTGTTTTTATTCAGTTTACGGGCCACGGCCATCCATCCGCTGCCGGAAAATGCTGAGTCGTCTTTAGCAAGAATCATATTGCTACCGGCGAAAAGTTCATAGTGAATTTTGATCGATGAACCGCCCGCGCCGAAACCGACCACGATACGCGCAGCTTTACTGCCAGGGTTATAGTCGGTTATTTTAACAACCAGCAGGTAATTATCGGAGGAAGCTTTGTAATCTTGGCGTTTTTGCAGAAGCTTACCCTCAAAGCCGGTTTTTGCATAGTGGGCAAATACTCTTACCAGGTTATTGTTCATCCATTTAGCTAAATCCGCTTGCGCTTGAGCCTGGCGATCATTAAGGCTGGCGTCTACCCCATCGTCAAATAAGACGCAGATAGTTTTCTGGGCGTTTTCTTCGCCGGCTGCGGCAGGATTTATAAAACCGGTAATAAAGGTTAGAACTAAAAATACGGCTGGTATGACCAAGCTTTTTTTCATTTTTCCTCCTCCTTTAAATAAACGACACCGGCCTAATTCGCTAAACCTGCCGTGTCAGTTTGCCCAGCCGGCACCGGCGCTTTGGCCAGTTAGCGTTGGGCGGTTAGTTAAGTTCTTTTAATATTAAAGCGGCATTTATCCCGCCGAATCCGCAGTTATTCAACATCACTGTTTGATTTCGCATTTTTTTCTTGGTAAAGCTCGCCCATCCTGCCGCTTGCGGATCTAAATCTTTTAATCCGACAGTGGGGGGAATTGTTTTTTCTTGTTGCGCCTTTAAGACCATAATCGTTTCGATCAATCCGGCAGCCGCTAAAGTGTGTCCGGTGCCCCCTTTGATAGAATAAATCGGGACAGCTTTTTTAAATATATGCTTAAAAGCCAGCAGCTCCATAGCGTCATTGTATAATGTGCCGGTGCCGTGGCTGGATATGCAGCCGATTTTATCAGGAGAAAGCTTAGCTTTTTTAAGCGCTTTGGCAATCGCTTGGGTTAAGCCTTCGGCGTTACGGGATGGCCCGGTCATGTGGTTGGCGTCACAGCTGGTTCCCCACCCGCTGATTTGAGCCAGGGCCTTCCTCTTTTCTTTTTTGGCCCGCTGTTGGCTCATTAAAATAATGAAGCCGGCAGCTTCTCCTAAAGAAAGCCCGGCGCGATTTTTATCAAAGGGTTTGGCTTGGTTTTTGTCCAGGGCCATTAACGAAGAAAAACCGCTGAAAACAAATTCACTGACCGCATCGGCCCCTACGATTAAGCAGCAGTCAGTTTGGCCGCTCTGGATCATGCGGGCCCCTTCGGCAAGCGCTGTGCTGGAAGAGGCGCAAGCGCAGGAAATAAGCAGGCCGTCTTTTTTTACTTTGGCCAGATGTTTTACTTTTTTTAAAAAATTGATCAGGTTGCTTTCCCGGGGAAGGTTAGTTTTTTTAAGCACAGCTTTCTCTAACAAGTCAATTTCCCCTACGGTAGTGGCCAGGATCAAAGAAGCATCCGGCGGAATTATGTTTAAGTTTTCAGGTAAAATTATTTTTAACATTTGCATCACCAGGGAATCGGCTTTTAGCGGATTTAATTCCGGAATGACCGCGGCATTCTGGGAAAGAAAAGACTGAGTAATAAAACGCTCAAGTTTCATCACCCGGCTTTCTCCGGATAAAATTCCATCCCAGAGAGGCTGGATGCCTCTGCCGTAAGGAGTAATCAGGTCGTAGTCTGTGATTACCGCTTTTATTTCAGGCATTTAAATTCCCCGTTTTGCCAACGCTTCCGAAGACGTGAAATTAATTCCGGAGCGATAATGCAGGCTTGTTTTGTCCCCTCTTCTACTAATACTTGGATGGTATAGCCGCGGGTTGCAATGCTTCCGTCTTCCTTAATAATTTCATACTCCATATTTATTTTAGCGCCCTCACACCAGATTAAAGAAGCTTTCACCGTAAATTCTTCGTCTAAATATAGCGGTTGTTGGTAGTCGATATGGAAAGCTACGATGGGCGGACGTAATTTAGCCGAGAAATAATCCTGGTAGGTTAATCCACAGCGGCGGCACAGTTCCGCCTGCGCTTCTTCAAAATAAATAGCATAATTACCATACCAAACAATCCCCAGCGGGTCTACTTCATTGAAGCTTACCCGCCTTTTTATGCTCAATGATAATGGCTGGGGATCGGCTTCTATTCTTTTAAAATATTCTTTTCTTTTGATGTCCATAGAAAACTCCGGTTTAGTTATTTATCAGTAACCGCTATTCTTAAATGTATTTCCGCGATCTTTTTTTCAGCTTTAGTGATCATCGTTTTGACCAGGATATCACCGTTGGGTTCGGCTTTTTCCTCCAGATTGAAATCAATCTTTTCATTACAAGTTACCGGTGAAAAGAATTTAGCCAGGACTACTTCCTTTAACAAAATATATTTATTTTTAGAACTTTCCAACATGGCGATCACCGCCTGCACCTTGCAGACTCCCGGCAGGATGGGCTTGCCGGGGAAATGCCCGTTGAATCCCAAAAAATTATCAGGAAATATAAAGTTAGCGGTTAAAGTATGTTCCGGGCCGCCGGATAAATCTGACATACATTCCTGAATCGAACGTTTGAGTTTACTCATTAGTAGCGGATCTCCTTTAACCTGACGATTAGCTGGTAGCCGTATTGATAATGTTTAAGCAAGATGCCTTCCGGGAATACTTTACCATTATTAAAGATATAATTATAATAAAAAATACTCCAAATTTTCCTGTTCTTCAGGTAATAATTTTTTTCCGCCAGGAAATTGCCTTCTCCTGAAAAAACATACTCCAGCCTTCCTTCTTCCAGCTGTTCCTTAAAGATAACCCGGTATTTTTCTTTTTTTACTTTTGCCGATGGAGAAGGGATCCGGTCAAAGTATATTTTTTTAATATCATTGATGGCGGCGGTCGTAAAATCTCCTCGACGGGTAAATTCCGGCAGCGCATATTGACAGTTGATTTTTTTATCGATCAGGCTAAGGTCAAAAAGCTTCACTCCCAAATGGTTAAAACCCGCCACGTTGAGGTTTCCATTAAGCGTGTCAACCCGGGTAATCCCCAGGCTGGAAAAATTAAAATGACGGTATTTAAATATCGTGCTGTTTAACAGCTCAAATTCAACCGGCAGTTTATTTAAAAAATCATTCCTTAATGCTTGCGGGTCAACTTCTTCAAATGATACATAAGATAAATGTTTGAAAGGAATACTGCTGCAGCCGCAAATAAAGACGATTAAAAACAGGATTAGTTTTTTCATTTATGCTTAGTTTTTTTCTCTATAAAAACGCGGTACAGGGCCGGGATTACCGTTTGGGATGAGATATAGCCGCCGAGCAGCCCTGCCACTAAGGTTAAACCGACAGAAAACAGTACCGGGTGCCTGGCAAACAATAATGAGAATGCTCCGATAAGCGTAGTAAGAGCCGATACCCAGATCGCTTTTACCGTTCCGGTATTTAATTCATGCTTAAAGCTGTAGAGCATGAAAACTCCGTAATCGATGCATAAGCCCACTACCATCATTGAGGCGATGACCGCCGCGGCATTTAGCGCAATGCCAAATATAGAAAATGTGCCGGTAATAGAAATGATCGCACTAACCACTGAGACCAAAGATATCAATGTCAATTTCACATTTTTTAATAATACAGCTGTAAGGGCAAGTACTAAAACAGCCGCCAGAAGAGAAAGAAAGATCACCTCCCGGGTTATAGAATTTGAAATTGCCTTGGAAAATGCTTTTCGGGAGACGACAAAAGTTCCTGGAATCTCTCTGCTTAATTTAACCAGATAAGCGGTGAATTCATCTTTATCGGGGAAGAATGAAAGTATCTGCCAGCCAACCTGGTTTTTTTGAATAAACCTCTCTTTTATATTTTTGAACAGTTCCAAATTATCCGGGCTTTGGGCCGGGTCAGTTCCCAGGTATAAATTATCAAAGAATGGCTGGAAGGCATCTTTAGAAAAATTATATTGCAGAGCGTTTTGGTCCAGTAACAATTTCAATTCCTCTTCTCTTCTGCCCCGCCAGAATTTCTCCCAGAATAAAGCGTTGGCCCGGCGGGTTTTTAATGAAGGCCAAAGCAGGCTGAAAGAAGCCAGGTTTTCTTTTCCGATAAAAGGCCAGGCTTGAAGGTAAAGTTTTTCATTTTTTTCCAGCGCCTGATCTAAATTATCCGCGCTGGTCACCAGCATCGCCGGCTGTTCTCCCCGGCCATAAATACGGTTAAACTCATCTTCGGCTTTAACAATATCTTTTGAACTTGCGTCGAACTGGGATATATCGCTGTTAAATCTGGATTTAAAGGAGAATCCCGCTAGAATTATAATAATTAAAATCCAAGACCAAATATATAGTTTATCCGGGATAATTGCCTGTGGTTTAACGATCTGTGCCGGAATTGTCTTTGGCGTAGTTTTATTTTTAAGCAGATGCGGGAAGATCAATAAGACAAATAGCAGACAGAGAATAATACTTGAGATAGCAAAAAGAGCCAGTTGATGGTAACCCTGAATGGAAGAAAAAAAGAAGGTCGCAAAAACACTGATGGTCGTGGCAGCGGCAATTGTCAGTGGCTTGGCTATTTGATTGATCGCTTTTTTGCTGCCGCTGGTATGCACTGCCACATACGCATGGATACCGTAATCATCAGCCACGCCGATAATCACTGCCCCCAGGCCAATGATAAAATAGGAAAGCTTGCCAAAAACAAGGGCGGAAATATTCATGGCGATCACTACTGCCCCCAAAGGAATAATTAAGAATATGAGCGCCCGCAGGTCCCGAAAAGTAAACAGAAATACAGCCAGAAATGCGATCATCGCAATTCCGGCGGTACGTTGAATATCTTTTTTGATGATGTCTTCATTGCTTACCGCGTGCATATGCCCGGCGATAATATCAGCATCGATGTATTTTGGCAGCAAGCGCAACTTATCTTTTAAAAAATTAACTAGTTTACGCGCGCTAAAACCGTCGGTTAAGGCGGCATTAGTATTGACGATCAGAAAAGTATGCTTTTTATCCCGGCTTAAGAAATGCCCATCTTCGATTATAATATTGTAACCCATGGCATTGGAGATCTGGTTAAGGTTGCCCAGGATGCCGGTTTTGATCCCTAAAGGGTCAGCCTGAATAAAAGGCATTAAAAAAGAGCCACCCGGAGTAAGCAATTTATTATACGCGCTCCCTAATTTTTTATTTATTTCAACGGTGTTCAATTGGGAGTCGGTTTTAGCCAGCTCATCCGGAGGAATAAGCTGGGGGGCAAATTTTAAGTATTCATTAATTTGTTCTTGCGGGTTATTGCCTGCGATACCGGAGGAAACTTTTAGGATCAGCGGTGAGTTAAGCTGCCCAACCAGATTATTTGCAGCCAGAATAAGTTCGGCAGTTGTCTGTTGGCTGGAATTAAGGCCCAGGGAAATGATCGCCTTATCCGAAAAATGCGATTGCCGCAAGAACCGCAGGCTTAATAATACCGCCCCATCTTTTGGCAGCATGAGTTCAATGTTATTGTCGTATTTAATAAAAAGCGTTCCCAGGCTTGAGAGGATAACCAGGGAAATTACGATGATGGCTGCTTGCCGTTTATGAGCGCTGACGTAATCACTGATAATAGAAAAATATTTATCAAACACGTTATTTTAGTTCCCAGTTAGAGGGATTTATCGGGTTATTTAATTTAGTGTTCGTAAAGGCAAGCTCCGTCGTATCCTGATTCTTTTCAACAATCGCGATCTTTTTAATATACCGTTCATCGTTTTGAAAGGTTATATTTACTTTATTGATCAGGCTTGCCGCCGGCGCATTTTCTTTAGGGGTAAACTCCAGGATAACCGGATTGCGTCCGATAACTTTTATCTCATATTCGTTTAAAAGGCTGGAGTAGTTGCCTTTAAACCAGACTTTCATTTGATTTATCGCCACAGAAAAAGTCGGGTTGCGGGCAAGCGATAAAACCTGCATTTGCCTGGAATCCTGGTCCCATTGTTTAATTAAGTCTCCTTTGATAACCATGATGTAGCGTACCGGTTTATTCGTATGCCAGGCAAAAAGATCAGGTTCTTGAATAAAAACTTTGCCTTCTAAAATTACGGGTTTGGCGAAAATCGCCATCTTCTTTTTCTGAATAAAATCCGTCTCCAAAGTCTTAACTCCGGATAGTTTTCCTTCCAGCTCTTTGATTAAAGCAAGCGTTTGAGTATCGGCAAAACTTACGCCGCAACAGGTAAGCATGAATATGACGAGGAGTGCGATTTTTTTCAACATATCAGATAAGCTTATTATTTTGCCAAATTTTAATTTCACCGCGGGCAATAATATCTTCGCCCAGGGATATTTGGCCTTTAATAATTCCGAAACCTTCAAAACGCGCATATTTAAAGATTGAAATAATCAGGGTGTCGCCGATATGCGCTTTGCCGAGAATCTCGAATTTTTTAGCCCCCAGTAACAGCCCGTCGACAACTTCTCCGGTAACCCCCAGCTTTTTAAACCCGGCTAAAGCAGCAGCAGCCTGGGCGATCATTTCAAGATAAATAGATTCATCAAGTGTTCCGTCTTCACACACAAAAAGCATATCGTTAGAAATAGTCACGTTGAATTCAGCAGCCTTTTCTCCCACCTTAATTAAATTATCGATAACCCGCATAGGAGATTTCTGCGGGATAAGCCTGTCTACCGCGACAGGTAAATGCACAATATCATTTTGGCGTGCGATGTTCTCCCAGCATAATGGATCAGAAGCCAGATAATCGCCGGTTATTTGATATGCTGCCCCCCGGCAGCCGTAACAATCACTGATTTTATCGCATTGGCGGCAAGGGCCTTTAATATTAGCGCGGTAATTTCTTAAGTCCTGGATTACTTCACTTTCCTTAATGATATCAGCCAGCTTATGTTGGCGGATATTGCCTAAGGGAATATTTATTCCTACGCATGGCAAAACATAACCTTGGGAATTAAGCAGGCAGGAAAATTGATGCCGCAGGCACTTGATCCCGATAAGCGGCGGTTGAGGTTCCCATTGAATTCCGTATTTTTTACGGTCGATTTTGGCGATTTTATAAAAAGTTTCTTTTAGTTTTTGGGAGTCTACATGCAGCCATTCATTTATTTTTCCTTTTCCCTGCGGAGTGATGATTTCAAAATAAGGTTCGATCTCCTGTTGGCGTAACCATTCCCACATGGAAATAATTTCATCAAAGTTCTGTTGGCAGATAACGGTGCTTATTCCCAAGCGTTTGGTTTTAGCGGGGAATCCGGCTTGCTTTAAGTTGTTAAAGGCTTCCTGAATAATTTTGTAGGCGCCTTTTTTTCCGGCCAGGGCGTCTTGGACATCTTCTTTGCGGCTGTTCATTTTTAAAACTACTAAAATTCCCAGTTCAAACAACTGTTTGGCGACTTCCGGGGTAATACCAAAGCCGTTGGTGAACATCTCCGCTTCCAGGTTTTCGGTGCGGATAAATTTGATTATTTTTAAGATTTGCGGATAAAGCATGGGCTCACCGCCTAAAATTACAATTTTTTTAACCCCCAGATTTTTAGCTTGAGTGATAGCATCGCGCAGTTCTTCAAAACTCAATTCGTTTTCAAAACTTAATTTGTCGGGAACATAGCAATACTGGCAATGAAAATTGCAGCGCAGTGAAAGCTCAATTTCCATGGAGAGCAAGCGGCTGTTTTTTACCGCGGCTTTAATTTCCTGATCGGTAAATTCAAAATTGGGAAGAATGTTCTGGCAGTTGGGCACTCGTTATCTCCTATCGATAAAACGCACCGGTTTACGTGAACCGGGTGAGTATACTTGTTCTTTGATCAATTCCTCGTCGGAAATAAAGACTTTTGGTTTAACCCTTAAGCGGGCTTGTAATTTCTCCTGAATAACCGCTTTGGTACAGGAGGCTTGGTTTACGGAAACATGAACTTCGATATTGTCTGAAAGAGCTCCAGCGCTGGATACGCTGATATAATATTCGCTGATGCCTTTGATCTGTTCCAGGCAGGCATAAATGGCTTGCGGATAAAAAGTCGTCCCCTGAACTTTCATCATTTGTTTTTTTCTGCCTAAAATAGGGCCTAACCTTAATGATTTGCGCCCGCATGAACAAGGTTGATCAATAAGAAAGCTGATGTCTCCGGTTTTAAAACGCACTAGCGGCATCGCTTCGATTCTCAGCGGTGTAACCACGACCTCTCCGGCAGTCCCGCAGGGTAAATTCCTGCCGCCGGCATCCACTATCTCGACAACTGCCAGATCCGGATGCAGATGCCCGCCGGCTTGGGCGGTGCATTCGCAAAATGTCGTAACGATCTCGCTTGAAGAGTAAGTTGAATAGGCGCTAGCTTTCCAAATTCTTTCTAAGTCTTGCCCGACCGGTAAAAATTTTAAATCCCTATCCCTTAGGGGTTCACCGATACAAACAATTTTTCTTATTCCGCTTTGGCCGGCAGGATAGCCGTTTTGATCCAGATAAAGCCCTAATTTTCTTATAAAGCTAGGTACTCCCACTATCGCGGTGGGCTTTAGCCGTTTAATCAGCTCTAAGTGGCTGGCTAAACTATTTAAACCATTGCGCACAGCCGCGGCCCCTAATGCCCGGATACCGGAGTAATATGCTATTCCGGCAACAAAGCAGCGGTCTAGCGTACAGGTAAGCAGGACCGTGTCCTGATCGGTAAAGCCGCATGCGGCGAAGGATTGTTTTTCGTTATAAGCCAGGCGTTTTAGGTCCCATTCGCTATATGATATTTTTGTTGGTTGCCCGCAAGTTCCGCTAGATAATACAATATCGCATACTTTTTTAGGTTTTACAGCCAGGAAATCATCATTGTAACGTTCGATTTGGTTTTTATCCGTAAATTTAAGATCGGTTAAATTATCCAGGCTGATTTTTTTTATCTGCACCCTATTTTTTTTAAATTCCCGCCGGTAATAAGGAGAGTTTTTTTGGCAATACCTGAGATGTTCGGAAAGCAGGATATTTTGTATCTGTTTTATCTTTTTGGGATGGTCAAACTCCAGGTTGCTGTAGGTTTCTAAAGGTATCATTTTGTTTTATCCATAATCAGTACTTCTTGGGCGATTATATTTCGTACATGATTCTTAAGTTTAAAGGGGCTAAAAGTTTTATAATCATCCCAGGTTAAAGCTGCTAACCTGTGAATTTTAATTACTCCGGGATGCAGTAAAGAGGAACCAATCGGCGGGACTGATTCGTTGCCCGTGATGCATACCGGTATAATTGTAGCATGAGTTTCCAGCGCCGTGCGGAATATCGCGCTGTGAAACTGGCCGACAGATTTATTGCGCGAACGCGTGCCTTCCGGAAAGGCGGCGATGGAGACCCCCTCTTTAATATACTGTGCCGTTTTAGCCGTGAATTCTGCATAAGGCATTTCTCTGATATTCAGATAGCCGGCAATTTTAGCGATTATTCCCAATGCCGGCAGGCGAAAAGGCCAAATATTTACTATCTGTACGATTTCATAAGGGAACACCGCCATTAAAAAAGGATCGCTGGCGGCGCGGTGATTACAAACAAAAATATACGGGGGTTTAAGGTTGCCGGTTTGGAAATTTTTGTAATTCAGGCGTACAAAAGGCCAGGGTAAAATCCGGATAATTACGGCGCCATACCATCTGATCGCCAGGCGGATAAATTTCAGGATTTTACGTTTAGGCAGAATAATTACCGAAAGGCAAATCAGTATCCCCAGATGCACATAGGCCGTCAGGGAGAATATAATAAAGAACGAATAAAAGAAAAAATTAAGAAATGCGATTTTTAAAAGCCGCATTATTTTCCGATTTCTTTTTTAATGGTTAAAATAAATTGTTGCAGATCCCCTAGCGTGCGGATACTGCGCACGCGTTCATCGTCGCGGATGGTCACGCCGAATTTTTTCTGTAAAGCTACGACTAAATCTACCACATCCAGGCTATCTAATCCTAAGTCCACAAAAATATTGGCTTGCGGTAGGAGTTTAGATTTCTCGATTTCGAATGAATCAACAAAAACCTCGTTGGTTAATTTAATTACTTCCTGTTCGGTCATTTTAAGATTTCCTTTCTTTTTTTTACTGTTGAAGCCCCTCTGACTGTTGTCAGGCAGACTTTTTACAAGCTAAGCTTACGTTGATCCCGCCAAAAGCAAAACAATTTTTGAGCAGAATGTTTATTTTTTTAGACAGTGGCTGCATAACATGGTTAATTCCCCGGCATTCTTTATCCGGATCCTCTAAATTTAAAGTGGGGTAAACCCGATTCTTTTCCATCATCATCAAAGAAGCGATCAGTTCGATCGCTCCGGATGCTCCCAATGTATGTCCAATGTTGCCCTTTAGGCTGCTTACCGGTATTTGGTCCCCGAAAATTTTAGCGATTGCGGCGGCTTCTTCTTTGTCTCCCTGGATGGTTGCAGTAGCATGAGCATTGATATAGTCCACTTCCTTAGGGGAAATTTTTGCCCTGATTAATGTTTCATTGATGCATGAGGCGATCGCCTGACGGTTTGATTCGCTGACATGAGATCCATTGCCAAAACTGCTATAACTGATGATTTCCGCATAAATTTTAGCGTTTCTTTTTTTGGCTAAGTCATAATCCTCCAGAACTACGATTCCGGCGCCTTCCCCGCAAACTAAACCATCGCGTTTAGCGTCAAATGGGCGGGGAGTCGCTTTAGGGTTTTGATTAAATTTAGTGGAAGTGGCAAAAAGCACATCAAAGGAGCCGACTACCGTTGGATGCAGCCCCTCTGCTCCTCCACAAAGCATAATATCCTGCTGCCCCGTACGAATCAAGTCATATCCTGCTCCGATTGCCTGCAAACCGGAAGCGCAGGCAGCGTTGGTTGCCATAACCGTTCCGGTGATACCTAAGAATTGCCCGACATTTAACGCGGCAGTATGTGAAACGCATTGAAAAAACTTAGTCGACGGAAGTTGCGATAAGTCATTATCCGGAATCAGTATTTCAAAAGCTTCGGCAATGCTTTCCGCGCTGCCCATGGTCGATCCAATTACGCAACCCAGCCGGTTGTTAGATAGCGCCTCTTGGGGAAGACTAGCGTCTTTAAGCGCTTGCTGCGCGGCTTGCACTGCGAATATGCTCAGCCTGCCCATTGAGCGCCGGTTTTGCCGGGGAATAAGCTTTTCGTCTTCCAGGCGGGCGGGGGCTCCGACTAAACAATGCAGCCCTTTGTATTTTTCCCATCCGGGCATATAAATCGAGGCATTTTCTTTACGCTCAAGGGCGGAAATAAAAGTTTCTACGCTATTGCCTAAAGGAGTAATTACCCCTAAACCGGTGATGGCTACTCTTTTCAATTGGACAGCGCTCCTTCAATAAAATGGTTAAATTTTTCTTTACCGATTAGGTTTCTGGCCACAATAAAGGAGGATACCATCGCCCCCACGATGCCCGGTAAAACCGCGCTTTGGCCGGCAACATAAATATTCATTAGCGGCAGTTTACCGAAAAGATTAAACTGCCCCATCTTCTGTTTTATTCCGTAGGCATTACCTTCAGGCGAAAATAAATAATCCCGGAAGGTCAATACGGAAGCGGTATCCAATACTTTAAAATTACCGCGGTATTGCGGATAAAGTGCGTAAAGGCGCTGGGTAACTCTTTTAGCCCTTTGCGCTTTATATTCATAATAATCCGCCGGCCTTTTACCGATAGATGAATCAGCCCATTGTTTAAGGTTAGAATAGAATTCCGGTCCGAAGGCATTCACGGTGCAATACTTCTTACCGTCGCGGCCGGTTTCTACGCAGCGAATAATTGCTAAGGCAGTTTCTCCTTTTTGCTCCGGGCTAAGTAAGCTATTCAAATCTGTACTGGGTAAAAGCGAAGCAATACTGGGGCCAAAATTTGAAGGATCGGCATTTTCGACTACTCCTGAAACGCAGAAAAATCCGTATGAGGTTTCAAAGGCTGAAACTCTATCCAGGAAGGCTTTTTTAAAATGCTGGCGCGGCAGGATTTTTAAAATCTCCTGTGGATGAATAGTAAAGGTGCAATCATCCGCGGTTATGGTTTGGCCGTTAGATAAGACAAATTTCCCCACGCAATCATTCTTAATATCCTGGCACTGGCTAATCGTAGTATTGCAGCATACTTCAATGCTGGATTGGCTGAAACGATTCTTAAATGCCCGGATAAACGCCTCTCCGCCGTTTTCGATACGCGCCACTGATTCATAAAGCCCGCCGGCTATCCGGGCATGATTACCGAAGGAGGTTTCTTTAGGGCCGACTCCGTAACAAACGCAAAATGCTGACAAAATACCTTTAAGATGATTATCTTGGGTTAAAGAATCCAGCACTTGCTGCAGGCTTAAGTAATCTTCATCTATAGTTTGGCTGGAGAGCCCGATCTTACGCAGATCCAGGGATGGGGTAGAGCTAAATACTTTTTTTACTTTTGCAATGTATTCGTTAATGGCGGCGGTTTCTTCGGGGAAATATTTATGCAGACTTAAGCGGAAATTTTCCGTTCCGGCCGAGACATCATAAATCAGGTTTTCTTTTTCAAAAACAAAAAGCCCGCTACCCGGTCCGGAAATAAAAATTGGCTTAATTTGTTCACGCATACCCAAAACCTGAAGCATATCGGTGAGTATTCCGCCTTTAGAAAAACCAGCGGTAAAATGGAATCCCGTGTCAAAAGGGATATCTTTTTTATAAAAACGCACCAGGCTGCCACCGATATGGGGGGCTTTTTCTACGAGGAGTACTTTTTTGCCATTGGAAGCCAAAAGCTGGGCTAAAGTTAAGCCGCTGATGCCGCCTCCAACAACGATGTGATCGTATTTTTTCATTGGTTCAGTTTAAATCGCCAGGCCGCCGTTAATACCGATTATCTGACCGTGTATGTACATATCTTCTTCTGTGCATAAAAAATTTACTACACTGGCCACCTCTTCCACTTTACCAAACCGCCCCAGGGGGATTAAAGGAAGAATTTTATCTTTGGGTAGTTTATCGGTCATCTCGGTTTCAATTACCCCGGGACAAACTACATTCACAAAGATGTTCTTTTTGCCCACTTCGCGGGCTAAAGCTTTTGCTGCGCCGATCAATCCAGCTTTAGAGGCAGAGTAATTTACCTGTCCTGCCTGGCCGATTTGCCCGGAGGTCGAAGAGATAATCACAATCCTGCCGCGTTTTTCCCGTAACATGGGAAAAAGCAAAACGTGCATAATATTATAAAATCCGTTTAGGTTGGTTGAAATAACGCTGTTCCACTCTTCTTTGGTCATCCAAACCATTAGGTTGTCGCGGGCGATGCCGGCATTAAATACTACCGCATCCGGAACAGTGGCGTCGGTAGCCTTGCCTAAAGCAGCTTGCGTAGCTTCAAAATTAGAAATATCAAAGGAAAACAGGGTGCAGGCGCTTCCGAGGCTTTCTATTTCTTTTTTCGTGGCCTGCGCGGCGGGATGGTTATTCTGATAGGTAAGCCAAATATCAAATCCTGATTTAGCTAAGCGTAAAGCGATAGCTTTTCCGATCCCCCGGCTTCCTCCGATAATTAAAGCTAGTTTTTTTTTAGGCATAAGATAAAAATGATTGCAGAGATTTAAAATAAGATTACAGAGATAAAAACGCAGGGTTTAATCGACGTAATCTGTTCTTTAATCTCCGTAATCAGGTTCTAATATTAAAAAAACCCTCGGAGGATTTCTCCTCCGAGGGTTTTTGGTGTTCTTACATTAATTACTTAGAATGCTACCTTCATTGACCCGATTAACTGTGTAGCATCGCGGCGGTTGTTCTCCTTGAATGCTTCACCGGGTTTAAACCAGCCGGCGGTTACGCCTAACTGCACATCTTCAGTATAATCATAGACCACTGAAAGATCGATAGAATTACCCAGATCTTTCTTACCGTTCATATCATATGAAGCGTTGTATAGATCGCCGTCTCCATCACAAGCCGGGCTAGCCATAGCAGCTTCATTGGCTTTAGCTCTTCTATACCAACCGTAGTTCAATGATACGGTAACATCTTCCATGGGTTTAACGCTACCCTTGATATTAATAACACTGAGGTTAGAGAAAGGGATAATCGCGTAAGCAATGTTATTTAATGACTGGTTGTAATACATCGGATCCCAGGCATTTTTGCCTAAGTTCGTTTCCTTATCTCCGCTCAATAAAGTATAGGATGCTCCGATCATAGGAGTCATCTTTATTTTAGAGAAAGTGTAATCTGCGATCGCCTGCAACGCATAAGCAAAGCGTTTATCATTAGAAGCAGAAGGAACATTTCTCCTGTTGCCGAACTGTAAACCTGCTTCAACAGATGTTTTCAAATCCTCTAACGGAGCAAATTTGATTAAGGTACCTAAAGTATATACCTTGTCGTTCTTATCTCCATTAGAATCATTTTTGTATAACACATAAGCATCTGCAGAAAGATTCTTCTTGATATCATAGGTTGAGTAAATACCGTAGAGGTCAACATCATCGTTTTCATCGCCTCTGGCGTTATTTGAATCGATTTTTGCATAAAAAGCATCGATCACCAGCGGATCATAATTCAAGGTGGCTTTAATCGCATCGAAAGCATGTCTTATGCTTAAGTCGGTGGACAGCCCGTTACGAACAATTGTAGCAGCAGTTCCAGCTGAGCCCATGACCAATTGGTTGCCGTATTTTAATTCCTGGCGGCCAAGTGTGATACTTAAAGGAGAATAAAGAAATTCCTTTAAAGTTACATAGGCTAAATCCAGATCAATGTCTGTATTCGAAACCGTTTCAGTATTCCAGTTTCTTTCATTGATCAACCTTAAAGTAACCAATACATTGTCAGTTAAGTCAGCATCGAATCTTACGCGAGTTATGGTGGCGAAATAGCTTTCGCTGTCATCATATTTGTTAGTATCAACTCCTTTAGTAAGATCAAACTGATTTCTGGCTACCCCTAAAACAGCTAGGTCGCCGGATACTTTGACGTTCTGTACTTCGGCATAGGCGGCACCGTAGGTCAAACCGACTATCAAAGCAAGCGCTAATATTGCAATCAAGCGTTTACCCATTTTTTACTCCTCCTTTTTTTAACTGTTATGGATATATGGTTAACTAGGCCAATAATAGTATTGCCTAGGATGATTTCTTAATTCTTTATTATGATTATTTTACCTATAACCCTATATTTGTCAAGGGTTTTTTTAGTGAGGCTACAACTTAGCGAGCGTTAGCGAAGCTAAGTTGTTTGGCCGAACTAATACTGCGCCTAAACACTCGAAAATCCCCTGTAATTTCTCGTAGGTGCAGTATCTTTCCCGGCTATATAGCATATGTAAGAACAGTTAAGCGAAGTAGTTAAGCCAATTTTTACTTAATCGGTGTTTTGGATTTTTTAGAGATATTTTGCGATTTAGGGCCTAGAGATACGGTGGCCAGAACCTCTTCATTCCAAAAACCTGCTATCTGCACAGTTATGATACAGGTTTCATTTTCACGTTCAAAGTTCAATAATCTTTGGCCGTATTCGATAATGTTAATCAGGCTCCAATTATACATCGGCATCTGTTCTTTGTAAAAATTAATTACCTGATCAATATTAGCCCTGCCTTGATATTTTAAGACTGCGACGCGGGTCCCTGCGTTTTCAAAAGAATATGATTTTTGGGGTAAAGATTTTAAACCTACAGGAATAGGCACATCCGAGAATTTAAGAATTGACTGCGGCTCAAGCCTTTTATCTGAAACCGTGGAGCAGCCCGCTAGAGCTGTAGCCAGCAGGCAGCAGAAAGAAAATAAAAAAACCGATTTTACAGCGCCTTTCATCGTCTCTCCTTTTTGTTTAAGAATTCTTTAACATCCGTATATATTTTATCGATCTCAACTTGGGTCAATCCGGCATCCCGGCCGACCTTAATTAACTGTTGCGGCGTAATAATATCTTCAGGGGAGTGGCTATCGTTATTAAGAATTAATTTAGCAGAGAATTTTCTGGCTTGTTTTACGACATGCTCATTCGTCTGGTTATGACCGGAGCGGCTGGTAACTTCCAGAAATATGCCCCGCCGGGCAGCCAATTCCGCATCGCCATCTGAAATCAATCCGGGATGGGCTAGGATATCAATATCGGCTAAAAGGCTTAAATGATTAGTATCTTTAGCCACCGGCTCAACCGGGGTTTCTCC
>Ga0116171_10001092_pt1 | contig 27891 bp, 26 predicted proteins | sample AD_JPNHW2_MetaG_FD_89798 | JGI IMG/M metagenome (GOLD analysis project Ga0116171, IMG submission 89798) | Active sludge microbial communities of municipal wastewater-treating anaerobic digesters from Japan - AD_JPNHW2_MetaG | ecosystem: Engineered > Bioreactor > Anaerobic > Digestate | place...
CAGCAACTATTTCTTCCAGTTCTATTTTTTTCTGTTTCAAGTCTTCTTTACGTTCACTAAGTTTTTGTTTGGTTTCCTCAATGACTTTGTTTTTTAAATCTAAACCATAAGCTGTTTCCTTTATTTTCTTTTCACAAAGTTGAATCTCCAATGTCTGAAATTCTATTTCTTTTGTAAGCGAGTCATATTCGCGGTTATTTCTGACATTCATTTGCTGGGATTCGTATTTTTTTATCTGAGCCTGATGGTCTTTAATGGCTGTTTTCTTTTCTTTGATGTCTGTTTCAAATTCCTTTATTTCAACATTGAATTTTTCGATACGGGTTTCTAAACCTTCAATTTCATCTTCCAGATCCTGTACTTCCAAAGGTAATTCGCCACGTATAATCCTGATTTTATTTATTTCAGTATCTACCAGTTGAAGACCAAATAAAGCAACTAATTTCCTTTCAATGCTCAAATCGCCTTTTTCTTCAATTTCAGGAGAATTAGTTTGTTTTTCTTCTACTGTAATGTACTCCTGTTCTTTTGCCGATATTTCTTCAGTGGAACCTTTTATAGCGGATTTTTTTAATTTAGAAACAGGATTGATTTCCTTTTGCGACTCATTTTTCAAAGCGGCAGTTTTTATATCATCCTGTTTGGCGCTTTTTGTTTTAACACTATCAGTAGTTTCTTTATTTTGTTTGATCGTTTCAGTTTTTGCTTTTTTGCTGACTTCTGATTTTGTAACAATTTGTTTTTTAGCTTCTACTTTTTTTTCGGTCTGCTTCTTTGGCAAAGTTTTCATCGTAACTTGATTTTTGGAAGATGTCTTTATATTAAATTCTTTTATTGATTCTGGTTTTGATTTAATATCAACCTTGGCGGCAACAACTTTTTTAACGGGTTTTTCGCTTACAGGTTTTGTATTAATAACTTTTGGTTTTGCCTGGCCGGCCTTTCCGCTAATGTTTGATTTTGCCATGTTTTTTTGTTTACATTAAGAATAATGTACAGGATTTATATTTTTTTCTGAAAATTGAAATGCAAAAGTAGGAAATTTTTTTGTTATGATTGAGGCAATTAATTCAGTAGAAAAATATTCTGATTCAAAGTGTCCAATATCGGCAAGAATGATTTTATCATTAAAAAAATCATGGTATTTGATATCTGCAGTAACAAAAATATCAGCGTTATTTTTTATGGAAGTCTTGGTCAAAAAGCTTCCTGATCCTCCGCAAAAAGCTACTTTTTGAATAACTTTTTTGTCTGTTTGGTTAAAGCGGATGCAGGCCGTTTTAAAGAAATCTTTTATAAATGTAATAAACTCAGTGAAAGGTATTTCATTTTCCAGATCGCCAATAATACCTGATCCGGCATTATGATATTCATTGTCAAGAGGATAAATATCGTAGGCTACTTCTTCATAGGGGTGTGAAGCAAGCATGGCTTTTATGATCCTGTTGCTGATATGTCCCGGAAAAATTACTTCAATCCTGACTTCCGGCTCATAATGAAGTTCATGAAGTTTTCCCACAAAAGGATTAGCCTGTTCGTTAGCCCTGAAACTGCCGGTGCCGTTAATGTTGAAACTGCAGGCATCATAGTTGCCAATATGTCCTGCCCCTGCCGAAAACATTGCCATTCTAACCTTTTCAGCATGATCAACCGGACAGAAAACAATAAGTTTTTTCAATATGCTTTTTACCGGCTCAAGTATCCTTATGTTTTTAAGCCCGATTTTTTCAGCAATAAATGTATTTAATCCATTGATATTATTATCAAGCGCAGTATGGGAGCAATAAATGCAAATATCTGATTTGATGGCTTTTTCAATTATTCTTTCAATAGAATTTGATCCGGTAATTTTTTTTAAAGCATGAAAAATCAAGGGATGATGTGATATGATAAGGTTGCATTTATTCTCGATTGCTTCATCCAGCACATTTTCTGTTATATCAAGCGTAATTAATGCTTTGGTCAGCTCTTTTTGCGGGTTACCCAGTTGCAGACCGCCATTATCATAATTTTCCTGAAAATCAAGGGGGATGACCTGTTCGAAAAATTCAATAATATCAATAATTTTCATTCAAAAACCAGTTTATTCAACCGTTACGGATTTGGCAAGGTTTCGTGGCTGGTCGATACTGCAACCACGCATTACTGCAATATGATATGACAGTAATTGTAAAGGCACGGTAGCCAACAGGGGCGATAATATCTCGTCACATTCAGGAATTTCTATGACATAATCAGCAATTTTTTTCACCGTAACATCGCCTTCGGTAATTATGGCGATAATTTTTCCTTTGCGGGCCCTCACTTCTTCTATGTTTGAAACGATTTTTTCATACACGCTTTGGTTGGTGGCAATAACCACCACAGGCATTTCTTCATCAATAAGGGCAATCGGCCCGTGTTTCATTTCTGCGGCAGGGTAACCTTCGGCATGAATATAAGATATCTCTTTCAGTTTCAGGGCTCCTTCCAGGGCAACAGGAAAATTATACCCCCTGCCAAGGTAAAGAAAGTTCCTTACATCTTTAAATATTTTCGATATTTCAACGATTTGGTTGTTTACTTTAAGAGTCGTTTCTATTTTTTCGGGAATAAGTTCAAGTTCATGAATCAGTTGCTGAAACCTGGATTTGGAAATACTCCCTTTTTTGTCGGCGATCATCAGGGCCATTAATGACAGAATTGTAACCTGAGCGGTGAACGCTTTTGTGGAGGCGACACCTATTTCGGGGCCGGCATGAGTGTATGAACCCGCATGTGTCATACGCGGAATAGAAGAACCTACCACATTGCATATGCCGATGATGGTTGCGCCTTTTGATTTGGCCAGTTCAATGGCGGCCAGTGTATCAGCGGTTTCACCCGATTGTGAAATAGCGATTACAACATCATTTTCATATATTACCGGGTTTCGATACCGGAATTCCGAAGCATATTCGACTTCTACGGGTATCCGCGCGAGGTCTTCAAATAAATATTCGCCAACCAGGCCGGCATGCCATGATGTTCCGCAAGCAACAATGATAATTCTGTTGGCATGGGTCATTTTTTCAATATAATCCAAAATGCCCCCAAGCGATACAATTCCTTTTTCAGTATTTAGCCTGCCTCTCATACAATCTCTCACAGAACGAGGCTGTTCATAGATTTCTTTTAACATGAAATGATCGAAACCGCCCTTTTCGATAGCACTTAAATTCACCTGAAGCTTTTGGATATAGGGTGTAATTTCAATATTTTTTATAGTCTTGATCTTTAATGGCTTATTCCGGTGGATGATTGCAATTTCTTCATCATTCAGATAAACCACTTTTTTTGTGTATTCAATGATTGGGGTAGCATCTGAAGCTACAAAGGTTTCTTTATTCCCAATTCCGATAACAAGAGGACTGCCTTTTTTAGCGGCAATAAGCATGTCGGGCTCTTCCTGCGAAAGAATAACAATGGCATATGCGCCAATAACCTGGTTTAATGCAAGCTGCACGGCTTCAACCAAATCAACATGTTCGTTTGTACGAATATCATCAATGAGGTGAATCAATACTTCAGTGTCGGTATTACTGTAAAATATGTATCCGCGGCTTATCAGCTCTTCACGGAGTGTTGCATAGTTTTCAATGATTCCGTTATGGATCAATGCCAGCCTTTTGGAATTTGATGCATGCGGATGGGCATTGGCATCGGTAGGTTCGCCATGTGTTGCCCAGCGTGTATGCGCTATACCTATGGTTCCGGATAAATCTTTATCCTGTATCAGGTTTTCAAGCTCTGCAACTTTGCCTTTATTTTTATAAAGTTTAATATCTTCATTTAAAATGGCCACACCTGCGCTGTCGTATCCCCTGTATTCCAGACGATACAGTCCCTTCATTAATATCGGATAGGCTTGCTGGGGGCCCACATAAGCAACAATTCCACACATATCAATTTATAATTGTGTAAATAATTTCTAATTTTAAATTATCCTGGGATGATTTATTCCCCTTGATTACCACCCGGTTCGATTTAACGGCAGCACCGGAAACCATGAGGTACAAGCCCTGATCTTCAAATGAGCCCGATATTAATGCATCCTGGATATGTTTTGAAATATTAAACCGGTATTCCTTATCCTCAGAAGAATAAGAGCCACCGTAATAAGCGTCACCATAAGCGTAATCGGCAAGATAGCTTAATGTGCCATCACTGTTAATTTTTGATAATATCAGTTTATCGGGGGGCGAAAAATTTGTTATTGTATTCTCATCGACTTTCATTACCAGCTCAGCCTTATTAATAGCAATTTTCCCGAGAGATTTTAAATCCAGTACTTTCGGAAATTTTATTTTTATTTTTGTTCCGGCCATAGCCTGAATAAATAAAATGCTGTCACCTGTAAGGGTATCTCCTTTAATTTGTTGTTTAAGAACTTGGCTTGCAGCAGAAAATTTTTTGTGATCAAAAGTATTGAAACGGGCACATTTATCATCAATAATAAAATTATATGCAGCGGTGTCTTCATCGTTATGGTAATAAAGAGAAAGCTTTGATATGGATGATAAAAAATTAAAGTAAATAATTGCCCCGCCAGAACTTACCGTTTTGGTGGAAATATATAAGCCTTTAAAAAATTTAAGAAAGTTTGCGTTGTCCGAAAGGTCAGAAGATCCTGACGCATCGATAAATTTTTGTCCGAGAGCTTTCTTCAGTTTCATTCTCAGATGGGGCGCATAATTGGTACTGCCCACCTGTACACTATCCTTGAGATTGGTGGTGAAACTCGTACCGGAAAAATTATTTTTATAAACCCCCAGACGTTCATTAGAGTAGTAACTATTATCATAATAAAAATCATCTGCAATCTCGCATACATTTAATGTTAGTGTAGCCGAGGAATCTCCATAAATTCCGGAATATGCCAATGATAAAACCACTGAATCACAAACGGCATTGGTGCCAAAATCAACAGAAGTGGTAGTAAGTTTAAACTGGCAATAAGTCCCGGCGTCGGTCTGGCCGAATATCGGATCACAATAGCTACCGATTAAATTATAGGTAGTTTCATCCGATCGGACGGAATCTTCCCTGACAGTGTATGCAGTAACAGGAATAGTATCAATGTATGATGCCCCCATAATATCTTCCTGAGGCTGGACATTTATTCCCAGGTTTTCATTTTTGTTGCACGAGGCAAAAAGAATAACAAGTAAGAAAAGAAAACCGGCTGTGCGGATTTTGGGATGGGATTTTTTCAAAAATAATAGCATTAATTTATTTTAAAGCATCTTCGTTTATCAGTTCGTCAACCAATTCATCGTAGAAAAGGCTGTAAGCATTAATGTAATTTTCCTTTGTCTGGTATTCTAAAAAGGGTTTATTTGATTTTTTTGCATAAGCCAGAATATCAGGATGAACTTTTTCTGCCCCCTGAATGATGCCATCGCTGAAATCAATTGCAGCTTTCATCATGCCGACAAAATCAAGGCTTTTGTATTGTTTGATATCTTTATCGGTGATTCCGTCGTATTTAAGCTTTTTTACAGATTCTTTGCTGAAACATTTTTTAAAGTCGTCATTGTAAAGAGAAGTAACAATCTTGGTATCTGAAAACAGCGGGTTGTTTTTAAATGCTGTTTTGATATAAAAAGGTACCAGACTTGAAAACCATCCGTGAACATGGATGATATCGGGAGACCATCCGAGTTTTTTCACGGTTTCAATTACCCCGCGAGCATAAAAAATAGCTCTTTCATCATTGTCGGCATAAAATTCTCCGGCTTTATCGCAAAAAATGGCTTTGCGCTGGAAATAATCTTCATTATCAATAAAATATACCTGTAAACGTGCCGATTGGATAGATGCGACCTTTATTATTAACGGATGATCATTATCGTCAATAATAAGGTTCATGCCTGAGAGCCTGATGACTTCGTGCAATTGGTTTCGCCTTTCATTGATGCATCCATACCGGGGCATAAATGTCCGGATTTCTCTGCCTTTTTCCTGAATTCCCTGCGGCAGGTCACGGCAAATTTGCCCCATATGACTGTCGGACAGGTATGGAACAATTTCCTGTGCTACAAATAACACTTTATATTTTGACATAAATTATGTATTTACTGAAATCAGGATACAAAATTACGAAAAAAATACCAAATTATTGTTTAAATCAAAGCCTTTTTTAGTTTTCAACCTAATTAACGATATTATTTGCGGAATATTTAACTTTGCGGAAATATTTTATGAGAACGTATTCATACATAAACGAAGTAAAGGCATTTTTGCATTCACAAAAAGAGCTAAAACGGACCATAGGTTTTGTTCCTACTATGGGAGCGCTTCATCAGGGCCATATTTCATTGATCGAAAAAGCAAAAAGAGAAAATGATATTTGTGTCTGCAGTATTTTTGTTAATCCGATACAGTTCAATAATCCTGAAGACTTTAAACGTTATCCTATGCAGGTTGATAAGGATAAAGAAATTTTGGTACAGTATGGCTGTGACGTATTATTTAATCCCGGTACTCATGAGATGTACCCAGAACCTGTAACGGAGAAGTTTGATTTTGGCAGCCTTGAAATGGTGATGGAAGGTAAATTCCGCCCGGGCCACTTTAACGGGGTTGCGGTAGTCGTAAAAAAGCTGTTTCAAATCATTGAACCAGACAAGGCTTATTTTGGAGAAAAAGATTATCAACAGCTTTTAATTATTTCAGCCCTGGTTGAAAAAGAAAACTTTCCGATTCAGATCATTCCCTGTCCTATTATACGCGATTTTGACGGACTGGCGCTGAGTTCGCGCAATGCTTTGCTTTCTGGCCAGGAACGGAAATTAGCCCCGGAAATCGCCAGGGTCCTCAAAGAATGTTCATTGCTGGCAGGCCAATTGAGCATACCGGAATTAAAATCTTATGTGCAAACCAAGATCGGCGAAATTGCTGAATTTAAGCTTGATTATTTTGAAATCGCTGATGGAAATACGTTACAATCTTTGAATTCCTGGTCAGAAAGTAAAAATATCAGGGCATTTATTGCCGTGTATATTGATAAAGTCCGATTGATAGATAACATCAGAATTTTTTTGTAATTTTGCAGCATCATGATGATCGAAGTATTAAAATCAAAAATTCACCGGGCAAGGGTTACTCATTCTGAATTGAATTATATAGGGAGTATTACCATTGATGAAGAATTAATGAATGCTGCCAATATTATTGAAAATGAACGTGTCTATATTTATGATATTAATAATGGTGAACGTTTTGACACATATGTGATAAAAGGAAAGAGAAATGGCGGGACGATAGGTATTAATGGTGCCGCAGCGCGTAAGGTTGCTGTTGGCGACCTTATTATTATTGTTTCATTTGCCCAAATGAGTTTTGAAGAAGCTAAAAATTTCTCGCCTGTCATTATTTTTCCGGATTCGGATACCAATAAATTAAAATAACACTTTTGAAAAAGTATTTTTTTACTGCACTCAAGCTTATTATATTCCTTGGAATAGGTGTTTTTTTTATTTGGTTATCGGTCTTGAAATTAGGAGAGGAAGACAAAAGGCAAATTTTTAAATCATTTTCTGAAGCCAATTACTGGTGGCTGGTTTTATGTCTTTTTTTAGGACTGATCAGCCATATTATCAGGTCTTTGAGATGGGAGATGCTGTTAAATACCGTTGGGTATTCGCCCAGGTTTATAAATACCTTTCTTAGTTTAATGATAGGTTATTTTGCAAACCTGGCCGTTCCACGCCTGGGTGAGATATCGCGCTGCAGCATGTTATACAAGTATGAGAAAATATCATTTGAGAAATCATTTGGGACTGTTGTTGCTGAGCGTGGCCTTGATATGGTGACTTTTGTTGTTCTGTTTTTTATTAATTTATTAATCCAATATAAAGCAATAGCGGGGTTTGTATATGATAAAATATATTTTCCCCTATCTGAAAAGTTTGGTTTTATAGGCAAAGGATATTTCTTGTATGGTGCAATAGCACTTGTTGTAATCTTTATACTTTTTATTTTTATTTTTCATTCAAAACTTTCAAAGTATAAGATATATAACAGGATTGTAAAAATTGTAAAAGGATTTTGGGATGGCTTAAAATCCCTGGCCAAAGTTGAAAAACCAATTCTTTTTATTTTTTATACCGTTCTGATGTGGGTTGTATATTTTACCATGACCTATATTTGCTTTTATAGCCTTACTGTGACCAGCAATCCTGCCATAACTGCTGTTCTTTCTGTTTTTGTTATGGGAACCATAGCGATAATGATTTCACCTGGCGGAATTGGCGCCTATCCGGCATTTGTTGCTGCCACACTTACTCTTTATGGAATACCTACCTTTATTACTCCGAATACAATTGGCCTTTCGCTGGGTTGGCTTATATGGGGGGCACAAACCGGGATTATTATCCTGGCAGGAATAATTTCCCTGATCATTTTACCATTAATAAACAATAGCCATGAAAAACTTAGAAATAATTAAAAATAAAATTTTTAATTCTGTTTCTGAGTTTGAAAAAACATTAAACGCATACCGTTTAAAAGGTAATCAATTGGTTTTTACTAACGGATGCTTTGATATCATGCACATGGGGCATATAGATTACCTTTCAAAAGCCGCCGACCTTGGTGACATTCTTATTGTCGGGTTAAACAGTGATACCTCCATACGAAGGATCAAGGGTGAGGAAAGGCCGATCATTGATATTAAATCCAGATCGCTGGTGCTGGCATCATTATTATTTGTGGACGCAGTAATTATTTTTGACGAAGAAACACCCGAATCCCTAATTCAATCAATTACTCCGGATATACTTGTTAAAGGGAATGATTACCAGGTAAATCAGATAGCAGGCGCAGAATATGTTTTAAGCAAAGGGGGCAAAGTTCTTACCCTTGAATTGGTAAAAGGTTATTCGACTTCGGGGATACTTGAAAAAATAAAAAAAGACTGTTTCAGGGAATAATAAATTTTTGTACATTTGTTTTAAATGCATTCACATGAAGGTCTTTTATCAGGGTTTAATATTGTTTTTTCTGACTATGGCTTTGTTTTTTTTTGAATCCTGTTCAAAATTAGATACAGAGCAAAATTTTGTCGGAAGGTGGAAATTTGTAAATGTAACCCATATAAGCGATTCAAGTTATAATGAAGAGTGGGAGTTCAAGCCTAACGGAGACCTTTATATTTATTACCCGGCTCAGCGCTGGATAAATGACACTGCCATTACACGTTCGGTTGGAAATTTTAAAGTGAAATCATACAAAAAGGTCGCTATTTCAAATCTTGAAGGCAACCGCTTTATTTTATATAACTCAACATGGGAAATTGTTCTTAACAAGAAAGATGCTTTGCGGATAGTTAATGGTGATCATGGCGGATTACTTTTTAAGGAATTTGTCAGAAAATAAGATATTTCTTCTCATGCCTAAAGTCCAGACCGTTTTTTTTTGCCAGAATTGTGGTGCGCAATCCTCCAAATGGATTGGTAAATGCCCGGCATGTCATGAGTGGAATACCTATGTTGAAGAGGTAATTTCAAAAGAGCCGTCGACATTAAAAAAAAGAGGTTTTTCACAAAATCAGTCTCAGCCAAAATTGCTTGAGGAGATCAATATTGATGAGCACCAACGAATTGACTCGGGAAGTAATGAACTGAACAGGGTGCTTGGCGGAGGTATTGTGCCGGGGTCGCTGGTTTTAATTGGCGGTGAACCAGGAATAGGCAAATCAACGTTAATGTTACAGGTTGCATTACATATTAAGGATATTACTGTGCTTTATATTACCGGAGAAGAAAGTGAGCAGCAGATTAAAATGCGCAGCGACAGGATTCAGGCCCATAGTAAAAATTGTTATGTTCTTAATGAAACGAATACTCAAAATATTTTTCAACATATAGATAAACTGAATCCGGGTATGGTTGTTATTGATTCTGTTCAGACTCTTCAGACAGAATTGATAGAATCTTCAGCTGGAAGTATTTCACAGATAAGAGAATGTGCTTCTGAATTCCAGAAGTATTCAAAGCTGACAGCCACACCTGTTTTTCTGATTGGCCATATTACTAAGGATGGCAATATTGCCGGGCCAAAAATTTTAGAACATATGGTTGATACGGTTCTTCAGTTTGAAGGCGACAGAAACAATATGTACCGTATCCTGCGGTCAATAAAAAACCGCTTTGGGTCTACTTCCGAATTGGGAATATTCGAAATGCAGAGTTTAGGGCTGCGCGAGGTGTCAAATCCCTCGGAAATACTGCTTTCACAGCGCGATGAGAGCCACAGCGGCATAGCTGTATCTTCTACTATTGAAGGATTAAGGCCGTTACTGATTGAAGTTCAATCGCTGGTCAGCTCCGCTGCTTATGGAACGCCACAAAGGTCCTCCACGGGCTTTGACCTCCGAAGGCTTAATATGCTGTTGGCTGTGCTTGAAAAACGATGCGGCTTCAGGCTGGGAACCAAAGATGTGTTTTTAAACATTGCCGGAGGTATCCGTGTTGATGATCCGGCAATAGATCTGGCAGTAATGGCATCAGTTTTATCATCGAATGAGGATATCGCAATTGATATGAAAAGTTGTTTTGCAGCCGAAGTGGGGCTTTCCGGTGAAATCCGGTCGGTGAACCGTATTGAGCAACGTATATCGGAAGCAGAAAAGCTGGGCTTTGACGAAATAGTTATTTCTAAATATAATGCGTTAACCCTGAATCCGGAGAATTATAAAATAAAAATTGTGGCCTTGCAGAAAATTGAAGATTTATTAAAGTATTTGTTCGGCTAATTATTATCTTCAGGTTTATTTAATTCGAAATGAAAATTCTCTGAAAATTTTAATTGTTCTTCCTGAAACTCTTTTAACCCGGCATCCATTTTTTTCAAAGCCTGATCATTCAATTTATTGAACTTTTTTTCATCTTGTTCAACATCACAGGTGGGGTTTTTTGTCAGCTCCGCCATAGTTTTTAGTTCGGTGTTGATTACAGATTTATAAAGTGAAAACAATTTCAGTGAGGCATCACGCAGATCGGATTTTCCTTTAAAATCATTCATTTTTGAGACATTATTTATCCCCGAATCAACCTGGAATAGTGCCTGCCTAATCGTTTCTTCAATGTTTTCGGGATTGTCTTCTTTATTAAATGATTTATAAATGGCATTGATTTTTTCAACTATAAGAACCTATTCATTTATAATAGAATCATTATATGCAATAGCCTTGTCTCTGGTCGGGCAGCATGATATTAATGAACACAGCAGGAAACACAGACAAAAAATATTATTGATTTTAATCATAATGAATTGCCCTGATTGTCTATGGTTTGTAAAGAATCATGCTGAATTTCAAAGTTATATTCTTGGGCAAAAAGTTTAATTTCCGTTATCAGCGCCGTCATCTTTTCCTGCAATTTGTTATCAATGGTTTCGGATAGTTTAAAGAAATTATCATCATCTTCGGAAGAATATTCTTCTTTAGGAATTTTCACAATTGTGATCAGCTCTGAATATTCATGATCGCACAAATCAGCGTATTCATCAAGTATGTTCTGTGCTGCTTGTTTGAGTATGTTTTTTTTATCAAAATCAGGCAAGGCGTCAATTTTGTTTTTTGAAACGGAAACCTGTATTTTAAGATTGCTGAATGCCAAATCAACCCGCCTGATAAAATCCTTACTTTTTGCCGTATCAATATCTGATATAATCGAAACGGAATCATTATTTGCAGTATCCCTTTCCGAATTAATTACTGATATAAGCTCATCCTCTTTATCAAAAACATTTTCGACAGGCTGAATAATATCGTCATAGTATTTTTCGGCCTTTTGCGGTGATGGCTTACATGAATAGCATAAAAATAAAAAGACAATGATGTTTATTGTCAGAAAGTGTTTTGTCATACAGGTATTTTATCCGGTAAAATTATAAAACTTTTTTATTTTGCTTTTGATGAAAAGGTTCATAATAATTGCCGACAACTTAGTAACTTTGTAAAAAAAAGGATGAACGATATTGAGCTTCTGGCACCGGTTGGGTCGTTTGAATCATTGGCAGCAGCCATTCAGGGCGGGGCTGATGCTGTATATTTTGGCGTCGGAAAATTAAATATGCGGTCGAGGTCTTCGGTAAATTTTTCTTTGGATGACCTTGGAGAAATAGCTTCTGTATGCAGGAAAAATAATATTAAATCGTACCTTACGGTGAACACGATTGTCTTCGACGATGAGATCGGGGAGATTGCAAAAATATTAGAAGCTGTAAAGGACAATAATCTTGATGGAATTATCGCTTCAGATTTCAGCGTAATAAAGCGTGCATTTAAATTGGGAATACCTGTGCATATTTCAACGCAATGCAACGTAACGAATTCAGAAGCAGTAGAATTTTTTTCAAAATATGCCGACGTGATCGTAACGGCACGTGAGCTTCACCTGACAATGGTTTCAGAGATTGTCAGGCAAATTAAGGAGCGACAAATAAAAGGGCCTTCCGGAGAGTTGGTGAAGATAGAAGTTTTCGCGCATGGTGCATTATGCATGGCTGTTTCCGGAAAATGTTACCTTAGTCTTCATGAAAATAATCACTCGGCAAACCGGGGCGAATGTTATCAGTTATGCAGGAGAGGATATATTGTTAAAGACAAGGACAGCGATACCGAGCTAGAGATCGAAAATGAATATATAATGTCGCCCAAGGACTTGTGTACCATCGGATTCCTTGATAAAATCATTGAATCCGGGGTAAAAGTGTTGAAGATTGAAGGCCGTGGACGCTCTGCCGATTATGTTAAAACGGTAACAAAATGTTACAGGGAAGCTATCGACAGCTATTTCGACGGGTCATATTCGAAAGATAGAATTGAAATATGGATGAGTAAACTCAGAACAGTTTACAACAGGGGCTTCTGGGATGGTTATTATTTGGGCCAGACCCTGGGAGAATGGAACAACGTTTATGGTTCGCAGGCAGTGAAAGAAAAAGTGTATGTCGGCAAAATCGTAAACTATTATTCTAAAATCAAGGTTGCGGATATTAAAATTGAAACAACGGAATTAAATTCCGGCGATGAAATAAACATAATAGGGCAGACTACAGGCGTTTATGAAGATATTATTACCGGAATCCGAATTGATGACCAGGAAGTATCCCGTGCCGGTAAGGGCTTTATTTGTTCAGTACCCGTTAAGTCGGCCGTTCATAGGGGAGATAAACTCTATATCTTAAAAAATAAATAAGTTAATTTAAAACACAACCTAATTCGGGAATTACGGCTATTGTACTTTCATTTCTGAGTTTATCAATTGAATTTGTAAATTCTTTGAATGCAAGGGCATTTTTCTTATTCCAGGGTTTTTCCAAATGCCAGAATAAACCGGAAAAAATATATTCAATATCCACGTTATACTTTTGTTTATAATTGAGAATATAGTTGTCAAGTTTTTTTCTGATATTTTTTCGTTCATGATCGGGGAGACTGCTTACATGAAACATAGGCGCATAGGTAACAATATTAAGTGAAAAATTTTGCCAGTTTGCGGGACCTTGTTTTATGATACCGATATCAATCAAACGGTCAATAATTTCAGGTATTCTGAAAACATTCATGACACTTACCGTGATGGAGGGCGTGATCCATATCCCAAGATCGTTTATTGCCTGCAAATTTTTTTCAACCGTATTCCAATTGGTTCCGCTGCGAATCAATTCAGCACGCTGGTCAATTTCATCAATGCTGGGTGTTATCCAAACATGGTTTCCCCATTTTGGCCAATACTCTAAGGCATTTTTATTTTTATAGGATAACAAACTTAAATTAGTATTGTAATATATAATTACATCATATCTTTTTCTTTCATCGAGCATTTCCAGTATTTGCCAGTGCTCATCTGAAATTAATGGTTCTCCTCCGGCAAAGTATATTGTTTGAACCTGGTCTATATGTTTTTTTATGAAATGATCAACAGGGTTGCCGTCTATTAATAATACTTTCAAAGCTTTATTTGGACACTCTTTATCAATTAATCCAAGTTCTTTTGCATCTGAAACCCATGAATTTGAAAAATCAGGGCCACATGTTCGACACTTGTAATTACACAGGTTGCTAAAACGAAAATCCCAAAACCTCAGGTCAATATGTTCAATATAACCGTCAGCTTTTGTGATTAAAGGAATTTCTTCAAGTTTGTCTTTAAAGAAAATATTTTTAGCAATACGGGTGCTGTTTTGTCCGATACATTCATTTTCATAACACCGTGAGCAAATTTTTGGCTTTTTACCTTTGAGCATATCCCTGCGCAACGACTTCATTAATTTGCCGTTCCAGATTTCTTCAACGGTCTGGGTGTTCAGGTCTCCTGCAATTAAACCGTAGTCGCTGCTTTCGCAACAATGAATTACCTTCCCGTCGGGTAAAATATTAAAATGTATCCATGGCAACACGCATAATGAATCGTGATTCTCATTTTTGTTTGCCCCGGATGCAAAAGTTTTTTTTAAATAATCACCGATAGACATCTATAAACGTTTTAATTGTAAAAATACAAAATCCGTGTGAAAAGGATGAACAGGGAAAATCTCTTTTTTAGGTAAATTATTGAAATACTTTTTAATAAGATAAAAGAATAAAACGATGGACTTAAATAAACATTGTGATTATTCTAATATGCACCTTAATTCCGGAAAAGTTTCAAGAGTATTTTCATTCCTGAGATTATCCATTGAAGCCGTAAAAGCTTTAAAAGCCCGGCATTCCTTTTCATTCCATGGTTTTTCGAGATGCCAGAATAAATAATGAAAGTGCTCTTTTAAACTGACATTATATTTTTGTTCGTAATCATTAATGAATTTCTGAAGCTTTACAATTGTTTCCCGCCTCATTACATCAGGTAAAATACTTACGTGTAAATATGAAGGCTGAGTGAGGATGTTAATTTCAAAATTTTGCCCGTCCTTTTTCTCATTACGTAATATGCCAATATCGGTCATACGTTCAAAGACTTCAGGAATCCGGAAGACATTCATGGCGCTTACGGTCATATAAAAAAGAATTCTGACTCCAATTTCATTTATTGATTTTAGATTGGCTTCAACATTTTTCCAGTTGGTTCCGCTTCGTATTAGTTCGGCACGTTTGTCAATTTCATCAATGCTTGCCATAACCAAAACCCGTTTGCCCCATTTAGACCAATAGTCCAAAACGTTTTTATTATTATATTTTAACAGGCTTAAATTCGTATTATAACTTATATATACATCATCACGGTTTGCTTTATCCAGCATTTCAAGAATTTGCCAATGTTCGTCGGTAAGCAAAGGTTCGCCGCCAACAAAGTTGATCACCTTCACGGTGCCGATGTGTTCTCTGATAAAATCAATGTTGGGTTTGTTGTCAATAGATGTTATTACTGTAGGCTTGTTGGGCGTGTCTTTATCAAGTCTGCCAAGAGCTTTGGCGTCGGGTATCCATGCGCTGGATAATTCATGGCTGCATATACGGCATTTATAATTACAAATATTACTAAAACGGAAATCCCAAAATCTCAGATCCATTTTTTCGACACTACCGTCCTTTTTTGTTATGTTCGGAATTTCTTCAATCTTATCAGGGTTGTTATTATTGTTTATTATACGATAGCTTGTACCGCATATACGCTCATTTTCATAACAACGTGAACAGACTTCAGGCTCCTGGCCATTCATCATTTTTTTTCGTATGGCTCTCATAAAACGGCCATTCCATATTTCCATAGTGCTTTGTTTGTTCAGGTCGCCGGCGTAGGAATAAAAATCAGATGTGTTACAACATTGCAATACTTTGCCTGAAGGTATGATAAACAAATGTATCCAGGGGAGTACGCATAATGTGTTTTTGCCTGTTTCCTTGTTTTTGGGACTCCCTTTTAAACCAGTAAAAATATCTTTAACAGCCATTTTATAATCATTTAATAAATCCAGCAAACTATTTCAATACAAACCTGAACAAACTAATGATGATATATTTCGTTTTTATTATCAGTACTTTCAACTCAAATAAACGTAACCCTGATGAAATACATGTATTATCGTTTTCTAAAACAATCACAATGATTTCTGGGCATTTTTCATAAAGAAAAAGGTTGTTTTTATTCATGCTGGTTAACAACAGAAAAGTTTTAAGGTCTTTCTTTGATGAATCCGACTCAGACTTAAAATTGTTATTTGCTGACTATTTTAAACTCTGTTCTTCTGTTCATTTGCCTGCCTTCTTCTGTATCGTTTGTAGCAATGGGTTTTTCAAATCCAAATCCGATAGCTACCATACGGTCTGCTTTTATTCCTTTGCTGATAAGATAATCAACCACTGCCCGTGCTCTGTTTTCAGATAATGTTTTGTTGTAATTTGAAGAACCAACATTGTCTGTATGGCCAGATATCTCAATTTTTACTGTAGGATATTCGTTCATGAATTTTAATAATCTGTCCAGTTCGGGCAGCGACTCCGAACGCAGGGAATATTTGTTAAAATCAAAGAAAATGTTATTTAATATAACGGAACTTCCAATTTCGAGTTTTTTCAACTTGATATTTTTTTCAACTTCCCTGTAAGAGGTTGATGGCGGTATGTTGATGTTTTCTGAGTAAAACAAATAGTTTGGAGCTTTAACAGAAATACCGTAGTTTTTCCCGGAAGGTAATGATATTAAATATTTTCCTGTTGCACTGTTCGATGCGTAGGTTGCGATCGGTTCATTCAGAGTATTATCAACCACTTCAATACTTGCACCCAGGGGAGCACCGGTTGCTTCATCCATTACAATCCCTTTCAGGATCGTAACAAGGTTTTCTTTAATTTCAACAGGTTTTTCTATAACGATTTCATTAACGGGCTGGGCTATACTGGCCAGGAGGTTGTCTTCATTGTTATTAATCAATGGTTTTTCAGGCCCTAAAAATGTAATGACATAAAGATCCTGTCCGCCATATCCCTCGGGCTTTACAGAAGAATAATAGCCATGAACACCACTTGCCGAAATGGAGAAAAATACATCATCATCTGGTGTGTTAATAGGATAACCAATATTAACAGGCTCGCTCCACTTTGTCCCATCATATGTAGATTTGAATATGTCCAGGCCACCCATGGTATTATGTCCTTTTGAACTAAAGTACAGAGTCTTTCCATCAGGATGAATGAAAACACTTTTTTCATCATACTGTGTATTTATTACTGATCCTAGATTGGTAACTTCACCCCACTCTCCTTTGTTATCTAATTTAGATATGTATATGTCGTGTTCTCCATATCCGCCGGGCCTGTTGCTCACAAAATAGAGCGTTTTGCCATCATAAGAAATTGATGCCGAGGTTTCATGATTTTTGGTGTTAATTGAGCCTTTTATTTTTTTAGGCGCCGTCCAGTTTGTTCCGTTAAGGTTGCAGATATAAATATCTCCGAAGTTCTCACTTTTATAGGTAAGAAGAGTCTGTCCATCGGGTGATAAACCTACAGTTGCATCGTGGTAGTTTCCATTGAGCGGACTGGGCGGATTTTTAGGAGTTGTCCAACCGTTTGGCCCCTTTTCAGTAATATATATATCTTCAAAATACTCCTCTGATTCATCTTTTTTGCCACCTGTGGTATTGTTACGCCGTGATGTGAAAAAGAGCACAGATTCATCTGCATTTATCAGCGGGGAATATTCAGGATAAACAGAATTTACAACCGGGCCTAAATTATCAATATAAACCCTGGCAGGAGATTTAACCAACTCTTTTCCATTTTTACATTCCTGTATTCTTTTTTCAATTTTGCCGGAGTTTTTTGCAAGATCTTCTGGTGATAATGATTGCTTGTATTCATTAAGGAGGGTCAGGGCTTTATCAAACTCAAAATTTAACTGGTAAGCTTTTGCCAGCTGATACTTTATGTCCTTGAATTCAAAAGGATTTAGTTGGTATGATTTTTCAAAATAACTGATCGATTTTGTTTTTTGTATAGTATACAAATAACATTTGCCGATCATATAGTTCAGTTCGGAATTATTGGGATTGAATTTTTGCGCATCCAGCAGGTATTCTAAAGCAAGCGGATACATAGATGTGTCAAGGTCAAAGTATTTGCGGCCCATATTCAGGTTTCTGCGGGCATCAGTAAATTCTTTATCTTTTCCGGGGAAATTTTCCCTTATAAATTCAACATTTTGTGCCGAAGAATATAATGAAAAGAATGTGAGTATTGCTATGATGAATATGACAATTCTGGTTTTCATATGATTTCAATTAAATTATTTGCACTGTGTTTTATAATAGGTTTCTGCGGTGGAAATACCCAATGTGGTGGCTTTCTTCCAGTCTTCGCATGAATTGACAGGCTTTTTCAGCATTTCATATGTAATTCCCCTGTTTAGGTATGCATAACCATAGTTTGGATTTAATTCAATTGCTTTAGAGTAATCAGCGAGTGCACCGTCATAATCTTTCAGTTTGTATTTTGCATTTGCCCTGTTATTGTATGCATAATAATAATCAGGTTTTATTTTAATTGCCTGGTCATAGTCTTTAATGGCGCTTTGGTAATCTTCTAGTTCAAAATACGCCGTTCCCCTGTTATTAAAAGCGATATAATAATCGGGTTTAATTTTTACTGCAGCAGTATATTCTTCAATAGCTCCTTTAAAATCATTAATTTTCTTTTTTAAGCTTCCCATATTGTTGTAAATAAATGCCATACCCGGGCTTAACTTCGAAGCCATTAAATAATCGGCTTTGGCTTCTTCATATTTTTCAAGTTTCACCTTGGCGCTTCCCCTGTCATTATAGGCATAAGCATAGTCGGGTTTGTATTTAATAGCGGCATCAAAATCATCCAATGCTTTTTGAAATTCATTTTTTTCGAAATAGACTTCCCCGCGATAATAATAAGCCTGTGCATATTTAGGGTCAAGTTTTATCGCATCGTCAAAGTCACTTAATGCATTTTCCTGGTCTTTTATTTCAAAGCGGGCTTTTCCCCTGCTGAAATAGGCTAAGGCCGAAGCTTTGAGCTCAATAGATTTTGTAAAATCAGGAATAGCTTCAGTAAACTTATTTAACTCGAGATTTACAGAGCCCCTGTTGAAATAGGCTTTTTCAAAATCGGGTTTTTTCCTGATGGCTTCATCGAATTTATTAATGGCACCTGTCAAATCTTTACTATTATAAAGTTTAATGCCTTCGTTGTAAATCTTTTCAGCCTCCTGGTAATCTCCCTGATATAATGTATCAACGGTTGTTTGCTGTCCGAAAAGTTTAATTCCGAAAACGAGCAAAGCGCATAAAATGACAAATTTTTTCATAATGAGGTATGGAAATGTTAACTCATACAAAAGTAATAAAAAACTGTTATTATTTTATAAATAAAAATCGAGGATAAAAAACATGCCCAGGACCAGGCCTGAAAGCCCGTTTAAAGTGGCAAAAGCCATGTTTACGCGGCTTAAATCACCGGGTTTGACAATGATGTGCTGGTAAAACAACAGAAATGCAAATAATACAGCCCCAATCCAGAACCAAATACCATTTTGATTTAAAATTCCGGCACACATAATCAACACCACGGTGAAGATGTGCAAAACCGCTGAAATGATCAGCGACTTTTTAATCCCAAACCTGGCCGGAACAGAGTGTAATCCTTCATTTTTGTCAAATAAACGGTCATTTAAAGAATAGATAATATCAAACCCGCTGACCCAAAACATAACAGCAATGGAATATAAAACCGGGAGCAGGTGAAAATGAGCTGTTACAGCCAGATAAGCGCCAACAGGCGCTATCGACAGCCCAACGCCCAATATGAAGTGGGATAAATAGGTGAATCTTTTTGTGTAGCTGTATCCTAATACTATGGCAAGCGCCACCGGAGATAAACAAAAACATAAAATATTTAGAAAATATGTTGTTGTTATAAATAGGACAATATTCACTACAAGAAAAATATAGGCATGGCTTATTTTTATTTTTCCTGCAGGTATGTCGCGGTTTTGAGTTCTTGGATTTTTTTTATCGATATGCCGGTCAACGATCCGGTTAAAGCTCATAGCGGCATTCCGGGCGAATAACACGCATAAAAGCATCAGTAGAAAAGTTTTCAATTCAAACGAACGATCCATGTGTTTCAATGCAAGAAAAAAGCCGATAACTGCAAAGGGCATTGAAAAAACAGTATGGCTGATTTTTACAAGTGAAAAGAAACTGGGAATCCTTTTGAACATGGGTGCTTGGATTTTATTTTAAAACTGAATACATCCAGATACAGCAGGGATTAATTATTCTTTCTTTTTCTTTTTGAATAATTCTACCAACAGGTAGCCCAGCAATGCCCATAGCAATATATAATACAAAGGATTGGACCTCAGGCTGCAGGCTCCGGAGGGGCATCCAATAAAATGCGAATACAAATAACCGGCAACCCCACCAACAATTAGTGCAAGGATATGCCATAATGTAAAAGCACTTTTTAATTGCTCGCCAAATGATTTCCGGGGCTTGTCAGGTTTGTTGTTTTTGCCGGTTTCCATATTATTGTAGGTTATTTATTGCGTTCACATATGTTTCTTTTTCCTGGAGCCCGACGAATCGGTATTCCGGCTTGCCATTTTTAAAAATAATAACTGTGGGTAAATACTGTATGTTGTATTTATAAGCCGTGATTTTGTTTTTATCGACATCCATTTTTGCTATAATCGCTTTTTTTCCTGTTTCTGAGGCTATCTCTTCTATGGTTGGCGAAAGTATGCGGCATGGCCCGCACCAGGTGGCCCAAAAATCAACCAGGACAATTCCGTCTTTTATGGTTTTTTCAAAATTATCATCTGTAAGTAAATAAACATTGTCGCTTCTGTTCTGCTGTACATGGTATTTTCGCCCGGAACTGTTTGCGGGAATTACAAATAGAAGAACCGCAAAAATAAAATACATTGATTTTTTCATGGGGATTTTTTCTTTTTGTATCCAACAATTAAACCATTTTTACTTTAATATTACTACTGTAATGCCATCACCGCCGTTTTCAATACGTTCATTTTCATAGGATACAACGCTTTTATGCCTGGCAAGCAGTTCATGAATTATTTTACGTAAAACGCCAAAACCCTTACCGTGAAGTATTCTGATGTTATATATCTTGAGTAATAATGCATCATCAATGTACTTTTCAACTATATCTGAAACTTCTTCAGCTCTTTTGCCTCTGACATCAAGGGTGGTTTTAAAATTTGCTATTTTGTCATTAATTCTGTCAATAATTTCAGCATAATTACCCCTGGTTTTCTTTTTTAAATAATCTTTGTATTCCGATTGTCCGGCAACTTCAAGGCGGGAAACGGGAATTTTCATTTTTGAATTTTCGAACAACACCAGGGCGTATTCGTGTTGTATCTCTATAACTTCACCAATGATTTTTTGCCCTGCGATTCTCACAAAACTTCCTTTTTCAGGAGCCTGAAGTGCTTGTTCTGGTTGTGCCTGACGAATCTTTGGTTTTTGGCCCGGCGCCTTTTTTATTTTTATTTCTTCTGTTTTATCCTCGCTGATTATTTTTTCTTTCAGTTTGATCAGGTCGCCTCTCAATTGACGGGTTTTTTCCTTGTCGGCATTGCTTTCTTTTATTTGTCTGATGGTGCTTTCAATGGTTTTGTTTGTGTTGCTGATCATCATGGCGGCCTGCTGCTGTGCTTCATGGATGATCTGTTTTTTTTGTGTTTCCAGATCCGATAATAGTTTTTGGTATTTATCGATCATATCTGAAAAAAACTCATCAGCCATTTTAACTTTTTCCTGCTGTTTGGCAAACTCTTCTTTTTCGGCAGCAAATACTTTTATCTGTTTTTCAAAGGATATCCGTTCTTTTCCTGCTATTATGGTGGCTTTTTCGGTGACATCTTTCGGGAAGCCAATGTTATCGGCAATTTCCAGGGCATATGAACTTCCGGGATTTCCCATGGCCAGCTTAAACAGGGGCTGCATTTTAACCGTGTCAAAAAGCATCGAAGCATTCACGGTGCCTTCTGCGCGGGCAGCATAATCTTTTATGTTGGAATAATGGGTAGTAACGGCACCAAATGTTTTTTTGCTGTTTAATTCCTCAAGTGTTGCTTCTGCAATGGCACCTCCCAGTACAGGCTCTGTTCCGCTTCCGAATTCATCAATTAAAAACAGGGTGTCTTCTTTGACATTTTCAATAAAAAACTTTAAGTTCAACAGATGAGAGCTGTATGTGCTCAGGTCATTTTCAATAGATTGTTCGTCGCCAATTTCTATAAAAATATCAGAAAACAAGCCCGTTTCAGAGCCTTCCTTTACCGGTATCAAAAATCCGCACTGAAGCATATATTGTAAGAGCCCGATGGTTTTCAGACATACCGATTTCCCACCGGCATTCGGTCCGGAAATTACCATGATCCGTTGAACGGAGTTCAGCTGAATATCATAGGGGACAACCTTTTTATTTTTTTCTTTGAAATGTAAAAACAATAACGGATTTACTGCTTTATACCAATTGATGCCCGGACCATCTGATAACAAAGGTTTTGCCGAATCAGTTTCAATGGCGAAAAGGGCTTTAGCTCTTATAAAATCTATCTCTCCAAGAAATTCATATGCATAAATCATGTCGTCTGAAAACGGCCTGATGAAATCCGTAAAAGCGATAAGTATCCTGATAATTTCTTTTCTTTCAGCATTTTCCAGGTCGCGGAGCCTGTTATTCATTTCAAATATCTCTGCGGGTTCGATAAAAACCGTTTGTCCCGTAGCTGATTCATCATGCACAAAACCCCTGATCTTTCTTTTATTTGAAGCGCCGACAGGAACCACACAACGACCGTTTCTCACGGTAATCTCAACCTCTGGCGCAATTATGTTTTCTTTTTTTAGGTTTAATAATATCTGCCGTGTGCGTTTTTCAATTTGCGACTGTACACTGATGATGCTACTGCGTATCTTTTTTAATTCTTCAGAGGCATCATCACGTATTCTTCCTTTTTCATCCAGGATACGGTCAATTTTCAAAAGGACATCGCGATGGATGATCATGCCGGAAGACAAATCAAAAAGGTTTATATATTTTTCTTCGCGTTGCTTCAGATAAATGATGATGTTTTGTATAGTAAAATATGAAATATGTAAATCAATCAGTTTTTCTATTTCTATAAAAGTCCCGGGTGTGTTAAGTCTTTTAAGCTCAGGAATAAGGTTTAAATAATCATCTGACGGGAATGCATCATCAAGGGTGAGGATTGTTTTTAATTCATGAGTAAGATATAACTTCTGTTCAATACCGGAAAAGCTATTTGAAAATGTGCATTGTTTTAAATATTCGCGGCCTAAATCACTCAGACACAGACCAGCAACATGCTGCCTGATGTTGTCAAATCCGATTTTTTTTTCGTAGCGTTCAGAATAAATCACCGTGGCTCTGTTATTGGGTAAGATGTTCATAAATTTTTTGATAGACAGCAATCCCATGGGTCAGCGAATATTCTTCCATAGCTTTGGTTCGTAAGACAGCAGGATCAAGCCGGAGCAAATCAGGAATTTTTTTAATAACATCCAGGTATGATTCTGAAGTGAAATTCTTTACCAATAAACCATTTCCTGTTTTTTCAACAAACATATCCATATCTCCTACGCCACTGTTGGCTATAAACGGAATGCCCATACTCATGATTTCTCCCATTTTTGTGGGCGATGATGCCATCTTTGAATATACGGGCTTAATGAAAAACAATGCGATATGGCTTAATGAAAGGAATAGCGGCATTTGCCAACGTAGCGACTTTGTAATTATGATTTTTTTGCGATCTATATTTTTACGGGCGGCTGCCTCAACAATTTTTTGCGGGTTATCATGTGTGATGATAAGGAATTTGGCATTTGCGTATGTGTTGCTGAGTTCTTTAAAAAAATCCAGCATTTCATCTGGCATGTACCATGTACCGATAGATCCCGAATAGGAAATTATCATGTCGTTGGGCAAAATAGATAGTTGGTGCGCCAGGTCATTTTTTTCTTTTTCTGAAACCCGGGCGGCTGAAAAAAAATCTGTATCGGCACAACAGGGGATAACTTCAATTTTTGGCGTTTTTTCACCGAGAGAGAAATGTTCCCTGATCTCTGTTTTTGCCTTTTCGGTAAGTGTCACCGTATAATCGGAGTTGATAAGAAATTCTTTTTCTTTTCTTTTAAAATAATTATATACAACTCTGTACACAGGGTTTTGCAAAGACCATAAACCCCCTTCCACACGTTCATCAGCAAAGAATCCCCTCATGTCAAAAACAAATTTAGCGCCGGTTTTCCGCTTCAGGTACATGCCGACAAAGGCGGTTATGTAACTGCGGCAATGAACTATTGAGAAATGGTGTTTTTTATTTAACTTCCATGCAGCGGATTTTAAACGCCGGATGTCGTAAACAGTAGATAATACGGGCGGCTTATGAGTATATGGGACAGGATGCCAATAAATATTTGAATTGCTTAATATTTCTTCGATTTGTTTTTTCTGTTCTCCAAACCTGTTTTTTTTCTCGCAACTTAAAATATGAATACCGTATCCGGTTTTGGCCAGGCCCTGCATGTAAGGAATGATCTGCGATTGCCCGAGCGGGTCCGTAAGTCCGTCATAGGAAATATAAAGAACCTCAAGTTTGTTCGCCATCAGTTTTGATGAAGATCTGTGCAACAAAATTTATAATATATTTTACGGCAAAGCTGGTAAAATGCACCTTTTATCCGCAATGGAAATATTTTTCCACAAGCGCCAGCATCTCGTCTTCGTTATCTTTAAGCTTTGCCCGAAGGTCTTTATCGTCAAACCTTTTCAGGTTAGCAACAATGCCATCAATAATATTCTGAGAAAAGACATCATATTTTTTATAGATATCCGCCTGTTTTTCCAGCATTTCTGCTGAGTTCCAGCAGGAGTATGGCAGGGTTTCAAGTTTGTGCAGCTTGTCTTTAAATTGGTCTGAAAAAATATTCACATCTACATAGGTATTATTGGCAAATTCAAGGCTGTCGGGCATTTCAAGACCATAGCGGGCTGCAACAGTAAGTCCTGCAAGCAGGAGGTATATATCTGCAGAGCCGTCAGGGCAACGGAACTCAACAGTTTGCTTATCGCTGAAATCTCCTTCGGGAATACTTTCCAGCGGATTTGCTTTTTTAATCATATTGCTTAATCCGTACCATCCAAGCGGAACTCTGACCAGAACCGAGCGGTTGCGGTCGCCCCAGCATATATTGGTTGGAGCTTCCTGGTGTGGAACAAGCCTTAGATATGATGATGGGTTGGTATTTCCGAATGCGGTCAGCGACGGAGCCAGCATCAGATATCCGGCAATAGCCCTTTTTGCAAAATCGCTGAGGCCGTTTTTGTCTACCATCATATTTCTGTCGTCTTTCATCAGGCGTGTATGGATATGCATACCGCTTCCAGCCTTGCCAACGGTGATTTTTGGCGCAAAGGTCACATTTACGCCACGTCTGTATGCCAGGTTACGGAGAATCCATTTGGCAATTAACAGCTGATCTGCGGATTCTTCCACATCTACTGGGAGAAATTCAATTTCATCCTGCTCATAATCCAGGCCATCCATTGAAAAATTACCCACTTCTGAATGTGCATATTTTACGCTTCCGCCGCAGCGTACAATTTGCTGTAAAGCCTCTGTCCGGAAATCTTCCCATTTATTATAGGGCGATGATTCGTGATATCCTTTCTGGTCGGTGGCTTTAAAAAGTTCTTTGCTGTCACTGATGATATAATACTCCAGTTCGCCCATAGTTTCAAAAGTAAAGCCCGTCTTTTCCTTTAATGCATTATGCGCTTTATGCAATATATATTCCGGTGAAGATGCCAGTGGGTCGCCGTCCTTATTGAAATACGAACATAAAATATCAAGTGTCGGTATCGTGTTGAATGGATTAACAAAAGCTGTTCTAAAGCGCGGCATCACGTATAAATCACTTGACCCTGCTTCTATATATGAAAACAGGCTTGACCCGTCAACGCGTTCGCCGGTGGTCAATACAGTATCAAGATGTTTCAGGTTGTTTATAAAAATGTTCATGGTCTTCAAACGGTTGTCCCCTCCAACATACCTGAAGTTTACCATTTGGATATTCTTTTCTTTTATAAAACGGATCAGGTCATTTTTGGTAAAATCTTTTGCTGGTTTACCAAGAAACTGAACCAATGGATTAGGATTTAATTCAGCTAAAGTATTCGCACTCATGTCAAAAAAATTTGGATTTAAAATTAATCGTCAAACTTAATAAATTATTTTGATTAGCCTAAATAATTCAATTGATTTTTTCGGTTTTAGGATTAAAACGGTTATCAATCGGTCAAAGATGAAATATTAAACTATTTTTGTGATATACTAGCAACAGGCTGATGATAGCAGGATTGTTTTTACCTTTTGAAAATGATGGGCTTTAAGCAGGAAAAGCTGCTGTACAGACCGAAAATTGAAAAGATGAAGTACATTATGATTTTGTTATACGATCAAAATTACAATAGCTTTTTTCAGGAAACAGATGTTATTTTTTTCCAATGGCTTTTTAATAAAGATATTTTATAATGAATGTTTTAAGTATAAATTTAAGGTATGACGATGCCATAGAATCATGATTCCATTTAATAAAGCATATTCAACAGGTAAAGAATTACAGTATATTAAGCAGGTTATAGAATCGGGCAAGACCTGCGGTGATGGCGATTTTACCCAACGATGTCATACCTTTTTTCAAAACAGATACGGATTTAATAAGTGCTTGCTGACAACGTCATGCATGGATGCTTTGGAGATGGCGGCTCTTTTGATTGATATCAAAACGGGTGATGAAGTAATAATGCCATCATATACGTTTGTTTCAACAGCGGTGGCCTTTGTCAGGGCAGGCGCCGTGATCCGCTTTGTTGACAGCCGTTCTGATTATCCCGGCATCGATGAAAATGAAATTGAAAGTCATATTACGCCACGGACAAAAGCTATCGTAGTAGTGCATTATGCAGGTGTTGCCTGCGATATGGATAAAATTATGGATCTGGCCGGTAAGTATCATCTGTGGGTTGTAGAGGATGCGGCTCATGCCATTGACTCATTTTATAAAGGGAAACCGCTGGGTGGTATTGGACATCTGGGATGTTTCTCATTTCATGAAACCAAGAATATTCAATGCGGTGAAGGAGGCATGCTGGTGGTAAACCACAAAGATTTTGAGGAACGTGCGGATAAAATATGGGAAAAGGGAACAAACAGGGCCGAGTTTCTCAGAGGTGGCGTCAACAGATATGACTGGGTTGATATCGGCTCCTCATTTTTACCTTCCGAAATCAGCGCTGCATTTTTGTTTGCTCAACTGGAAGAACTTGAAAATATCCAGGAAAAGCGTATTCATTTATGGCAGGCTTATTATGATGGTTTAACGGCATTACGCGCATCAGAAGTTGTTAAACTGCCTTTTATTCCTGCCTTTGCAACGAACAATGCACATATGTTCTATGTAATTTGTAATAACTTATTGCAACGGAACAATATCATCAACTGTTTAAAGGACAAGGGTATCCATTCGGCATTTCATTATCAGAGCCTGCATAAAAGCCCCTATTATATCGAAAAGAGCAAAGACCGGAATCTGGTTCATGCTGATTTTTATTCTGATTGTTTGTTACGGCTGCCGCTTTTTCCCGGATTGAGTGAAGGCGATTGCCATGTTATTTGTACCTCCTTATCTGAAGTTTTATAAATGGGGACATCTAAAAACTTCAAATTTCTTTGTTTGTCTTCGTTCTTCAAATCCTCATATACGCTCAGTATACTGCGGTTTTCAGAACTTCGACCGCCTCGAACTTTTTTGTTTTTAGAGATGCCCGATCGA
>Ga0116171_10001096_pt1 | contig 27863 bp, 24 predicted proteins | sample AD_JPNHW2_MetaG_FD_89798 | JGI IMG/M metagenome (GOLD analysis project Ga0116171, IMG submission 89798) | Active sludge microbial communities of municipal wastewater-treating anaerobic digesters from Japan - AD_JPNHW2_MetaG | ecosystem: Engineered > Bioreactor > Anaerobic > Digestate | place...
CGCCCCGCAGGGAATTTTATTCAGCACCAGTCTCCATTGATTTTATTAAAAGATATAAAGATCTGTTATACGGAAGATCCAGGCCCTTGATTGCTGCTGATTCAATCAGTTTTCCGTTGATACTCTCTATTTCCGTAAGTCTTCTGTTCCTTATGTCCTGAAGCATGGAACAAATGTTTGATGATGTTTTTTTACATACATCACGTGTTGCTTTCAGAATTTCATTAAAGTCCATTATTATATCGTTCGCTTTCGCGGCGCTAACAGCTTCTTTTACAATGTTTTCCTGAAGAATGGAGGCATACCGGTTTGTGAGAATTTCTCCATTAGCAATTCCGAGAATTGCAGCTATAGGATTTATTCCTGCATTAATTATAACCTTGTTCCAAAGGTAAAAATCGGGATCATCAACCGTATATGAACTTAATCCTGCACTATTCAGCAGATGATGGACTTTCATCACATGACCGTTTTCCGCGCCTCCGATATTTATTATCCCGGGGCCGCCCGAAATAACAGTTGATAATGAAGACTTGGACGCACCCATAGTTGTAGTTCCATATACAATTCTTTCAGGTTTAATATATTTTCTGATCTCTTCAGTATTTCCCAGCCCGTTCTGTAGAGAAACAATTATAGAATTACTGACCAGATAAGGTAAAATATTCTGAATTGCTTCCGCAGTTGAATAACTTTTTACAAACAGAAAAATTATCTCGGCATCTGCTAATATTTCAGGAGATGTACTTATAAAGGGCTTAATTGTTTTAGAAATTCCGCTTTTGATAAAGGTCAGCCCGTTTTTTTCTATATCTTTTACTACCTCTATGTTTTTTTCATAAATTATAAAATCGATTAAGTGGTCGTGAAAATAGTGAGCAAAGAGTGATCCAAGTGAACCTGCGCCGATTATTCCAGCCTTCATAAAGTCTCCTTCTGCATCCAGGTGTCCAACCATGAATTGAATGTCTATATACTCTCACTACGGTCAAAGTGAGGATTTCTTTAACAAAAAAACATCAGGTAGTAATTATATATCTTTTAAGTACAGAGGTCAATTTTTTTATTGTATTTTATTATTTTAATAATTCAGGTTATATGACTTTTTTTCAGGTATGGATATAAGGAATGTTGTTGTATGGACAAAATAAATAAATGCTCTAATACCGCTATCACCGGAGGCAGCAGTGATATCAGAACATTTATACTTATAATAAAGTTAGCGGTTGAACATTGTTTTGAATTATTTTCAGCGTTAAACTATTTTTTTAAATTTGCCATGAATGCCTGCAGTTTACCTTTTTCAGACAGAACTTTGAAGCCGAGTTCCTGACCGTTCGCCGGTGTCTCGATTACTTCTTTTCTGTCTATCAGCCGCATCGCTGTTGACGGGCATCCGCTTACACATAATCCGCAGCCGATGCATTTATCCTCATCGACAACTGCAGTATTGCTTTCGTTTAATTCTATTGCTTTAGCAGGACAGCGTTCATCTATGCATATTCTGCATCCCGTGCAGGTTGAGCTGTCTGAATAAGCCGCAAATCTGCTCGGTGCAAATGAATTTTTATAACCGAGTTCAAGCCTTCCCCTTAGAATTGTGCAGCAGCATGAGCAACAGTTGCATATTACCCCTGCGCCTTCTTTTGTGTTGGTGCTGCTGTGTACAAGTCCTGCTTTCTCTGCCCTGTCGAGTGCTTGTAGTGCTTCATCTTTTCCAGCTTCCTTTGCGAAGCCCCGCTCTACCAGGTATTTCCCTATATAACCGAATATGAGGCATACGTCAGTCGGCTTGTCGCATTTTTTAAGGCTTACCCTGCAGGCGCATTCTGAAAGTGCAATGTAATCAGCATTGTTTATGATTGTTGCCGCTTCGTCGTAGGAGTACACCACATTTTTTGTATCAAGTGATTTCCCGACAGGTATTACACGCATCAGAGGTGTGGGATTTCCTGCGAATGCTTCTGCCTGTCCGTCATGCTTATATTCATTCCAGAGTATTGCAAGCTTGTCATGCATGGAGCTCCCTCCCCCTTTCATGAAAGGGAATTCAAACAGTCCGGGAATTGTCGGCAGGATACCATATAACCGTTTGCCGCCTTTATCCCTGTGAAACACAAGCCCTTTGTCCGCCATAGATTCGAGCATTGTGTATACTTTATCAGAAGGTAGAGAAACAGCATCTGCGATGTCATCAGAGCTTTTACCGCTGAAATTCATCTGCAATAGCAGATCAATGTCTTCTTCTGAAAATAGTATTCTGAGTATTTCATCAAAAGCAGGGGATTGAGGCGCACCCGCCGGATTGCTGTCGAGTATTTTTCTGAATTCTTCATACTTGTCCATACATCTCCTCCGTTGATTGTAATTGGCACTAGGCTTTATTATATAAAAAATACCAGTCGGTATATTTTTGTGCGAAAAATTATTAAATCTTCATCTGTTCAATAATTGCATTGATGTGAGCTACAGCTTTTTCAAGATACTTTTTGTCTTTCATGGTTTTTGAAAGCATAATCCCACCCTCTATAAGTGATATAAAAAGTATTGAAAACTCTACAGGATCAGACGAAACGGAAATTTCACCCTGCTTAATGCCATCTCCGGTAATATCTATAATGGTTTTTTTCCACATCTCTATGAATTTTCTGATTTTCATTCTGATAGCGGGATTGCCGTCATCAGAATCGACTGCACCATTAAGAACAGGGCATCCTCCGCTCTGATTTATTTCATCATAGAATACAAGATAAGCTCCAGCGAAGGCAGTCAGTTTATCACATGAATTCTGCTGTAATTTTGCGGCAGAAAAGATCTTTGTTGATACAGTCTTAAGGTTATGTACTATTGCTGCTATAGCAAGATCATCTTTGTTCTCAAAGTGGCCGTAAATGGCCCCCTTGGTCAGGCCTGTATTTTCAATTATATCGGAAAGTGAAGTTCCGGTATATCCTTTTTTGTTGAATATCGGAGCAGCAGTTTCAATTATAAACTGCCTGGTTTTTTCTGATTTATTCATATCGTGGATAAATATACCAATCGGTATATTTTGTCAATTGTAATTTTATTTTTATTTATTGAATACTGCAGGTGCTAAAACAGGTGCCGATGATTCCCGGCGCAGGGGCAGTCGAAAATTTATTTTACAGAGATTTATAAGCACTAATCCAATAAGTCATTGACATAACCCGAAAACCGCCTATTTTAATAATTAGAATAACTATAAATAAATTTAAGTCCGGGTACATGAAAGTTATAACAATAATAAAATCAATAGATCTGCAGGACTATAAATATCATATGAGGGGAAGCTGGTCCGCGAGCTGGCCATTGATTTTTGTAATGCTTTTCGAATTTCTGATTAGTCTTACGGATGTATATATAGCGGGAAAACTCGGGAAGGAGTATCAGGCTTCTGTCGGATTTGTATCTCAGATATATTTTATTTTTATTGTTCTGGCCAATGCTGTTGCAATCGGCAGCGTATCAATCCTTTCCAGGCAGTTTACTTCAGGAGACAGGAAGAAATTTTCAGATTCTGTATATTCCGTTGTTCTGGCTGTAAGTATTGCCGGAGCTGCATTAAGTATTCTTGGTGTTTTACTCGGGCCATTCACTATTGATATAATGAGCATTCCTGAAGAGCTGAAAGTTATATGCAGGCCGCTGATAATGATTCTTGCCGGAGGAATGACCTTCCATTACTTTCTTATTAATTCCAACGGAATACTCCGCGCCAGCAGAAATGTAAAAAAATCAATGGTTACCATGGCTGTTGTCTGCATGACAAATATCTGCCTTAATTTTTTTCTTGTGTTCAATACATCTCTCGGTTACAGGGGAATTGCCCTGTCAACATCGTTAAGTTACCTGCTGGGAAGTGCTGTTAATTATGTACATATCGCAACCCTGATGAACAGCGTAAAAACCTTTTCATTTCCGGTAATAAAAGATATCATATCAATCGGCTGGCCTTCGGGGCTTCTTCAGATTGCATGGACTGCCGGTTATACTCTGCTTTATCTTATCGTGAGTATGCTGCCTGAAAATAATGTTGATGTCATCGCGGCGTTTACAAATGGTATAAGAATCGAAGCAGCGATCTATATGCCTGCTTTCGCATTCGCTCTATCGAGTGCTGTCATTACGGGAAATTTTCTCGGTGAAAAAAAAGATGATAGTGCTTTCAGGTCTGGAATAGCAACAGGGATAACCGGTGTTTTATTTATATCTGTCCTGACTGTCATTGTAATATTTAATGCCGGAACATTATCCGCATTTTTATCTGTAAATCCTGTTGTTGTCGAGGAGTGTAAATATTATCTTATTATAAGCATGATCGGGGAACCTCTGACTGCATGGGCAATGATACTGGGCGGTTCGCTTAACGGGGCAGGTGATACAAGGAGTGTGATGATTATAGTCGCAGCCAGTATGTGGGTTGTGAGGCTTCCGCTATGTTATTTTCTGGCTATCCGGCTTGGACTTGGATCCCACGCTATATGGTGGTCTATGAATATTTCAATTTTAATTCATGCGGTTTTTATTACTAAACGTTACCTGGACAAGAGATGGATAAAGAATACATTGGTGTAAATGTAAAAGCTGACAATTTCAATTCAAAAAAATATTTGTTTTTGTTTTCAGTAGAAAATAAATTACCTTTATAACATACAGGATGGAGGTCCGACATGACCGGTCATGAATGGCTCTCCTCATTAAAAGAGTATGAGGGTGCCGATAACAATGAATCTTTTATGCAGTTAGCGATTACTTTTCTTTTATATTTTTGTCTGATCGCATTTATGTTCTACCTGGTCTTATATAATTACCCGTACTGGATTGTCATTCTGACCGCATTTCCTGCAGCCGGTCTCCATGTGAAAATTTTTATCATACTTCACGACTGCTGTCATAATTCATATTTTAAAAGCCCGCGTACATGTTCGATTATCGGTCATATATGCGGATTTATCACCTTTACGCCATTTTATGACTGGCAGAGATCTCACGGAATACATCACGCGTCGGTATCTAATCTCGAAAGGAGGGGTGTTGGCGATCTGTGGACTATGACCGTTGAAGAGTACCGTTCATCTTCATTACTGCGCAGAATTCAATACCGGATATACCGGAACGCTTTTTTTCTTTTTGGTGTTGCTCCGCTGCTGCTGTTTGTCGTTGTGTACAGGCTGCCTCATCAGAATATGAGACGGAAAGACCTGTTCAGTATAATTATTACAGACATTATAATTGCTGTGATTATCGCAACTGCATATTTTACAGTGGGGTTAATTCCATATCTGGAGGTTTTTATTCCGGTAGTTACAGTTGCGAGTATTTCCGGCATGTGGCTTTTTTTTATACAGCATCAGTTTAAGAAAGTATACTGGTCTCATTCGGGGAACTGGGATCCGGTTAAAGCAGCCATGGATGGGAGCTCATTTTATAATCTTCCCGGGATTCTGAGGTGGTTTTCCGGCAGTATCGGTTATCATCATATACACCATCTTAAACCAAGGATTCCGAATTACAAGCTTCGTAAATGCTACAATAATATACCTGAACTTCAGGAGATTACTCCTATATCAATTTTTGCTGGCTTCAGGTCGCTTTTTCTTTATCTGTGGGATGAGAAAACGGGCGAACTTGTTAATTTTTCAGTTTTGAGGAAAGGCGGCTGATATCCGTTTTCAGATCAGGTCGTCTTCCATCAGTTTTTCTTTAAGCTCAATTTTCAGTTCAGAGAGGACTTCGTCAGGCACATCTTCCGGACTTTCATATTCAGCGCATAGATCCATAAGAATTTCGAGTGAGTTTACCAGCAGGCTGTAGTAGTACCAGTCTTTCATCAGTTCTGCAGCAAAAAGTACCTGCCGGTCGGTGAGTTCATTCCATGCTACACACAGGAAATGCTTACATGTTCCGGTAAAGAAAGATTCAAATCCGCTACCCCTATGATCATCGTGGTAGGTGAGGCAACCCACCAGCCCCGGATCTGAACCTGATATTCCTACATGAGCGCATTGCATACCCTCTTTGACCAGTTTCTCATGAAATGAATCTTCAGGGTGTTTTTGAAGCCTGCGGGCTGCATCTGCATCTCTGCTGATGAACATCTCTTCAATATTGTCCGGTGAGATTGTGTAGTTGTGGCTTCCGCAGCAGAAGGAGCATGATGCGCCAAATCCCGGCCTGCAGCGGTTGATTTTATCTTTAGTATTTATAATTGTTACTCCAGGGCCATAGAACGAAATAAATGGCATAAATATACATAGCTTACTGCCGGATATAGCTGTCAAGGAAAACAATTTTTGTTTTAATTATTCATTTTTTCAGTTATTCAGATCCAGGGGGATATTTTTAATTAATAGATATCTCCTTTTAAACAGGAGATATCTATTTGTTCCAGATTTAGAACTTATTCTTTAAAAATTTCCTTGAAGAATCTTCTCATATCCTCCCAGGAACGTTCATCGGCTTTTTTGTTATATGCTGCTCCTTTTGACGGATCATTACCTGCCGAAGGGTCTGTAAAAGCATGAACCGCTCCTCCGTATATTACAATCTGGTAGTCAACCTGTGCTTTGCGTAATTCATTCTGAAGTGATACAACACTCTGGGGAGTTATATACGGATCATCAGCACCATGTATCGCGAGAACTCTCCCTTTAATTCTTTTTGCATCATCCGGATTCGGAGTATCGTAGTTGCCGTGAAAGCTCACTGTCCCGATAATATCTGCTCCGCTTCGTGCAAGTTCAAGTACAACTCCGCCTCCGAAACAGTAACCCATTGCGGCAATCTGTGAGGAATCAACATTTTTCATTTTTTTAAAAAAATCTAATCCCGCTTTAGCCCGTCCTCTCATCAGCTTTCTGTCAGAGCGGTATACTGTCGCCTGTTTTCCCGCTTCTTCTGCATTCCCCGGCCTTACCCCTTTGCCGTAAATGTCAATTGCGAAGGCAACATAGCCGAGTTTAGCAATCTGCTCCGCCCGCATTTTTTCATAATCTTTAAGCCCCATCCACTGATGAACTATTATCACCCCCGGCCTTTTACCTTTTAATTCATCATCGTAGGCAATAAAACCTTCCAGCACAGTGCTGCCGTCTTTGTACTCCACGCTCTCCGTGACAATTTTAGCATTAAGGTTTGATGCGCTCAATACTACTGCTGCTGCCAGCGTCATGGTTTTAAAAGCAAAATGCTTTTTATCAAATAATTTTAAAATACTTTTCATAACTTTTCTCCAATATTATAATTAAACTTTTATTTTATTATAAAGAGAATCTCCGTAATATCGGTTCAATGATTATACGTGATTCCGGTTCCGGATTAACTCTTATATTGTAATATAATAAAATAAGAAGAAATGAAGTATTTTTTTAAATAAATTTCGGCGTATGACTTTTCGGATAATACAATTCTGCTATTGAAATTATCCGCCACAGCAGTTTAAAATAATATTTGCAATTTGATATAAAATTGCCAGTATATGGCATGAAATAAAAATGGAGATAAAATATGATAACGCTCATTGCAACACTTAAAGTAAAAGAGGGGAAGATGGATGAGGTTAAGGAGAAGCTCAGGAAAATCGTCGCGCAGGTAAAAAATTCAGAACCGGGATGCCTTGAGTATATTCCTCACACAGTGAAAGGTGAAGTTAATACAGTAATATTTTATGAAAAGTATCTCGATAAGGATGCGCTTAAAATTCATTCAGCAAATTTTATGGAAAACTTTAAAGATTTAATGCCGCTGCTTGAGCCGGGAATGGACTTGAAGACATGCTTCGAAATAATTGAATAGGCGCCTTGATTAAAGTTCAAAGAAAAGCAGACTAACCGTATTTTCTCAAAATACGGTTAGCTGGAATAATTTTTTATTTTTGAAGTGAATTGTTGTTTTATGATATAGAATTCTTTACTTAATTTTAAATGCTGTTATGTCAAATATAACTGACAGGCAGAAGAGCAGTATTGCCTTTAGAAAATATAATACTTTCCATGAATAACGCACACTCACAGACTCCGGATTGTTTTTATTATACAGTATGCTGATTCTGTCGCCGGTCATCCGTAAATTTTCTGAAGATAACTTAATCGTAGACTTTATCCTTCGGCCATCCGCAGTAAAGAACTCAATTGCATATATATTATTTTTTAAATTTGAAACCGTATTATTGCCCGGATATTGTCCGCTTATTTCATTATTCTGAACAATTACAGCTTCAGCTTCAGCCGAATTTGAGAGAAAAGTTCTGGAATTGTAATAGAACATCAGGGCTGAAATAAAACTGGCCGCCGAAAAGATTATAAAAAAATATTTTTTATTTTTCATGCAACTCTCCGTTTAGAGCAATACCGTGTGATTACACAAAGTATTTCTCTGTATAATAATTATCAATTATAAAAATATAAAAAAATTTTTTAAAATTCAGAAGTTGTAATATATTACAATATAAAAGTTTATTTATCTGAGATGTGCAGATCGCATGAGAAAGGGTAATATAATATCGGAAAATAAAATCATCACAAGCAGGATAAATTATGGGTGAAATTCAGGGAAAGCTGAAATAGATATATTTGAAATTCTGATCTCTGTAACAGGATCAGCTGTGAAGGTTAATATAAATTTAGTTCAGGGCAGATTATATGGGAAAATGGGAATGGAACAGCCGGCTTGAAGCCGGTATAAAAGAAATAGATGAACAGCACAAGGGATTATTTGAACAGATTGACCGGCTTGAACTGGCAATATATAAAGGATCAGCGATTGAAGAGCTGAAGAGCATTATTGAATACCTTAATGTTTATATTAATGAACACCTTGAGACTGAAGAGAAACTTCTCCGGGATTGTAATTTTTTTGATTTTGAAAAACATTTCGAGCAGCATGAAGAATTCCGTTCACTGGTTGCTGAACTGTTGAATAGATATAAAAAGGGCGCTGACAACTATCTCGCGCTTGATGTGGACAAGCAGCTTAGAAAATGGTGGGAGAATCATATTTTAAAGATGGACATGGCCTATGTTCCATATATCAAAAAAGAAGCGGATTTTTTATAATTTTTTGCCGGTTATTTTTTCCAGAATTGAAATCTGTTTTTTTTCTTTTTCATTATCAGATCAGAGATTTTATTCATGTTAAGGCTTCCCTGTAGAGGATTAAGGCAGATCGCACCTCTTCTGCAGTCGATCACACAGGCTTCGCAGTACATACAGTATTCAGGATTTGCTGCAGCCGCAACTTTTGCTTTATCAGAACCAGGTTTATCACGCATTTCGATTACGCCCATGGCGCATACAAAAACACAACGTCCGCATCCGGTACACAATTGTTCATTTATTATTATAGGGGTAACATTATCTGTCATTGATATTTTATGCTCCAGTATTGAACATGGATGTTTTTTGAATGAATTATGTCAATTTTTTTTCATACTATTCAATTCCGCATCTTCAACTTATCATTGACAGATAATATTCTATTTTAAAATATTTCATATCAGTTCTGATTGTACTTTAAAAAATGAAATTTAAACGGGACAGCTTGTGGTGCGGAAAAATAAAAAATATATATACTATATCATTCTTGCATTCATTACATCTGCTGCATTATTTTCATGTAATTCCTACAACGTAAAAGAAAAGGACGGCAACGGAAACTCTCTGCTGCATGATGCAGTATTGAATGGTGACATTTCTCTGGCTAGAAAATTAATAGATAATGGTGCGGATATCAACTGCACTAATGAACAGTGTATAACTCCAATACGGCTGGCGGCCTTTTTAAAACGCAAAGAGATGGTTCAGCTCTTCATCGAAAGAGGTGTGAGTGTGAATTATAATCAGAAAGAAGCCAGGAGTAAAACATCCAGCCTTTTCGGGAATAATATTCTTAAATATCCCGAGAAGCAGAGTAATTTTTTTCTGACATTTGATGCAGGAGATGACAATACAAACTTAGGTTATATTCTCGACCTGCTGAAGAAGTACCATATAACCGCGACATTTTTTATTACAGGAAATTTTTTGAAGAAACATCCTGATGATGTTAAAAGGATTGTTGCCGGGGGCCATATAACCGGAAACCATACTCTCAGCCATTCCCCCGATTATAAAAATCAGGACCATCTTTTAAATGAATTATATGAGACGGAGTATATTTTTAAAAAGGTTACAGGTAAGGACCTCACCAGAATATGGCGGGCTCCATACCTTCAGCATCTTGAAAAACCATGGATGCTCAGAGCCGCACGAAATCTTGGCTATCGTCATATTGATGTATCTCTCTATTCAAAAGACTGGATAGAGGAAGGTGATAAGCTATACCTTAGCAATGATAAATTTATTAATTTATTTAAAAACAGCATGGATTTTAAAAATCTTAACCGGATTGATGCTGACGGAACAAATTACCTTAAATTCAGCAGGAAAAGTACTGATTATCATGGAATAATCATGCTGATGCATACAGGATCTTATAGAAAAAACGGAGATGATTTTGTTTATACCCTTGAAGATGTGATTCTTCAGCTTATAAGCTGCGGGTATCTCTTTGATAATTGCCAGAAGTTTGAAGATTAAAAACTCAATTCTTTTAACATTCCAGCCGAAAAAATCACATATAAATTGTAGTTTACATAAAAATGGTTAAAATTAATATGTATATTGAGAAAAACTGTTATTATCAGATTTATTTAAAAAAATTACATGCTTTCATTCCGGCATTTTTGCGGTAAGTGTAATAATTATGATTAATTTGAATTAGACAGTGTCGATTTATTAAATACTTAAATGGTAAAAAATATGTTTTGCGAAAGATGTAAAAATATTGAAGCAACAATTCATCTCTCAGAGGTGATAAAGGACATGAAATCTGAGGTTCATCTCTGCGAGAACTGTGCACGTGAAGTGGGGCTGAATACCAAAATATCCAATTTTTCCCTCTCTCTCCCCGAAATGCTTACGTTTCTGAATGTTGATGAAGTTACCGATTATAAGGATGGAAAGCATTGTTTAACATGCGGATCAGATTTTCTTGATTATAAAAGGGACGGAAAACTGGGATGCCCGGAATGTTATAATAACCTGGCTGAATTTCTGGTACCCGTACTTGCAGGATTTCATGGTGATAAAAGACATATAGGCAAATTCCCGGTATTTAATGAAGAATCCGGTTTTAAAATGAAAGTTTATAAAAGTGAAATAAGTGAAACAGAAAATATAGATGATCTTCAGGTGCAGCTCGATTCAGCGGTTAATGATGAAAGATATGAGGAAGCTGCGGTGCTGAGAGACAGAATCAGAGATATTAACATGTCATTAAAACAGGAATGATAGAGGATAAATGTTCGGTTTACAGGAAATAATAAATAACAGAAAGAGCTTCTGGAAACAGAAGGGCCCGAGAAACGATATTGTTCTTTCCACAAGAATAAGGCTCGGACGGAATGCGGGATTTATTCCTTTCCCGGAGATGATGGATGAAAGTGATTTTGAAATTATCAATGGAATTGCAGAGAGTTTTATCTCTAAAACATCTCTTGGTGAAAATACAACCTGCTTCAATATAAATGAACTCGATCTGCATGAAAAACGGTTTCTCCTTGAAAAAAATATAATTACCAGCGAAATGGAAAACTCTGACAAATGCCTTGTATTGATTAATAATGCCAGCGATTTCACAATACTTGTGAATGAATCGGACCACTTTAGAATACAGGTGATCCGCCCGGGATTTCAGCTTTATGATACATACAAAGATGCTGACGCTGTTGATGATGCTCTTAACAGTGTGGTTAAATATGCGTTTTCAGATAATTACGGATACCTTACTCCCGATCCCGCGAATGCCGGGACCGGCCTTAAAGTTTCGGCAATACTCCATCTTCCCGTGCTTACAGTTCACAAAAGAATAGGGGAATCAATCCAGTTTATACGGGAGAGCGGATTTCACATTGCGGGAACCCTGGGCAACACGGGAAGAGTAACCGGCGGCCTTTACCTTGTAAGCAGCAGAAAGTATCTTGGAATGACAGAGATAGATCTGCTTGAAACGGCCGATGATATAATTAACAGAATTATAAAACTGGAAGATGATGCCAGGGACGAATTTTTTACTGTTTCAAGGCATGAACTCGAAGACAGCGCGTGGAGATCTCTCGGGATACTGCTTTATGCCAGAAGATTAAATTATGTGGAAGCTGTTGAACATCTATCACGTGTACGTCTTGGTGTGGTTATGTCAGTGATTAAAGATTATAATATAGTTACGATAAATGACCTTATGGTTAAAGTTCAATGGGCTCATCTTCAGGAGTATTTTGGGCTGAGGTTTAAAAGTATTATTGACAGCGATGATTACCGTGCACTGTTTTTGAGGACTGAATTAAAAAACAGCGGAGATGTTAATGTTTGAGTTTACTAAGAAATCGAAAAAAATAATTGAACTATCCTCACAGACTGAAGGGAAGAGGATGAATTCAGATGTCCTTGGTCCCGAACATATAATGATATCGCTGCTTAAAGATGATGATTCTGTTGCTTCAAGAATTCTGAAAAACCTGGGCGTTAATTTTGAGAAAGTTATAGTCCTTATGGAAAGAAGCCTGAAGCCTTCCATGAACCCGATCAATCCCGGGAAAATACCGGTTAATCACGGATTTAAAAATATAATAGAACTTTCACGTGAAGAGGCTAAAAATTTAAAAAATTCATATATCGGAACCGAGCATATACTTCTTGCAATATTTAAAGACGGTTCATGCGGAGGTTTGGGTGAGCTCGAAAAAGGCGGCATCACATACGATGTAGTTAAGGATGAAATTCTCAGGGTCCTTGGAATAAGGTCTGTCCCTAAAACTCTCCCCGTTAAGAGTGAGGCCAAAACTTCGCCGCTTGAAGAATTTGCAACAGACCTTACTGCTCTGGCGGCAGCGGGCCAGCTTGACCCTGTAATAGGAAGAGATACGGAAATCTCCCGCGTGATAAGGATATTATCCCGTAAAAGAAAAAATAATCCCATACTTATCGGCGAAGCTGGCGTAGGGAAAACTGCTATTGTAGAAGGGCTGGCTCAGAAAATCATAAAGAGGGATGTGCCGGAAAGCCTTTACGATTACAAGCTTCTGACGCTTGATCTTTCAGCAATTGTCGCGGGCACAAAATACCGCGGTGAATTTGAAGAAAGACTTAAGAAACTGGTCGCTGAAATTTCTAAAAGAGAAAAACTGATAATATTCATAGATGAAATTCATGCCATCACCGGAGCCGGTGCGGCAGAGGGCGCTATCGATGCAGCTAATATTTTAAAGCCCGCGCTTGCCCGCGGAGAGCTTCAGTGCATCGGTGCGACAACTCTAACTGAATATAAAATGTATATAGAAAAAGACAGTGCCCTTGTGCGCCGTTTTCAGAATATAATTATTGATGAACCGGATACGGAAGAAACTCTTGAGATTCTTAAAGGGCTTAAAGAGAGTTACGAAAAATACCATAAAGTCATTTTTTCAGAGGAGGCTCTTGAAGAGGCGGTGTATCTTTCTGACAGGTATATTAATGACCGTTTCTTCCCTGATAAAGCGATAGATTTAATTGATGAAGCAGGCGCGATGGCGAGGTTTGAGAATCTGGAAAAGCCTGCTGAAATTTCCGAACTCGAAAACGAAATTGCCAGGTTGAATGAAAATAAAATTGAACTTGTTCAGGCTCAGGAGTATGAGCAGGCGGCGAGAATAAGGGATATTATTGCTGAAAAGAAAGATAAGGTTGAATCAATAAACACAGAGTGGCTGAACAGGGCGAACAAGTATGAAGTCCTTGTTAAGCCGGCTCTGATTGCGAAGGTCGTTGCAGAGATGACCGGAATTCCGGTAGAAGATATTGAAGAGGATGAATCCGATAAGCTGCTCCGTATGGAGGAGTTTTTAAACAAACATGTAATCGGGCAGCAAGGGGCTATTGATATAGTCAGCCGTTCTATTAGAAGATCGAGAATCGGCCTTGGCGGTGAAGACCGTCCGAACGGGTCATTTATTTTCCTGGGCCCCACCGGTGTTGGTAAAACCGAACTCGGAAGAGCGCTTGCGGAATTTCTTTTCGGAGACGAGAAAAATATTATCAGACTTGATATGTCAGAGTTTATGGAGAAGCATTCTGTTTCACGACTGATCGGTTCACCTCCCGGATATATAGGTTATGAAGAGGGCGGTCAGCTTACTGAAAAAGTAAGAAGAAAACCCTATTCTGTAATTCTTCTTGATGAGATAGAAAAGGCTCATCCGGATATATTTAATATACTCCTGCAGGTCCTTGACGAGGGCGAGCTGACCGATTCTTCCGGTATTACTGTAAGCTTCAGAGATACAGTAATTATTATGACATCGAATATCGGCAACAATGATATGGACAGAACGGGATCAATGGGATTTAATAAAACCGGCGGAGGAAATTTTAACAAGGATAGAACCGATTCTGTTCTTAAAAAAAGTTTTTCTCCTGAATTTTTAAACAGGGTTGATGAAATAGTAGTCTTCAATAAACTTGAAATCGAACATCTTGCGGATATAGTTGATATTATGCTGGAAGAAGTTTGTGAGAAACTTGAAAGAAGTGATGTAGAACTTAAAGTTCTTAAACCGGTAAGAAAATATCTCATTGATAAAGGCTTTGATCCGAAAACCGGAGCAAGAAATTTAAGAAGAGTGATCCAGCGTGAAATTGAAGATCGGATTGCTGAAAGAGTTCTGAAGGATAAAGTTTCAGACGGAGCATCCATAACAGTTTCGCTGAAGAAAGGAGAGGTGTATCTCTCTCTGCATAAAAAAGATGATTCGGAAGAATTGCCTGACGAGAATGAAGATAACATCGCAGTAAAGGCAGAAAAAGCTTGATCTTTAGAGTGTCTAAAACTATCTGTTTTTGGATGACGGGCCTGGTCTTTTATCAATTATAAAAATTTATACAATAATTATTCTGATGTGAACTGAAGGCCCCTAAATCCCCCGGAGGGGAACTTTTCCGAATAAAAGAGCAGAGTTATAGTATTTCCAAGTCCCACTCCGGGAGATTTAGGGGGCTATCGGATTTACTTTGTTCAAATAATGAAGTAAGAAAATGCAGTTTTAACTCCAGCAAATAACCATGAGGATAGATATATGGGAAAAACCATTACTGAAAAAATTTTTGAAGCTCACAGGGTAGATGAACTTTCCGGGGGGATAAGCGTTCTGAGTCTCGATGCAGTTTTCTGCCATGAGATTACGACCCCTATTGCGATAAATGATCTTGTTGCCCGCGGGAAGGACAGGGTATTTGATCCGTCAAAAGTTAAAGTTGTAATAGATCATGTTACCCCTTCGAAAGATACGAAAACTGCAATCCAGGCAAAAACTTTACGTGATTGGGTTAAGCGGAATAAAATTAAAGATTTTTTTGATGTGGGAAACAATGGCGTATGCCATGCAATTTTTCCCGAGAAGGGATTCACAAGGCCGGGCTATACAATCATCATGGGTGATTCCCATACATGCACACATGGCGCATTCGGAACTTTTGCAGCGGGTGTAGGAACAACAGATCTTGAAGTCGGTATGCTTAAAGGCGTATGTACTTTTAAAAAACCTGAAACGATCAAGTTTAATATAACGGGTAAACTGAAGAATGGAGTTTATGCCAAAGATCTTATCCTTTATATAATCGGCAAAATCGGAGTGAACGGCGCTACAAATAAAATTATGGAATTTACCGGACCTGTCGTTGATAATATGACAATGGAATCGAGGATGACTCTGTGCAATATGGCAATTGAAGCCGGCGGAACGAGCGGAGTCTGCTATCCGGATATGACAACAGTTAACTACCTCTGGGAACATATTAAAAACGAATTTAAGTCAAAAGAGGATGCTCTGGCTGAGTATAAAAAATGGATATCAGATTCTGATGCAGTGTTTGCAGGCGTAATTGATATTGATGTTAATACTCTTGAACCTATGGTTACCTACGGGTTTAAACCTGATGAAGTTAAGCCGGTAAGGGAGATGAAAGGAACACCAGTTGATCAGATATATATCGGTTCATGTACAAACGGGCGCATTGAAGATCTCCGAATCGCGTCAACAGTTCTTAAAGGGAAAAAAATAAGTGAAAATGTAAGAGGAATTGTCTCTCCTGCTACACCGAAAATTTTCAAGATGGCAATGGAAGAGGGAATCATCGACATATTCATGGACGCGGGATTTTGTGTTACAAATCCGACTTGCGGTGCGTGTCTTGGTATGAGTAACGGTGTGCTCGCACCGGGTGAAGTCTGCGCCTCAACAACGAATAGGAATTTTAACGGCAGGATGGGGCAGGGCGGAACAGTTCATCTGATGAGCCCTGCAACAGCAGCAGCTACCGCGATTGAGGGTAAGATTGTTAATTCAGAATTATACAAAGAGAAATAGGGTGGAAAGATATATGAAAAGTTTTGATGGAAAAGTACTTTTTCTTGATAGATCGGATATCAATACAGATGAAATTATTCCTGCTAAATATCTGACAGAAAATTCCAAAGAGGCGCTTAAACCGTACCTTCTTGAAGATCTTAAACTCGATAAGTTCGATCAGAAACGCAATATTAGCGATGCCAATGTTGTTGTAACAAGAGAGAATTTCGGATGCGGTTCTTCACGTGAGCATGCGCCGTGGGCACTCGAAGTGAATGGTATTAATCTTGTAATTGCTGTCGATTTCGCCAGGATATTCAGGCAGAATATGTATAACTGCGGAATGATGGCTGTAGAACTTCCGAAGCCGGTGATTGATATGCTTTTCAGTAAATTTTCCGGAAAAGAAACCTTCATTAAAACAGATTTTGAAAACAATAAATTTGTATTCACTTCAGGTTCATTAACTGAAACTGTAGATTTTACTATTTCAGGTTTTGATAAGGAACTTGTAAAAGCCGGAGGATGGGTCGATTTTGCTGATTCGCGTTACTGATTCTTTTTAAGCATTTTAATGTTTTTACTTTCAGTAATGTTGCCGTTTAGAAAAAAAGGAATTACATACCATTTACCGCTGAGGTACTCATTGAATACAGCTACAGCGGGGCGCGGCAAATCCTTGATGAAATGATTGTTGAACTCAAGTTTCATTTTCATATCTTTCGCTGTCAGGTCATTATCAACACGCCCGTTTATTGTGAGCCTTAAATCTTCAGAGTTGAAAATAAATGAATTGATATTGAAATTGTTTCCGTCAATGTTAACATTACCATATATTTTGTTGAATTCCAGATCTTTAAGTTTATATCTCAATTCTGACAGAAATACAATGAGCCCGTCCTGAATCCCGGTGTTTACCACTTTACCTTTCGTTATAGTAAATGTTGCATTTCCCTTGAATGTCTCTGCTGCATTATCTTTTATTTTCAGATTAATATTTGCTGTACCCTCGGCAAATCCGAAAAGCCTTTTGTTTAATTTGTCATTTTTGAAAGTAATGTCGTGAATCTTAATATTGCTGAACCTGAGTGAGGTCTGAACCTCCGGTACTGAATTTGAGATATCTATAGTACCTGTTCCTGAAATTGTTCCGTTTAAAATTGAAGTGTCCAGATTGTTGATTTTTATAATTTTTCCCGATGCTGAAATATTGGCTTTTGTATTTTTAAATATGAAATCGTCATAGATCAGTTCTTTAATGTTTAATTTCCCGGTTATATTGACAGGTATATCGGTTATGCTGCGGCCAGGGTCTGTTTGAGTTTTTAAGCTGATACTATTAATATTTATTTTATCAGAATTAACGGATACATAAAAATTTTTAAATTTGTTATCAGTAGTTGCTATTGAGATTGATGAGCGGCTTCCAAAAAGTGTAACAGGTATATTTTCCTTCCGGACTATATTATTATTAATATCAAGTGTAGTATTCAGGTTTCTGAAAATTTCTGTTTTATCAGCATATCCAATATTTGATAGATCTAATTTTCCGTTGAATGTGTTTCCGTCAAATGAGAAAGTACCTTTAACAGATCCTGATAAGCCTGACGGAAGAGGGTCAAGAAGCAGCCGCATGTCGCTCAACTGAAACGAGATATCCGAAAAAATAAATTTTTTTACTTCACCCTGTCTTGCGGAAATCAGCATGTTCTCCAGCGCTGTTGAGGAAGAGTTGATTTTTCCTTTTATATCTTTAAGTGAAACATTGCGGGTATCAATGTCCACCACACATGATCCATCAGCAGCCAGTATGCTTTTTGTATTTTTTAAAGTAGATGTTGCTTTAGCATGTCCCCTGACATATTTTTCCGTAATTTCAAAATCATTAACCTGTCCATTAACAACATCAAAAGGGAGATGCGGGTCTTTTTCAGCAAACTTGTATACCCAGAGCAGGGATGCGTTTTCAATTTTTACTCTCCCTTTTGCGACGAAACCTTCAGATGTTTCGATATCCAGTTCCGGGAATAATATGCCTCTTTTTTGCGGGAGTGTTAATTTTGTTTCAGAAACTTTAAAAATATTATTTTTCTGAATTTTGATAGTGCTGTCAATCCGGTATTCACCTTCAAGCGGTTTAATAAACATCGGGGGATTGGTGATCTTTAATCTGCATTCGTTGAGAATTACTTTGGTAAGCTTAATGTTCTTATCTCCGCCTCCCTGAAATGTCTTTTGTTTTAATTCGGAAATGAGCAGCTCTATATTACTCTTTTCATCTTTATCGAAAACATAATTCAGATCCAGGCCTCTGAAATAAAGTGTAGTGATTATAAAATCTTTTTTTATTATAGATAAAAGTGAAAATGTAATGACGACTTCATCGGATTTAACAAGAACCGTATCTGTATTATCCGCGGCTTTATCGTATATAATAACATTATAAATGACAATACCCTTCGGGCTGTAATGCAGTGAGCCTATATCGATTTTTCTATTAAGAAGAATCTCTGTCCTGCTTTTGATGATCTGCTTGACTGAATCTTCGGGATAAAAATAGTAGATCAGGCCGATTGAAATTACCAGCACAGTAAAAATAGTTACAATTGATATAATTGTTATTTTAGTAAGTTTTGTAATTTTCTTTATCATCTGTTTTTATTCGCTTCTCTCAGTCTTTCCAGGGCAGTCTGTTTTTTGTAAAACATTACTGTCTTTTCAAGTTCATTTAAATCGGAACTGATAATTTTCCCTCCGACAAGATTTATGTTTTTATCTTCAAGAAGCTGAACAATAAGATCTTCACCTTCACGTGATGAAAGGCCAACCATATTTATGAGTTCTTTTGATCCGAATTCAAAGTTATGAGGTTTTTTAGGTTCAATTGTTATTTTCTGTTTTTCAATCTGTATAAGCAGTGTATCGTAAATTCTGCCAAGAGGATTTCTTATCATGAGGTTTTCAAGCTGCCTGTAGGCTGTCCACATTCTTTCGCCAAGGAGCTGAATCAGCCTGGTTGCGAGCTGGGGCTGGGCCTGAACCATTCCTTCAAAGTTTGATTTATTTATGGCCAGAACGGTAACATCACCGTATGAAATTGCCGATGCGCTTCTCGGTTTATTGTCAAGTAACGCCATCTCCCCGAAAATGTCGCCGGTTTTAAGAACAGCAAGAAGAATCTCTTCTTCCATAATTTTTGTAATCTTGACTTTTCCTTCCTGGATAATGAAAAGTTCATCACCCGGTTCGGCTTCGGAAAAAAGCATGGTGTTGTCGGGATATTTTCTGTTCATACCGGTTCTGTAAGGCATTTCAGGTGCCCTGTAGGGAGATTTTAATGTTTTCAGCCTCTCGAGGGATTTATCTCTATACATGCCGTTAGGGCAGAACTGAATATATTTCTGATATGAGTAAACTGCATGATTGATTGCTCTTTTTTTCAGATAGTATTCACCAATGTTAAAGAGATGTTCAGGATCTTCTTCGCCGGCAGTCTTTAAAGTCAGGCTGGTAATTGCATGGTCGAATTGCCGCAGTTTACGGCTGAAAAAGCGGATAATTTTCATTGCAACAGCAGGGTTTTTCTGGATGAGAAGGCCGAACATATCTTTCTCTACACAGATGAGAGAAGTATTTTCAAGTGCGACTGCGGATTCCTGACGGGAATGGCCGCTCATGCATGAAACTACTCCGAAAAAATCTCCCGGGCCTATAATTGTAAACGGTTCTTCCGAAAGGACAGGATTTTCCTTTGCGATCTTGACTTTTCCGCTCCTGATAATATAAAAGTTGGTCTCATTCTTTTTCCCCTCAACCATAATAAAGGAGCCTGCAATGTAGTTCTCAACTTTAAACTGGGTAGCTGACATTATTCCTCGTTAACGGATATATAATACTTCATTATTATCTAAGTTCGGATATTTTTCAATAAAGTTTCATGAAAATTTATTCATTCGAGCCGGGTGTTTTATTATTCATTATCAAGTTTGTCATTCATCCATGCGCGGGAATGATATACTTAATATATCTGCAAATTTGTTTATAATAAAACTATTTAATTATAAATTATTATATTCTTTCAGTCTATCAATTTTTTTAATTTATGCAGCTCATTTATAGCTTCTACCGGCGTAATATTATCAATATCTATTTTCTCAAGAATCTGAAGTATGATATGATTGGATGCGTTGAAAATCTCCAGTTGTTCTGAAGCAGCCTCCTCACCGCTTAGCCTGTTTTTATCACTCACCTTGCTTTCAAGTTTTTCAAGAATTTTTGTGGCGCGTGAGATGATGTTTTTCGGTAATCCGGCGAGTTTTGCTACATGTATTCCATATGATTTGTCCGCACTTCCTGTTACAACTTTGTGCAGGAATTCCACACTATTCATGGTCTCTTTTACCAGTACATTATAGTTTTCTATCCCTTCCTTGTTTCCGAGCTGTGTAAGTTCATGGTAGTGTGTCGCAAATAATGTTTTTGCTTTAATATAGCGCAGTATATGTTCTACAACTCCCCATGCGATTGAGAGTCCGTCATAGGTGCTTGTTCCTCTTCCCACTTCATCCATTATTATAAGGCTTCTGTCCGTTGCATTGTTGAGAATGTTTGCAGTCTCATTCATTTCTACAAGAAATGTAGATTCGCCTCTGGAGATATTGTCTGATGCGCCGATTCTGGTAAAGATTCTGTCTGCAATTGAAAGATCGGCACTCTCTACCGGGAGGAAAGATCCGGTCTGCGCCATCAGCTGTAAAATTGCGCACATGCGGATGTATGTTGATTTACCCGACATGTTCGGCCCGGTTATAATGTTGATGATATTTTTATCATCATCAAGGAGTATATCGTTCGGGATGAAGACTTCCTTTGTGTAATATTTTTCCACGACAGGATGCCTTCCGTTTTTAATTGAAAGATAATTGTTCTCGTTTATTGTCGGTTTCACAAACCTGTTAAGTATTGCGGCGACTGATAAAGAACAGATAAAATCAAGATATCCCACGGATGATGCTGTCCCCTGGATCTCTCTGCTTTTATCAATTATCTGCAGACGGAGATTTTCTATCTCGCGTTTTTCTATATCTATGATTTTGTCTGAAGCACCGAGTATATCCGACTCAAACTTCTGGAGTTCCTCAGTGGTATATCTCTCGGCGCCGACAAGTGTCTGCTTTCTGAAATATTCCTGAGGTGCTTTATCGGCCTGCCCTTTACTTATTTCAATATAGTATCCGAGTATTTTGTTGTACTTAACTCTTAAAGTATTTATTCCGAGCCTCGACCTTTCATCTTCCTGAAACTTCAGTATCCACTTCTTCGCGTCGGATTTAAGTTCATAGAGATTATCAAGCTCCGGCATATAGCCATGTTTAATAACTCTTCCCTGTTCGGGGGAGAGGGCGGGGTCATTCTCTATTATCGTATCAATTGATACGGCAAGATTCCCTATGTCGGAGAATCCGTCATGCAATGGTGAGATTATCGGGTTGTCTATTGTGCTGTCATATATTATTTTTTTTATTTTCATCGCAGCAGTAACGGACTGTTTCATCGCAATAAAATTTCTCGGCTGTATTTTGCCGATGGTGAAACGCGAGAGAATCCGTTCCATGTCGAGTATTTCTTTCAGCAAAGTAATAATCTCGTCCATGAGATCAGCTCTCTGATAGAAAAAATCAACTAGTTCAAGTCTCTCTTCGATTTGGTCCTTTTTTACCAGCGGCTGCAGGAGGTTCCTTTCAAGAGTCCTTCTCCCCATCGGTGTCCTGGTATTGTTCAGCACGGAGAAGAGAGTTCTGTTTCTTGTTCCGTCCTGCTGGTTTTCTACTATTTCCAGATTTGATATAGTAGCTTCGTCGAGCATCATAGTCTCTTTTGAAGCCAGTTTCATCGGATTTTTAAGATGTCCGAAAACAGTTTTATGTGTGTCACGAAGATATTGCAGGATGGATCCGGTTGTTATTATTTCAACATCGGTTTCTATGCCGAGCCCGGCAAGGTTCTGTGTCTGCAGAGTACGGCATATCACATCGGTCATAAATTCTTTTTCGTAGTTCCATTCGTTCAGTGTATGTACCGGAATGTTCCTGCTTTTAATGAATTCCGTGAAGACAGTATCAGTTTCGTATGACTGGGCGTAAATGATTGCTTCTCTCGGGCTGAATTTTGCTATCTCTCCGCGAAAGGTCTCCATATTTTTATCTGATACAAGATAGAAAAAATCCCCGGTCGATACGTCGACAAAAGCCATTCCCATCTCTTTTTTTGTTATGTATATTGAACACAGAAAGTTGTTGTCGTCACTGCCAAGGAGATTTGATTCTATAACAGTTCCGGGAGTGATGACTCTTACAACATCTCTCTTTACAATACTGCTTCCAGCGGATGGAACAGTTTCCAGCTGTTCACATACCGCGACCCGTTTGCCCGCTTTAATGAGACGGGCTATATAACTCTCCGCGGCGTGATATGGAATGCCGCACATCGGAACATCATTCTGCCTGGCTGTTAATGCAATGTCGAGTATCCGTGAAGCAATCTTCGCATCATCGAAAAACATTTCGTAAAAGTCGCCCATCCGGAAGAAAAGAATCTCATCATGGTACTTTCTCTTTATATCGCTGTACTGCTTCATCATCGGAGTCAGTTTTTCATCCATCTAACGGTCCTCGTAAATATAACTTTTTTTCTCGTGTTCCGAAAAGTGCACTATGTTTCCATTGATGCCGTATTCTTCGGCGAGCCTTATTCGTGTTTCAAGCGCGCTGTCGGTATCTTCATATTTTCCAAGATATATCATATATCCGTAAGCAGTTTTAACTTTACGGATTCCGTCATAATATCTCAGAAGTTTTATCACTCCTGCCGTGTCATTCAGCCGTGTGAACGGGCCTATTGCTACGGAGTAGTAATTCTCGTCTTTCTCTTTTTTTACTTCATATTCGGGAGAGAGATCAAGATCGTCCGTATTGTTTACAGTGAGGTTATCCGGCATATAATGTATTTTTTTCGGATTCAGCTTTTTGAGCTTTTCAATTCTCTGTATCGCCATGTCCGCTTCGGGCGATGCCGGGAACAGTTCTGCTATGTCGCTGTACGCGGAGTACGCTTTGTCGAAATCTTTTTTCTCCTCATAAAATACAGCCAGCCGGAAAATGACTGACGGGTAGATTTCCGATTTTTCAAATCCCGCAGCAAGCTCTTTCAGGTTGTAAATATACGGTTTTGAATTTCCGCCGATTTTTCTTTCAGCTTCAGCAAGGAGAAAAATTGCTTTTGAGAGAGTTTCGAAGTCGTGGGTATGCTCGGTTATTTTAATCGCCTCGTTTCTTGCTGTGTCGTAATCCTCCAGCATCAGGGAAGCTGTAATATGCATAAATCTGAAATCGTCGAGATAATTCCCCGCAGGGAAAAGTTTTATTCCATTTGCCGATTCTAAACGAAGATCTTTCCATTTTGATTTAAGGTCAAGTATCTGGCAGATCCTGTAAAGAGCATATTCTCTTCCGGGAAACCGGCCGTAGTTTTTAATGACGGATCTGTACTTTTCTACAGCAAGTTCAGTATCGCTTTCTTTATCAGCAAGTAACAGCCTGACATCGGGGATATGGCTGCTGCCGGGAAATTTTTTGAGGAAGAGTGATCCCTCCTTTTCAAAATCGTCTTTATCTTTTAAGCTGAATGACTTCTGCAATGCCCTGAATGAAGTGTCTGCTGCATCTGAAGCAGGGTAGAGCGGAGTGCAGAAAAGGACAATTATTAAAAAAAGTCCCGGTAGTTTAATTGATTTTTCTGCCGAAGAGGGTTGAGCCTCTGACTTCACTGATTTCAACAAAAGTTTCCCTGCCGATATCGTTAATATCTCCGCTGAATACAACGGGATGGTTTAAAAATGTTTTACCTGCAACTTCAGAGCCCGATTTCTTGCTTACTTTTTCCGCAATAACTCTCTCCCTATTGTTAACTCTCTTCTTGAGTTTTTCAAGAGAAATTTCTCTCTGGATCAAAATTAATTCATGGAGTCTTGCGGCTTTCTCTTTTTCACTTATAGTTTCTTTCATGGAATATGAGGGAGTCCCCATTCTCGGAGAGTACGAGAACATGAAAGCTTCATCGAATTGAATTTTTTTTACTGCTTCGAGAGTTTCATTGAACTCATCAACAGTTTCGCCGGGGAAACCTGTGATGAGGTCTGTTGATATGGCATAGTCGGGAATAATTTTTTTTATCTTTTCAATAACAGAATAGTAATGCGCCTTTGTGTATTTACGGTTCATTGCACTTAATATGCGGTCAGAGCCGCTCTGCATGGGGAGGTGTATTCCTCGCGAGATGTTGGAACTGTTATTGATAACATGAATTGTCTCTTCGTTAAAGTCCATGGGGTGAGAAGTCATGAAATTGATTTTTTTGAGTCCGTTTATCGACGCGGTTTTTTCAAGGAGTTTGTGAAACGGTATGTCTCCGGAATCCTGTCCGTACTGGTTGACGTTCTGGCCGAGAAGCGTGATTTCTATTACTCCGGAATCCGCAAGTTCTTTAATGAATTTCAGTATCCTGCCGGACGGGAATGATATAAGTTTACCGCGAACGTATGGTACAATGCAGTATGCACAGAAGTTTTCGCAGCCGTGTGTAATAGTTACCCATTTGTGCCACGGTTCAACATCCCTGTTCTCCAGAAGTTCAGGGGTGAGCCTTTCCGCAAAGTTTTCCCCGTCCTGGGATATGAAAAGTTTGTTTTTTTTATTTTTCAGGAATTCGTTCAGTATCTCGCCGAGCCGTGGTGACTGGTACGGCCCGATTACAATACTTGCGATTTTTTTCTTTACAAGTTCCTCTCCGAGCCTCTGCGCCATGCAGCCGGCGACTACGATGAGCCTTTTTTTTACAGTGCCGATCCCTTTTGCAGTGGATATTCTTGCAAGCGCCCGTTTCTCCGCGTTATCTCTCACTGAGCATGTATTATATATGCAGATGTCGGCATCACCTGGATTTCCGGTCTCGATGAATCCGTTTTTTATCAATGACAGGCGGATCAGTTCCGAATCGCCGACGTTCATCTGGCATCCGAAAGTTTCTATACGGAAAGTCCTGTTCATTTACAGGATGCCCGCTTTTTTGTATATGGCGTCAATATTCTTATAGTACCTGTTTATGTTGAAGAGTGTTTCAATTTCGTCATTTGTAATTTTTCCGCTTACTTCAGGTGATTTCAATGTAAGCTCTTTAAGGTTCCCCTCTCTCTTCCATACCCGCATCGCCATGTCCTGTACGATTTTATAAGACTCCTCCCTTGTGAAACCTTTTTCAATCAGGAGCAGGAGGAGTGACTGGGAATAGAACAGCCCGCCGGTCTTCTCTATGTTTTCCAGCATATTTTCAGGATACACATGGAGATTCTGCAGAATGAAGATCATGCGGTGAACCAGATAATCAAGCGCGATAGTTGAATCGGGGAAAATAACTCTCTCCGCCGATGAGTGTGAGATATCTCTTTCGTGCCATAATGTAATGTTTTCAAGTGCAACGTTGATGTTGGATTTGATAACGCGGGAAAGTCCTGTAACTCTTTCCGAAAGAATAGGATTTCTTTTGTGCGGCATAGCGGATGATCCCTTCTGTCCTTTCTGGAACGGTTCTTCAATTTCGCGAACCTCCGTTCTCTGGAGATGCCTTATCTCTGTGGCGAGCTGATCCATTGTACCGGCCATGATTGCAAGAGCCGCCATATACTCCGCGTGCCTGTCCCTCTGGATAACCTGCGTTGAAACAGGATCGGGAAGAAGTCCAAGCCTGCTGCACACCTCGGCTTCAATCTCGGGAGAAACATTACTGAATGTTCCAACGGCGCCGGAGAGTTTGCCGTAGGAGATATTCTCTATCGCCCGTTTAATCCTCTCCCTGCTTCTTTTGAATGATTCGTAGTAGAGTGCCATCTTGACACCGAAAGTTGTAGGCTCCGCGTGAACTCCGTGAGACCGTCCCATACAGCGCGTATCTTTGTATTTAAGTGAATTTTCGCGTAAAGTATCGATCATAATTTCAAGTCCGGAAAGAAGAACTTTTCCCGCCTGAATCATCTGGATAGAAAGGGCGGTGTCGACAACATCACTTGATGTCAGACCGAAATGTATGTGCCTGCTCTCGGGCCCAACATTTTCCGCCACAGCAGTAAGGAAGGCTATAACATCATGATGGACTTCATTCTCAATTTCAAGTATTCGCTCCACTTTAAATGAAGCTTTCTTTTTTATTACAGCCAGGTCCTCTGCCGGAATCATCCCTTTCTCTGCGTAAACCTCACATACTGCAATTTCTATATCAAGCCATATGCGGAATTTATTTTGCAGTTCCCAAATGTTTGACATCTCTTTTCTGGAATATCTATCAATCATGTTTTTATCCTTTTTTAGTTTTTAGTTAATTATTCGAACCGCTGAATCAGCTGTTGTGAATAGTGCCTTAATCTTTTAATTCCAATATATGCAGCAAAGCCGCATGAAATTCAGCGTTTAAGCACAGAAAATTTAAGAAACGGCAGTTCCGTAATAAATCCTGAGAAACTGTATGGAAAGTTAAAAACGTCAGACATACTGATTAAATCAAGAATTTTTTATAGAAAATACCCTCAATTATCAATTCGCAGTGAGAATTTCAAGCTTTTCAAGATTAGCAAACGCTTCGGTGAAATTTTTTCCGCAGAGTTCCTCGGTTGGAGTAAAATTAATACACACAGCAGGTCTTTTTTCGTAAATAGAACATTTCATTTCAGTGGAGAGATGGACACACCTCGTTCCGGCAGGTTTATTTTTTCCTGTTTCCGGAATTATTGATGAAATTGATGGAGCTATGCAGCATGCTCCGCACTGGTTGCAGTTCATGTTTTTTCTCTTTTGCAAAAGTATAGACGCCAGAGCCCTTTTTATAAATAAGGTTTATAAATAATAAAAAGTTGAATCTCCTATATTTATGGAAATATTTAATTTCAGAGTTTTAAAATCAAGCGGAAATTCAGTTTTTTTAAATCAGGGCTCTGACCCTGATATTTTTGTTTTTCAATTTTCTTGACTTTATATTCGTATGCCTGGCCTGATTACAGGAAAATCTGCTTCGGATGAGAAAAATTATGAAAAAAACTGTATTAATTGCGTTTATAGCATTATTCATCTTCAAACTGTTTCTTTCATTTATGGATTACCGGGGGAGCAGTTCTCCGGAACTTCACAATGAAATATTAAAATATTTTACACAGTCAGATATTATAAAAGGGGAGAACTATTCACGGGCTGGTTTCGGCATCTCCCTGATACAAAGCATTATTTTTGCGTGTATGATCTTACTGATGTCTTTCACTAAATTATCTGATAAACTTGAAAAATTCTGTGCGGGGCTGTCGAAAAACAGGCTTTTCTTAACATCA
>Ga0116171_10001097_pt1 | contig 27862 bp, 19 predicted proteins | sample AD_JPNHW2_MetaG_FD_89798 | JGI IMG/M metagenome (GOLD analysis project Ga0116171, IMG submission 89798) | Active sludge microbial communities of municipal wastewater-treating anaerobic digesters from Japan - AD_JPNHW2_MetaG | ecosystem: Engineered > Bioreactor > Anaerobic > Digestate | place...
AAAGCTTTACGTTTAAATACTTATGATAGCAAAACGGGAATCCTTACAGTTTCAGATGAGAGGGCTGAAGCTATCAGAAGTAACAGTAACCATTACCGGGGACTTTTTATGAATGATCCTTCACTTGATAAGGAGAGAGCTTCTTATGCCATACCTGCCAATTCGATAAAAGATCCTGTCCGGATGCAATATATGAATGCCTTTTTCTTCTGGGCAGCATGGGCCTGCATTACCGAAAGACCCGGATCAGACATCACCTATACGAGTAACTGGCCGCCCGACCAGGTTATCGGAAATACTCCTTCAGCCGGGATTGTGTTATGGACAGGATTCAGTGTAATCATGCTGCTTGTGGGTATAGGCCTTCTGGCTTATTATAACGCGAGGAACAGGTCGGATGTCCTTGACACATCCCTGTTACCCCAGAAAGATCCTCTTGGAGGTTTAAATCCTACCCCGTCGATGAAGGCGACACTTAAATATTACTGGGTAGTGGTTGGCCTTATCCTTGTTCAGATTCTCTTTGGTGTTGTAACAGCTCATTACGGGGTAGAAGGTAAAGGTTTCTATGGTATAAGCCTTGACAATATCCTGCCTTATTCCGTTTCAAGAACATGGCACGTTCAGCTTGCACTTTTCTGGATAGCCACTTCATGGCTGGCTGCCGGACTTTATATTGCTCCGGCGGTATCCGGACACGAGCCAAAATACCAGCGGCTGGGTGTCAACATACTCTTCTTAGCTCTCCTTGTTATTGTTGTTGGTTCAATAGCCGGTGAATGGATGGGTGTAATGCAAAAACTTGGTCTTATCCAGAATTTCTGGTTTGGTCACCAGGGTTATGAGTATGTCGATCTGGGAAGATTCTGGCAAATATTTCTTTTTACAGGTTTTATAATCTGGCTCTTTTTAATGTTCCGTGCCCTGTGGCCTGCACTGATAAAACCGTCGGAGAGCCGTCAGCTTTTAATTATGTTTATTATAGCTTCAGTTGCTATAGCAGGATTCTATGGGGCTGGACTTATGTGGGGAAGACAGACGCATTTATCAATTGCGGAGTACTGGCGCTGGTGGGTGGTTCACCTCTGGGTAGAAGGTTTCTTTGAAGTATTTGCTACTGTGATCGCAGCATTCCTGTTTGTAAGAATGGGGTTGCTGAACATTAAATATGCAACAACAGGAGTACTTTTTGCAACTATTGTTTATATGGTCGGCGGAGTCATTGGTACATTCCATCATCTTTATTTTGCAGGAACCCCTACCGCGATTATTGCTCTTGGTGCATCTTTCAGTGCTCTTGAGGTTGTTCCGCTTGTATTTATGGGATTTGAGGCATATCATAACCTGCAACTTAGCAGGGCGACAGCATGGGTAAAATCTTATAAATGGCCGATCTATTTTATTATTTCAGTCAGCTTCTGGAACCTTGTCGGTGCAGGTTTATTTGGTTTTCTCATTAATCCACCAATTGCTCTGTATTATATGCAGGGCCTTAACACAACCCCGTTACATGGACATGCAGCACTATTTGGGGTCTTTGGAATGCTGGGAATAGGATTGATGCTTTTTGTACTTAAGGGTCTGACTATTAAATATGTGTGGAAGACAAAATTTCTAAGTTTCGCATTCTGGTCGTTAAATGCTGGATTATTGTTGATGTTACTTTTAAGCCTTCTTCCTGTCGGGGTTCTGCAAACCATTGCAAGTATTAAGTTCGGAATGTGGTATGCACGTTCATCCGAACTTATGCAGGATCCAACACTACAAACCTTACGGTGGCTGAGGATCGTGGGCGATACTGTATTTGCCGCCGGATCTGTAGCGCTGGCTGTTTTCGTGATTGGTTTAAAAACAGGATGGTCTATAGATAAGACTAAAAAGCTGTATCAGGATTAAACATCCGGTTCTATAAAAAATTCTCTCAAAACTGCGGAGTTGTTATATTTTTCCTCTTTGGATGAATAAAACAGCTTTAATGTATCAGCCAGGAGTGATAAGAGTCACCGGCTTTTGTACGGAATTCTGATCTCCATAAATTTAAACTACTTTCTTTAAAGATTAATATTTGAAGGATAGTTAAGCCATTTTTTGATATGATCCAGCTTTTGCTCATAATCTGTCGCAAAAATTTCCCTGAGAGTTTTTTCAAAGTGCGATTTATTATTGTACTGTTCGGTCATCAGAAACCATCTGAAGCGGCCAAATCCTTTGCTCTCTGAACTTATCTCAAATGAAGTCTTTACAAGCAGATCAATAATAAGTTCCAGTATTTTCTTATAAAGATTATCTTTTGATCTGAAATAATAATGAATGCTTGTTTTATTAACTCCAGCCTCCCTGGCAATAAGGCTGAGAGTAGTTCCGTGGTATCCGTATTTAAGGAATACCACACTTGCGGATACCAGGATAGTCATTTCCCGGGAGTTGTTAATTGAAGGGGAGTAGATATTTTTAAGAATCTGTCTCATGGCATCTTTTTTGAAATTAAAGGTTTCTTTTAAAATCTCAAATTCTGGGTCATCAGTCCAAATCTCAGTACATCGATACGGTGATTAAAATAGATATTATAATAGTCGTTCCCATGGTAATAGGATACAAAAAGTCCCAGATCCTCCAGGAAGGCAGGATGATAGAATATTGTGGCAGACAGGTTGATCCTTTCAGGCGAGAATGCCGTCAGATCATTATAAGCTCCTGCCTGCCAGATCACCTCCCCCCTGACTGAAAATAGCGGCCTTTTTTCTGTCTCATTGCCAGCCGAATTGGGTAATTTCATAATTGTTATTACATTGTGCCACCTGAACCTGCTGTAATGACCGATCAACTCATCGGCCACCATTGATTCAGGATGTACTTCCAGAGAACTGCTGAAGAACCGGTAAGCATTGAGACTTGTCATCTTCCGGGAGAGTATCATTCCGCCTTCAGCATAGTTCGTGGCGAAATCGCCTGACAACAGATTTATCTCACCGTTTCCCAGGTAGAAACTGCTGTCCTGCCCATTTGAGTGATGGGCATACCTGCCAAAAAGTGTTAAGGTTCTTCCATCTGATCCTCTGTCCAGCAAATAATAGACTGTCACCTGAGGCATGTAGCTGGGTGTTCTCACCGGGTATGATCTTTCCCTGTACATCCTCAGGATCACATTTGGATTCAGCACCCCCATCAGCCTTGAGTCACGGCTTTTTCTCAGCCGGAATGCAGGCTTGAGACCGGCCTCGAACCACAGTGGTTCTATATTACCGATGTCAGTCGGGAAGGTAATATAGCTGTTGCCTCCTGATATGTCTGAGATCAGATGAAGATTTACCGGATCATTTTTTGTCACTTCCTGTCCTCTGACAAAGCCTGAAATCACAAACAGGAATGCAACGGAGGTGATTATGAGTTTCATTTTTTTATCCTGTTATGTTTTTTTTCTCCGATAGAATCAACCACATAATATACCATGGGAACTATGTAAACTGTCAGGATCATTGACGATATTAAACCACCGATAATAACCCAGGCCAGCCCGTTTTTCCACTCACTTGCGGTGCCTTTGGCCAGAGCGATGGGAAGCATCCCGACAGCCATTGCTACTGTAGTCATCAGAATGGGACGCAAACGTTCCTTTCCTGCAATGATCAAAGCTTCCTTGTAAGATTTCCCCCGGGCTTTTAACTGATTGGTAAAATCAACTATAAGAATGGAATTCTTTGTCACCAGACCCATCAGCATGATTAATCCAAGCTGTGCAAACAGGGTTATCTGGTTTAATGAAAGGTTCAGGGCCAGAAAGGCGCCTATGGCAGCCATCGGTATCGCGAATAGAGCCACGAACGGATAGATATAATTATCATAAAGGGCTACCATGATCAGGTAAATGAGTATGAAGGATATCAGCAGAACCGAAGCCAGAGCCCTGAAACTTTCATTCTGGGTTTTTATATCAGCCCCCCATACCAGTTCAATACCATCAGGCAGAGGTCGGGTTTTCAGATAGCTTATTACGTCATCAGCCAGAGTGCCTGAGGGCCGGCCCAACGATTCCGAAGTAAGGGTTACCGATGGCTGCCTGTCGAGCCTTTCGAGCAACGAAGGTGAATTATCCTGCCTGACCTGCGCAAATTGCGATACCTCAACCGGGATGTTCATGGGGTTCACAATGGAGAGCCGCTGCACATCTTCATAATTCTTCCTGTCAAAATCATCCAGCCATACCCTTACCGGATATTCTGTTCCATTTTCAGTCAGTGTGGCATCTTCATTTCCGGTAAAAGCGGTTCTGAGATTCATTCCAACATAAGCTGTGGTTAATCCCAGCCGCTGCATCCTGTCTTTATCCGGAATCACTTTGTATTCAGGATTGCCTGCTTCAACGGAGAGCCTGACATTATCGGCGCCAGGTATTTCCTCAATAGCCAGCTTCAGGTCCTCTGCAGTTTCTAATATCAGATCCGGATCGCTTCCGGTAAGGGTGATTTTAATGGGTGCCTGTTTAGGCAAAAGACCAAGAACAGCCATCGAAGAACTAACTCCCGGAAACTGTCTTTTCAGTTCTTCACGCAGCGATATCATATACTCTTCAGTCTTGACTTTCCTTTCTTTTTCGGGTTTTAATTGAATAGTGAATTCAGATAGATTCGCAGAACCTACTCCCAGACTACCGATACCTGTGGATGGACCGGCAATATTGCTGAAAAGGGTAGCAACTTCCGGCTGCTGAAGGATAAAGTTTTCTATTCTCTGAGTCCTGATATTATTCTCCTGAACAGTTGTTGTTTTGTCATATTCAAGGTTCAAACGGAACTTCCCCTGATCACCTGTCGACATCATTTCTTTCCCGATAATGCCTTGTTTCATTATCCCGATAGTCAAGACGGCAAGTAAAATAACTATCCCTGTAAAGAGCAGTTTATGCCTGAACACCCATTCCAGCTGATGGCCGTACCATTCAATGAATGTATTCAACTGCTTTTCAAACCAGAGCAGGAAGCGGTTCATGAAGTTGGTTGGCTGCAATTCCTCCTTTTTCCCGATCCTCGATGAAAGCCATGGAGTTAAGGTGAAACAGACAAGAAGGCTGGTAAGTGTTGAAGTTATTACCACGATCGAAAACTGTTTCAACATGTCTGCAACGAAAACCTGAAGGAACAAAATAGGCAGGAAAACAACCACAATAACCAGGGTGATGGAAACCGCTGACATGCCAATTTCCATCCGGCCATCAATTGATGCCGTCCGCTTTTCCTTTCCCATTTCAAGATGTCGTTGAATGTTCTCAATTACAACAATAGCGTCATCGACCAGGATCCCGATGATCAACGACATGGCAAGCAGGGTCATAAGGTTCAGCGTAAACCCCATGAGCCACATCACAGCAAAGGCTGTAACCAGTGAAGTGGGAATTGAAATCAGGACAATCAGTGAGTTCCGGTAACTTCTCAAAAACAGGAACATGACAAGTGATACCAGGATTACAGCCAGGATCAGATCTTCAATCACTGAATCTACCGCCGCAATCGTCATTTCAGTCGAGTCGTCGGCCACGGTAAATTTCACTCCGCTTTCTGATTCCGAACTTTCAATCAGGGCAAGTTCCTCACGAACCAGTTTTGATACTTCGACAGCATTGGCATCACCTTGTTTCTTTAACAGAAGGCCTATCCCGTTAACCCCGTTGTAGCGGCTGACGGAAGTAATTTCCTTCACACCATCTATAACCGTGGCAAGATCCCTGACATAAACAGGTGTTCCGGGGAAAGGCATTGCCACCTGGACATCCATGATGTCGCCGACACTTGAAAATTTGCCGGTTAACCTTACTGAATTGCTCTCCTTATCGGTCTGAGCCTTTCCTGCCGGCAGATCAATTCCCGACCTGTTAATAGCCTCTGCGACCTGGAAAAGAGATATCCCGTAAAGTTTCAGCTTGTCCTGGTCCACTTTCACCTGAATTTCCCTTTCTTCCCCACCGAGGAGGGTAATCTCAGCCACCCCTTTCAACTGCTGTATCCGCGGAAGATAATTATCAGTCATCTTTTGATAAAATTCGGTTGCCGGCAAATTACTGGTCGCACTGAGAGACATGATTGGCAGGTCATTGGGAGAAACCTTACTCATGACGGGACTCAGAATATCGGCCGGAAGATCTTTACGGATGTTGTCGATGTAGCGCTGAGCATCCTGCATGGCATTATTCAGATTTGTGCCGTATTTCAAGTTGGCAATAATAACCGAGGCATTGGGCATAGACTTGGTCTCGAGATAATCCACTCCTTCGAGATTAGACAGGGCATCCTCGATTTTTCTTGAAACAGAAGTTTCAACCTCACCCGGTTCGGCGCCGGGATACATTGTCTTTATTACAATTACCGGCTGGTTAAAGTCGGGTAACAGTTCATACCCCAGGTTTTTATAGCCTATGATCCCCAAAAGGGTGAATACGCTGAAAAGTACTATGATAAGTGAGGGGCGATCGATCGATATTTTTGTAATATTCATGATTGATTCCTTAATTACTGATTGTTACATTAGCTCCGTCAAAAAGATTAATAAATCCGTTAGTAATTATCATTTCTCCCTGTGCCAATCCATCTGAAACCAGAACCTTGTTCTGATACCTGGCTGAAATGGTTATGTCCCTGAGACTGGCTTTGCCGTCTTCTACGGTGTAAACCTGAGGCCGGATATTCGTTCCGATAATTGCAGAAGCCGGAATTATAATGTGTTGTTCTTCCGCAGCACTTTTCACCTGTACCTTTCCAAACATCCCGGATTTGATCTTCAGATCGGGAGTATTATTTACAGAAAACTGTACCGGGTAACTGTTCCCCATGTTGGCCTTACTGCCCGTCATGATGACTCTCCCCTGCAATGAGGCTTCAGGCCAGGCATCTGAGCTGACGGGATATACCTCATTGATTTCAAACTGACTTAGTTCATGCTCGGGTACATTTACAGTAAACTTCAAAAGCGAAATATCCGTAATCTGAAGCAGGGGCATCCCAGGCGCCGCAAAAGCCCCTACTTCAGTAAGTTTGGCGGTAACAACCCCGCTGAAAGGGGCACCAATGGTTGTTTTATTGATCTGCTCGGTTAAAGTCGCCTGCTGCACCCTGGCAGATTTAAGACCCGACACTGCTTTCTCAAGCTGCACACCCTGAATTGCATCGGCATTTGTAAGAACGGTATATCGTTTTACATCGGCTTCCAGCGCTTCTATTTGTATTTCAACAGCCTGCAATTGCAGTTTCAGAAGGGAATTGTCCAGTTGAATTAATGCCTGGCCCTTTCTGACATAGTTTCCTACATCGACCAGTACAGAGTTTACCTTACCCTGGATATCAGCGCTGAGCCTGGTTTCCCTGTTGGGTTCAAAAGTTCCCGTGTAGGAAATATCATTATCAGCAGTTTCAAGTTTCAGGTGGATGGCCTGGACATTTATGGCCTGCTCCTTATCAAAATGATACACTCTTTCGGCGGTGGTTTCCTTATTGCTCTTAAGGCGAACTGCAGCGATGGCAATTATCGCAAGAGTCAATACAATGTAAATTATCTTCTTTTTCATCATAATATAGTTTTAAATTTAATGGTATGATGGAACCCACATGGTTGAAAATTATATAAATACCTTTTTGTGTATTTGATACATGTGGGTTTCATGACTATTTGTTTTTGGGATTAATAAGATTTCCGGTAACGCGTTTGTATTCCAGTTCTGCCTTGCGAAGCTCTATCAGCGCAACTATATAGTTCTGCTGCGCTTCGCGAAGTGCATTGTCAGCCATAAGTAAATCAGTGATACTGGCTGTCCCCTGTTTGTTTTGAAGCACAGTGTTTTCATATATCCTTGTGGCTAATTGTATCTGTGACCAGGCGGTACCGGTGGTTCTCTTCGCAAGCGAGTATTGCATTGCTGCATTATTAATATCAAGTGCGGACCTTTCAGAGACCAGTTCCTTTTGAATATTGGCCTTATTCAATTCTATTTTTTTCTGACTGATCTTATGACGTGTAGTAGTGCCGTTAAATAAGGGAACTGACAGCTGGGTACCCACATACCCAACCGGATGGAAATTGAAGAAACTGTCGGCGCCGGTATTGCCAAAACCCGCAGTACCATAAACCCCATAGGCGCTTAATGACGGCAATCTTGAGTTTTTCAGGCCTTTAAGCTCTGATCTGACAAATTCTATTTTCTTGTCGATCAGCAGCATATCAACAGTTGCTTTTGTTTTGAATTCCGGTTCACCAGACGTCATATCGTTCATTGATATTGCGATGGAATCTGAAATGGGTTTACCCATTAAAAACTTAAGGGCGTTCAACACCTGCTGATACCTCGAGGCAAGGGTACTCCTTTGTGTCATTAACTGCTCCAGCTGCAGCTGAAGCCTGTCCACATCGGTTCCTCTGGCTACCTGCTCCTGATGCAACAGGCTCGTGGTTTGTACAAGCCTTCCGGTATTTATGATATTCCCATCCAGAAAATCCAGCTGATTTGTCAGTATCTGAGCATTGTAGTAGGCATTTGATACTTCCAGCACAACTTCCTCTTCTGTTTTATTCTTTTGAATCTCAGAAAGCTCACCAGCGATGCCTGCTGTTTTTATTGCGCTTACGACGACCGGGTTGTAAAGAGGTACCATCAATTGGATATTGGCGTTCAGATTCTTTGGAACACCAAACTGCACCTCTTTGTAGGTACCTGCAGGTCCTCCGAAAGCAGATGCAGGCATCAGCTGATAAGGCAGATCTGTGTAATAACGGTAGTCAGCCATAGCATTTAACTTGGGGATCAGGCTTGATTTTACCTCTTTTAATTTTTCTTCGGCCATGTCCGCGTCCTGTTGCGACATCCTGTAACTCCGGTTATATTGCAGGGCTGTGTCGATGCACTGCTCCAGAGTCAATGACTGGGCCTGGGCTGCAACTTCCGCCGTCATCAGTGTTGCAACAACGAATATTCCCAGGAGAGTCTTTCTTATTCCGTTTTTCCATTTTTTAAACATCATTCCCATCGTTTTATTAATAATTACATCCTGTCATGCATAAAACATTTAAATGTTAGTTTATGTTCACTAACTTATAAAATAATTTTTTTTTATCCATCGAAGGTCTTGTTTTAAATTTCATGATTTTGATTTTCCGTGCTCCTTCAGATATTTTGCATTTATATCTGTGAAGACTTACTTAATAATATCCAGAAGAGAAGATAACAATTCGTCCCCCCTGGTTTTAATGTCGAACGAATAATCCGACATCTTCCATTTCTTTGCAAGAAGCCGGATCGAACCGAAAAACATTAAAATAAAGGCGCCTATATTGACATGATCCGGAAGTTTTTTGTCGCGCCTTAATCCGATGAGTAAAGATTCAATAAGGTTTTCATTGAAAGTCTGGATCTCTTTTATCCTGTAAGAAAGCTGTTTCTCATTCATATAGATCTCTTCAGAGAAGATGACGGTAATCAGGGCAGGGTTATGAACAAAAATCTCAAATATCTTATCCCCGAACGACTTCAGCTTCACCAGCGGATCATTTGCATTATTCAGTGACAAAGCCTGATTTTCAAATATATCCCTTTTGAATGAATCGAGGATGGCAGAAAGAATAGCAAATTTGCTTTCGAAATGCCTGTAGATGCCCGGTTCGGAAATCCCGACCTTTTTAGAAAGGTTTTTTATTGTAAAACCCTGTATACCCCTGGTATCTATCAGTTTTATCGATTCGTCGATTATCTGTTGTTGTCTGTCGCTGAACATAAGAGTATATTTGTTTGTTAGTATTCGCTCGCAAAATAAAACTTATTATTAATAATATCCAAAACTCCAAGAATTTTTTTTTGAATTATAAATTACCAATCAATGCCATAAAAATATCTTTCCATAAATGAATTTCAGAACAGGAAACCAAGCCGCAATGAAAACATCCCCTCCTTTTCATCCTGAGAAAACTCATACATGGCCGTAATAATTGCCATTTCATAAGGCGATACCCATAAGCCACCTCCATAACCATGATGCCATTTATGTGAGTCCTCATTTTTTCCCCAGACTCTTCCCAGGTCGTTAAAAAGGATAAGTCCAAAATATCCTCTTGTGACGTAACTTCTGACCCTGGAAAGCTTGATCCTCAGGTCACTGTTCTGATAGAATGAGGCGTAACCTGAATAACGGTTATAGGCAAATCCCCGCAGTTCCGACAGGCTCCCGATAGTATTGGCCTGGAAAAAGTCATAGGTGCCGGCATTGACAGCTCCCCCGGCCCTGAAGGCGATTACATGACCGGCTGATTTCCAGGGATGTGCATAATATCTGATTTCACCGCTTACCCTGTCAAATATGTTGTCCGATCCTGACAATCCATAATGGAACTGGTTCCTGGCTTCCCAATAAAAACCGCTTGAGGGAAAAATTGCATTGTCCCGGCTGTCGTGATTAATCCCTGCGCTGACTCCGATAAATTCCTTTCTCAAAAAAACATCGGAACTCAGTCCGTTGGAATTCAGATCCGAAATGAACCTACCCTTAGTAGTTTCGACGCGGCTGTTCTGATAAAAAATGCCTGCATAAAAGTTAGTTCGTGAATTAAAAGGAAAACTAAGTTCCGGATTGATGAAAAATTCTCCTATCCTTACCCTGTAATAATCCCTTGCTGTGTCTGACTTTATTGTCTCATTACCTGACCCGAAATAATTCTGAGTGAATTTAGGATCCCTGATATGGAATTTAAGCTGAACATCGGTAATATTTAAAAAATCAGGATATATACCTTTGTATGTCAGCTCTTTTGCATCCGTACCCATAGAATACTTGAACAACACGGTGTGCCTTGCTGAAAAAGGCTTCCGTATAAAATCATATGTTGTGTAAGTAAATCCGCTGCCAAGATATACTCCATCATCATAGCTGTAGCCTGCATATAAAATGGGAATGAACTTATTGTAATTAAAAGCATGATAATTATAGGAGTATTTCCCGGGGGAAGCGGAAATCACCTTTCGAGTTTCTCCTGAAGTTATAATCTTTGTTTTTACAGTATCTTCATAAACAATGGTTTTTCTTTCAATCCCGCTGACTTCCGACTCATCCCTGATTTCATCCTTATCCCTGCCTCCAACTATACGTATTTTGATTCCCTTGTTTACCTTGCCGCTGACTTTGAAAAAATCATTACCGCCCAGACCATATAATATGATTTCTTTTGTTTCAGGATAGATAAAAATTCTCTCATAATAGATTTCGATAGGTTCTTCTGCATCATCCATTTTATAGATTCTTACTCTTGTTTCAGAATCGCTCAGTCTTTCGACGCTGAAGAATTCATCCTGATCCGATCCTGTAACATCTGTCTTTTCAGCCAGAATAGAATAGTACTCATCTGCGTATTTTTCAAGCTGATCGCGTCGGGCCCTGAGTTTTGATGCAATAACACTGCCGCTTATTGGTGCAATTTGTTCCGGCATGGCATTTAAAGCCTCTTCAATAACATCATCGGTAATTGCTTCAATAAGATTTTCAGCTGCCGATATCCAGTCTTCCCGGGTTAGTTCATTCAGAAATCTTCTGTCGAGATGTTGTGCCTGGGTATTCAATCCACGGAGATCTTTTATGTCGTAGTCAAGTCCCTGAATTTTACGTAAAAGAAACTTCCTTGTCGACAGCCACGGCAATATGCCTTCATTGACAAAAAATACCATATCACGGTCACGCGGAACCGGCCGGTATATTTTTCTTCCATTTTCTTCAAATGAAGCCCACCTCCACTGGTCCTCATATCTGTCCCAGTCACTGATAAGCATATCCACAAGTCTCGACTTCAGGAATAATTTCTGATCCACCCGTGAATCAATCTTCTCAGTAACTTTCTCAATCATCTTTGGTGTGCTGACAATCTTTTCAGAATACCCAAAGCTGGCAATATCCTCCCTGTTGCCATCGGGTCTCTCCTCAAACAGGTAAATTCCTTCCCATTTTTCAGAAAATCCGTCAGGAAGATTTTTCCTGTCAAGGTAAACAAGTCTTGGATTAGTATGGTATATTCCTGCAGCATCTGCAATCCCGGGTATTGCTAATGCCCCATAGGGATTAGAGGCTGACATCTGATCCTGTACTATATCTTCTGCCATCCCGGTCCGGATATTCTCTGGGATCCTGTCTGATGCATTCTTGTCGACGGAGCGAAGCACCCATTCCTTTCCCGCCTCATCTTCGAGCCGCAGAGTGGTTGTTTGAAAATTTCCTCCCTGCTTTATGATTTTCATTTTCCCATTTTCCTTCCTGAAATCAAAAAGAGGTATTTCGATCGGGGTAACCCATTCTTCGCGATAATTGTTTCCAAACCAGAATCTTTTGAATTTTCCGGCCTGGTAAATATCTCCATTGGGATATACCACGACAGTACTGTCAGGCTTGTCAAAATGTTCCACGGCATCCTCAGGAACCGCTTTATTCTTATTTATCTGGCCTAAAGCCGGATCAAACAAGCTGATTAATGATAACAAAGCCACTATGGTTAATCTGTTCATCATTCTGGTTGATATTTAAATTTCAAAATATTGCCTCTGCCATTATCGCCTTCATTTGATATGTACAAGTCGCCTCCGGAGGAGAAGCTTATCCCTTCGGGTTGCCGAAAGATTCGTTTGTCAAGTGTTTTAATATGGCTGACACTGCCATCGCGTTTCATTACTATCAGCCTTCCGGGAAAGGCTGAAATAACATACAGGTCGTCCTCCAAGGGGTGAATTGCAAGTCCCGAGGGATTAAAAATATTGTTCCTTGCCAGTTGAAGCTTCCTTGCCAGGCTCAATGATACCCTTTTAACGTATGTGTTTTCAGCTAAATCATTAAACCATTCGGGGTCAATCAGATATCCCGGCTTTTCTTCCAGTTTGTTGTCATTTGCCTCAAAACGATAAATAGCCCTGAAACCGTCAAATCTTTCCTTTCCGTCGATGGAGGGCTCATTTTTACAGGATATCAGCAGAACTTTTTCACTGATATCATAAGCCATTCCTTCAGTATCGTTCCTCGAGGAAAGAGCAGTTGGAATTATGAATGTTTCGCGGCCGGATCCGGCAAAGTTTGTAACCTTATATATTGTACCATTGCTTTTGAGAACCCAGGCAGTATCCTGATAAACGGTAATATCTTCATAGTCGCCGTGCCTGGCAAAGGGATATGAACCCGATATTCCCTCTGTCACTTCATCGAAGAGGTAAATTATTCCCTTCTCATCCTGTATGCATGCAAGTTTATTATGGTTGTACCATGATATTCCTGAAATCTCATCCAGGTCGTCAGGTAATTCATAATCAGCATCCGGAGCAGTCAAATCATATGCAAATCCATAGCTTTCCATTTCAGCTTCAGCTTCGTCACCAGAACTGGAACATGAAATCATCGCAATGGAAACTGACAGTATCAAAATGCTTATTATGGATGACAATCTGTTCATAATCTTCTTTAGATTGGCAGATAAACAAGAATGAAAGAGCCGACTGAAACTATCAGCCCTATCATAAAAACACCATATGTAAGTCTCAGAAGCCTGTACTTTCTTGCCAGTACCCTTCCAAGGTAATACTGATCCCTGATCATTGCCGAATAGAGGTAGGGATCATCATTGAACAATTCCTCCACTCCCCTTTCATACTCTTCGATATTCATCTTATAAAAATTACCGAAAAACAGGAGATTAACCTTTTTTGACCTGACATTATGACTGCCGGATTTTCCGGATGATATGTCGGGACGGGTCGAAAGTATGGCGAGGACAATGGTCGCCAGGCTGAAAATGAGAAAAATCAAAGTCGGGATGATGAATTCGGGTCTTTCTTCAAATTTCCTCACCAGCAAGGCCAGCCCCAGGGAAATAATAATGCCATTCAGAGAAATCAGGATATTGGATTTGTTATCTGCAATTGAACTCAGGCTAATCTGGTTACGGGCGGTAAGCCGAAGCATCGAATCTGCACCGCGTGAATATTGCCCGGTTTTAGCCTTCCTACTGGCTTTCAGCTTCTTTCCGGTCAAAGGGCTGCCTGATGAAAGGGAAGACGCCAGATTTTTAAGATTTTGCTCTTTAATCCCCGTCAATTCTTTCCGGCAATAAGCAGTATGGAATTTGTGGTTCATCAGGATTTTTATAGATTTCTTTGTGAACTTTTTTTCTGACAAGGATCTGACACCCATATTTTCCCACTCATACCTTAGCTTCCCGATTATACCGGGATACTGTTCCATCCCCAGATGCATCATATCTGCATCACATAGCACGGCAGATACCTTATCTGGAAAAGCCGTTGACCATGACCACTTAACGCCGCATATAATTAACCACCTGCTGCCGAAGTTAATTCTTTGATAAATAGACAAATACTGAAATGTCGTCATGCCCGGCCGAATGTGGTCAAGGCTTCCGGCTTTTCCACATTACTTGAAAAACTGGCTAAAAAGTATTTAAGTTAGTAAAGATATGCTCATATTAAAATGGTGCCAGTTTTGGCGCCAGTCCTGACGCAGACTGGCAAAGCCAGTCGGTCAGGATGCTGACCTAAAGCGTCAGCATTTGGCGCCAGGATTTGGTGTAATAATAAATTTTATCTGACTTTAAAGAGTCATCGTAATCATTTTTATATCATTACAAAAAGAAATGTATTAAATTGGTAATGTGGATCAAGAATTATCGCCGGTTCCGGACCAATACCTGTCTCAAAGAAAACTGGTGTGAAAGAAGGCTGAAAATATACGCTGTTTGTTGGATTGGTAGTCCATACTTTTATATCCGTTTTCAGCGAATCAATATCGGGGAAATCATCACGACCCGGAAGGTTCTTGTTTCAACCCGATACTGCTGCAATAAATACTAAATGTCATATAGCTGACTTAATCTTCATCTGAATCCTTGTTAATTTTGAAATCTATACTTCCCTGAGTGAAATAATAAAGCTAATTTATATTAATCTTAACTGGTACAGGCCTGAAGCTGCCATTATTCTCAACCCTGAACCATGGCACATCATCTTTCAGATCTTCTTTGGCAATAATTGCTCTGACAATTCTGCTCTCACCAGGGAACAGGGTGATATAATTGCTCTCCCAGAATGTGGGAAGTATCTCAGTTCCTGTTTCTCCTCTTGTTATGGCAGCCCTGTTGAAGAATGAGAGTTTGCCTGTTTTGTTTGATAAGGTTATTGTAAAATGAAGCTCCTTGCCCTTCATTTCACAGCTGATATTTACTTCAGGAGAAATCTTTTCAAGCCTGGCAAGTTCACTGAAGTCGGGACTGGCGTTTTTGGAAAGCCAGTAAGTATTCGTCGAAATTTCTCTGCCATCGGTACCCTTAAGCTTCAACCGTACAAAATAGACAGGTGTTGTATTGAGATCCTGTGGTAGTGTGAACAATTCAAAGTAGCCCGATGAGTCAATCGTTACAGTATCTGACCGTGTCCAGATGTCCTTCATTCTGAAGTCAGTCACTTTTGCTTCAGCCAAAACCTTTCCCGGGGCATGTTTCAGGTTACTGATCACAGATACAACAGGATTGCCGGCATTCAGCTGAATGTGAAGCGGCTCCATGGCATCCTGTGAATAAAAATATGCGGCATTCTGGCACAGGTACCAGTCATAAAGCTGCCAGAGTACCGACGGCCAGCAGTCATTCAGCTTCCATAACATTACCCCGCTGGTGATTGTCCACATCCTGTGATTAGCTGCCTCGAACATAGCTCTGTAGCTGTTTGCATTGACATACTGTGCTTTCCTTACATAATCCTCTGCATCTGAAGGAGGCCCGTATATCGACCTTATTGCATTGTCATAACTCCTGAAAGCATAATTATTATCGTCCCATGCACCATGTTCAGCCCAGGTACTGTCGAGCGGGAATAATTTATCCGACACATTTGTGCTGAGCTTTGGTATGAATTTCCTGATGCTGCTGAATTCAGGGACTGAGGCTACACCAAGCTCATTCCTGAAGGTTTGAAGCCTGACCTCAAGTATTTTATCGAAGTAGAATTTCTCAGGGTTCCAGTTATAATCCGGATCACCATCATCTGTAGTTCCCACAGGCATGTCTGTCTTTATGTAAGGTGTCAGCCTGTCGACATCCCATGATATGCTTGATGTAGGAATAAAGGGTCTTGTACCGTCAAGTTCAACAATATATTCCCTTAAAGGATCATAGATATCCTTTGCAACAGTAACCTCGTTGGCAGCACACCACAGCACAAGCGAAGGATGGTTCCTGTATCTTTTTATTATATCTCTTGCTTCCCTTAATGCCAGCAAATGATCGTCAGGATTGTTTGCACTAACATCTCCGGGGTACATCCTGTAGCACTGATAAAAAGTTTCCCAGTACATCAGCCCGTACTTGTCGTACGACTCCAGGACTTCCTCAGGCGGGGCAGGCGCATCCTCGCTGGCAATCATATTCACATTTGCCATTGCAAGGAGGCGTGCTTCGTCGTATATCCTTTTGGTGCCATAATCCAGCATTGCATCAGGCTGAAGCCATCCTCCCCTGCAGAACACCTTTCTCCCGTTTATCAGGAATACCCTGCCATAATCCTCTCCGATTTTTTTCAGTTCATTTGTCACCTGACGTATACCAAAAGTGACCTTTTTCTCATCCGACACCTTCCCGTCTTCACTGAATGTAATCACAAGGCTGTGAAGATATTGTTTGCCATAGCCATTGGGCCACCAAAGCAGGGGATTAGTAACAGATAATTCAGGGAACTCACCGGGACCAAGGCTGACATGGAGGGAACAGGAAGGCTCAATTGTGATTTTTTTCGTTATAAGGATATCCCTCATCTCTCCTTCCATATGACGGGTGTAAGCAGGAAACTCAATATCCTTGATAAGACTGACCCTGACCTGCAGTTCACCGGAAACTTTTCTGTTGCTGCTGTTTTTGAGAATAGTTGAAATATCCAGGTCGGCCATTGTGGTATCAGGTAAAGGAAGCGTGGTTTTAATAAAAGGATCTTCAACAGTCACTTCACCTGAAGCTTCTACAAAAACATCCTCGTAGATGCCCATATTCCTGTCTCTTATAACAGGAGCGCAATCCCAGCCTCCGGAGAATTTCAGGGTCTCATCCCTGAAGATGTCTTTCGCATGCCCCCTTGTTTTTCCGAAAACCTCAAACTGAACACCGGGATCCGGAAGACCGGGATGATCAACCTGGTGAATCATTACAGCAAGGCAGTTTTTCTTACCCGGAAGTGCAAAATCCGAAATGTCGTACCTGAACCTCAGAAACATACCTGCCATTTCCCTGCGGTCCGCAATTTTGTGCCCGTTTATCCACACATCAGCCCTGTAGTTGATGCCGTCGAAATTGAGCCACAACTTTCTTCCCTTGTATACGGCGGGGAGGACAAATTCTTTCCTGAACCACCATGGATCTTTCCATGGGTTGACATTTTCCCCAAGGTGACTGAACCTTGCCAGGTTCCATTTCCGGTTGAACTCGTCCGAGGCGTCGGGTATCCTGAAGTTATTCAGGCCTGTCCATGGATCGGGATAGACACTGTCGGCAACGAGTGCCCTCAGCACTGTTGTCGGAACTCTTGCAGGCGTCCATCCTTCAGTACTATAACCGGGTGATGAAACAATATTTCCTGAGTCGGAGAATACTGCCGAAGATCTTATCTGCCAGCCCGGTCCGGAGAGCATGAACCTTGAATCACTGTAAGTCTGTTTTGAGGTGCACGACCAGGTTAAAAGTAAAATAACCGGTATCGTTATGCAAAATATTTTATTCATCCGGTAAGAATTTTATGACTGTTAAGAATCCGTCACTGGAACAGCAGCGCCGCAGCTCCTATAAATCCTGAATGATCACCAAGGGCAGCTTTAACGACCAAGGTTTTGGATGCAGGGACCGGGCATATAAACTTTCTGAGTCTTGCCTCCATAGCATCATAAAACAGATCCATTGAGTTTGCAATTGAGCCACCAAGTACTACAATACCCGGGTCGGTGAAGTTTATTCCCCAGGCAACCGCATCGGCCAGTTTCCTTCCAAACCTGTTCCATGTTTCGGTTGCATCCTTGTCTCCTCTTCTTGCAAGATCAGCAACTTCCGCTGAACTAACAAGCTTTCCCGACAGTGACGAATATATTTTGCTTACCCCGTTTCCGGAAATGGTTTCCTCGATTATCGCTTCTCCATCGGGGGATGGCCATACTTCGCATGCCATGCCGTTAGTCCCGGTAAAAAGCTTGTTATCTATAACAAGAGCACATCCGAGACCTGTTCCGAGTGTATAACCCAACACAACCCTGTGTCCCCTGCCAGCACCCCATATGCTTTCACCGAGTAAAAGGGCGTTTGCATCATTATCCATAGCCACGGGCATCCTGAACTTGCCGGAGACTCTTTCTAAAAGCGGAAAGAAATGCATGGTTGGAAGTTGTGGGCATTCAAGAATTAGCCCCTTCTTTATGTCAAGCGGTCCCGTCGCACCAAGTCCGATCCCCTTTATCCTGTCTTCTTCCGCATTTTTGATAACCGATTCTATGCACCAGGCGATCCTGCTGAATATTATTTCCTTTTCATCATTTCCACCGGTGGGAACAGAAACAGGTTCTGAAACAACTTTTCCTCCTGCATCAACGGCACCGGCCATAATCTTTGTACCACCGATGTCAACGCCAATAACAATATCCTTAACAGGCTTACTCATAAAGGCTATTCTGTGATTGTTACTTTTGCTCCGCGGGTAAAATCTCCAGGCTCGTTTCCTTTTTCTGTTGCCCACTTGTTAACAATAAACTGGAGCGGTATGATTGCCGGAACCGGGAAGAGGTATTCATTTTCACACGAAATTTCAAATGGCAGAATACCTGAATCTGATATAACCTCCCGCCTGTTTGTGATCATAAGGACCTTTCCGCCAAAACCTGTGATGTCTTTAGCCATTTTAAGAGCCTGGTCAAAGGTGGCACCCCCGGGAGCGAACAAAACAGCCCTGAATCCTTCATTCACCATCTCCATTGGTCCATGCCTGAACTCACCTCCGTAAATTCCTGCGGCTGGATTCCTCGCTGCCTCCATGAACATAAGTGCTCCCTGTTTCACGGAAGAATATGACGGACCCCTTCCGATAACCTGTACAAAATGCGGATGACCAAGGTGAGATGAGACTCCCTCAATCCAGGATTCACTTGTTTTAACAAGCCTGTCAACCTCAATAATTAATTCCTTCAGCTCTGCAATATTCCTTTCATCCCAGGAACCGGCGATTGCTAGTGAAAAGATATGAAGCACCATCAATGTTGATATATAGGTTTTTGTTGATGTCATATCCTCCCTGCCTGCCCTTGAGAGCAAAGCGATACCAGACTTACCGGCCAGGGTACTCTTCTCCTCGTTTGTAATTCCAATGCACTTTAACCCCGGATCCTGAAGCTCAAGCAGCTTTACAATCTCATAGCTTTTGCCTGATTGTGAGATTGCCACAAAGAGTGCATCTCCGGGTATGGCTTTTCTGTGATAATGAAGGAGCTCACCTGCATTGATAACCGAGGAATAAATTCCATGGCTGCTGAGAAGGGCTGAAGACGTATGCGGTGCAAAATAAGAGCTGCCCATCCCGGTAAACAGTATCCTCCGGTATTTTCCGCTCTTCCATATTTTATTAATATCCTTAAGTTTTTCCGCTCCCTCTCCATTAAGGTAATAATTCAGGGTCCTTTCAAGAGCAGCTGGTTGTTCGCGAATCTCGGTCAGAAATTTATTCATGTATTTTAACTAAATAATAATCCTTTTCTCTTCCCCCTGAAGCCCCGTGGAACTGCATTCCTGCCACCTGCAGGTCCTTGTCTACCTTTCCCCCGATTCCTTTTCTTGCCTTGCTCTCCTGCTTTTCCCTTCAAGACAGGTTACGAAAGTCTTTCAATCCTGTTTTATGTTAAACAGGAATACACCTAAAAATTTTAAAAGAACAAAACGAAGATAGGAAGAAAAATACAAATAGATTGACTTTGATCTTTGGTGCATGAACCGGTGGACCTGACCATTCTCCGTCGGAGTTAATTGACCATCTCCCTGCATTGGCGGCCAATGGAGAGAGATTGTCAATAAATTCTGTTGAAAAGCAGTCTGGGCCACCGGCTTATACAATCGGGTAACTGCGTGTCGGAAGCATTTAATGAAAGCCGGAATCCATAAAATGGGAAAAAAGTAAATCCCGGAGTTATTTAACAAATGGCGCAGATTGAATATACTTTGCACTTTGTTCAACAATTTCGAACCTGCTTTTCGATTTGTCCTTTGGCGCTTCGTGTTCAAGGATAAAATGTTCTATACCGATTTCATATCCGGTAGTGTAAATCTTTTGAAGATTCAACATTCCGGAATCGCCAATCACTTCTCTGTCCTTAATATGCAATAACTTAAATCTGCCAGAATATTTTTTCATCCATTCACAGGGATCCTGCTGGCCCATGACCATCCAGTAGACATCCATTTCGAATAAAACCAGGGATGGGTCGGTTCCTTCGAGAAGGATCTGGTAAAGAGGAGTTTTCTGAGGCGCACTGTCTTTCTGAGCAACTGTCAGAAGAGGTGCAAATTCCATATTATGGTTGTGATAGGCCCATGTCATCCCTTCTCCTTTGACAACCTCGCCGACTTTGTTATATAATTCACACAGGAATTTCTCTTCATCTTCATTAGAGGCATCCAGGCACCAGTCCTGAACGAGATATTTCATACCCAGCCTGACATGAGCGCCAGCGGCCATCTTCCAATATTCAACCCTGTCGTTGAACGCTCCCCTTGAAAACATTGGGTTTCTGGTCCTGGAATTGCAATGCCCGCTGATAAGGTTAATCCCGGCGTCGTCAGCCATCTTTTTATAATCAGAAGCATCAATTAAGGTAGCTTTGAGGTTATAATAATCACCAAATTTGCCATCATTGTAACCATAAAGTTCCAGGTCTGTAAAGCCCATTTTTACAATCCGGGCCAGACCGTTCGGAAGATCATCAAGCAACTCTTCGGCAAGTGAGTAAGTCTGAAGGCCCATAGGTTTCTTTTTTGCCGGCGCTTCATGAACGCCTGAAGCAAGAAGAGATGTACCGGCGAAGCCGCCAGCGGCTAGTAGGGCAGTGTCTTTCAAAAATGTCTTTCTGTCAGTTTTCATTCCATGTATTTTAATATTCAGTAAGCTCGAAGAAGGGCTGGTCTATATTGAATTGCCACCGCCGCTGTCTGGCTCCTTCTCTACCACCTGGCGGATCGGCCCGGTGCCAATCCTGACGCAGACTGGCAGAGCCAGTCAGGTCAGGATGCTGAATTGATCGTCAGCATTTGGTGCCTGGATTTGTACGAAACAGGTTGCATTTGTACAAGAATTGAACATGATTCGTTCTTCCTCAAAGTAAGTGAACATTCATGATGGAGTTAAATCCTTGTTATTCCGTTGCTACAGATTTTAGCGATATTCCTGAAAATTCCAATAGTTCGCTGGCATTTAAACGAGACCTTTTCAGGACTGGCATAAACAGTTTGAGCAGAAACGGTACTCTGGAAGAAACATATAATCTTGTTGGGAGAAACCTGTTCATCATCCTTTTTTTTGTTTCATTAAGCGTAGGTCCAAAGTATACAATTTGAATCTTTCTTTCAATTGCATATGCAACAACACTATAAATCATATTTTCATAGGCATGGTGAGTAGTGACTAAATTCCGATTGAATGCACCATTTAAACATCTGATCTGATTCTTAAACACTATAAATGAATGATATCCATAAAATTCCTCATCAGAAAGGCAAAGAAAATGGATTATATTCCGATTATCAATGGTTGCTGAACCGACGCACATATCTGGATAATCACATTGATACGGCAGTTTAAATACACTTTTTTCTCCTGTCGAAATAACACATTCTTTAATTTTCTTAACAATTTGATCGTCAGGAATGCCTTCTAAAACCTCTATTCTGCCACCAATTTTTTGATAATCTTTTAACTTCTTTTTGAGGTTATGATGTTCCGCAAGGTAATCATCAATAGTTGTATATCCTCTTGTATCAATTATACTTTCATCAGTATATGGCATAACAACAGATGTCGGATGAAGGGATTCATTACTTGCCAGGTCATGAATAAAAAGTAAGAGGAACCTTTTCCGTAACATATTAAGTATTTCTCCAGGGTCATTCTCGCCGCCGACATTTTTATTGAAAAACATTGGATTGGCGCAGATTTCAGCCCCAACGCCAGCTTTCATCCAGATATAAACAGGTATTGCCAACCTTCTTACCACATATTTTACAATCTGCAACCTTGACAAAGTGGGCCCATAGTCCTTACATTCTATCAATAACATGCAAGCAAATAATTCGTTATCCTTTTTTACCCTTATAATCAGTGGCCTGGTATACTCCGAACCCAACTGAAGAAATTTATCATAAACAACCCATATGTAATCGTCTAAACCCAATTCAAGCAAATAGTCGTGGAAGCAGCACTTCTCAATAGTAGTAAGCGGGTCGGAGCTTAGATTTAATGAGTACATGAGTTATTAAATTATTCCTTACTTCTGTCTTTATCCTCTTGTATTGTTTTATTAGCAAAAGGCCCAATAGTAAGCTCCATTTATTAATCAAAATGTAAGTTCGGATAGAAATTTTTCATTTCAAAAATTATTTGAATTCATTGTTTTAATATTATTTGATTTTGATTGTATTAGCCGATGGACCTAACCACTCTCCACCATAGTTAAGTGACTACCTTTCCACCACGGCTACCGAAGCTTTCTTTGTCCGCCAAAATGGAATGAAGGAGGAAGCGAAGGCTGGCCGGTTGTAAATAACTGTTTAAATGTGGATTACATTTTTAAACCTAAGCCTGGCGGAGATTGGTCAGCATCACCGGCTTATGCGTTAAACAAGATTGCGCGGCTAAAAATTACCTTTGGTCTTTCTGTAATTTTAAATCCAATGTGTTCTGCCAGGGTAATCATCGATTCAAACGATTTTAATGGAACATGAAATTTAGGCTCAATTATGTAGAGATTTCCACCCGGCTTCAGAAATGATTTCAATTCTCTGAAAAGTTTGTCCTGATCAGGTACCTCATGAACCATCCAAAATGCTAAGATAAAATCAATATTTTGTGTAATACCAACCTTATCATCCTCACATTTATGTAATTCAACTATTTGTTCCAGATCAGATCCTTTTATTTTAACCTTCACCTTGTCAAGCATCTCCTGCTGAAGATCTGCCGCAATGACTTTTCCTCCATGACCAACCAATTTAGCCAGCTCTATTGTAAAATAGCCTGGCCCACAACCCAGATCAAGTACTGTCATTTCTTTTCTGATATACCCTTCAAGGATCTTCCCTGGTTTGTGAATCAGTCTTCTTATTGAATTGTCAAGACTACCAGCAAACTCAGCCGGACAAACATATGGACGCTTTTCTTTGGACATTGTATTCTTTTTTGAACCATATCCAAATATAGGCTTTTGCTATGAATGCAAAAGTTTTAGGCCAGTTTCCGGATGATAATTTAATGGCTTTGACCGAAAAAATGAGTTAGTAATATTCCTCCCCCGGCAGGAGTATCCTCTAATGAAATCTGATGTGACCTGAAAATCTATAATTGTTGAAATTGAACCCAATTTACTTACATTCGTTACACTATGTAATACATATATTAATGTCAAAACATGATCAATAGTCAATTTGAATACCAACAATCTTATGAGAATCACATTTTCGATTATTGTCTGTTGCATAATTTGGCCCTTAATGAGTTGTCAATCTCATGAAAATAAATCATCAATGGAATCGAAACCAGAATACATTGAGAGTTTTATTCAATCCGAAAATGTAAAGATTCATTACCTCGATTGGGGAGGTTCCGGGCAACCGCTTGTTCTGATTCATGGACTAGGTGACTCCCCCTATATTTTTCAGGAAATCGCTTCAGCGTTAAAGACAAATTTCAGAATCATTGCTTATTCAAGACGAGGCCATTATAAATCAGTAGCGCTGGATGCCCGATACAACAATGACGAATTAGTTTCAGACCTGAAACTTTTAGTTGACAAACTAAACCTTAAAAAGGTAAATCTTCTTGGCTGGTCAATGGGTGGCAATGAGATTTCCGAATTTGCCATTCGCTATCCTGACAGGACAAATAGACTTATTTATCTTGAAGCAGGATACGATATGTCGGATAAGGAATTTGAAATCTTACTAAAGAGTTTGCCTCAGTCTTTTTTACCCTCCCCCTTAGATTTGCAGACACTTGATTCCTATCGAAAATGGTATCACAGTTTTTGGTTCCCAGATATTGAATGGAATGAAACAATTGAATCAAATCTGAAGGCATCAATACATGTGAACAAAGACAGCAGTATAACTACTATTCCAGACGACTGTATTTCAAAACTGATTTTAAAGTCTGCAATGAAATACCATCGGAAATATGATAAGATTACGGCGCCAGCCCTTATTATATATACCAGGCCCTTCTTTTATCCCTCTAGCCAGGATCCTTCAATTGTAAAGTTATATACATCTATTGAAAGCGATTTAATGAGTGATTGGAGAATTAAGAGCATGAACAGAATCAGAAGGGAATTTAATAATGCTACTATAATTGAGATGCCAAATGGCTCGCATACATCTTTAATTTTTTCAAGCAGGGACAGATTAATAAACTCTATCAGAACATTTCTATTTGATTTTTATTAATTCAAATTTAGAAAATAAAAAACAGGAACAATTTGCTTGTCCCTGTTTTAACTAATCTGATTAAGATCAGTTTATTCACCATAATGATTAACAAGGTTCACCAAAGCGATAGAATATTCTTTTGGAGAAACCGAATCAAAGCCTCAAACAGCTGTAATCATTTTCCAGGTTAAAGGAGCCCTTAATAATTTCGGGCAAAAGCACTCTCCAGTTGGCAATCGTGATGCGCATTTTGTACTTAACATTCCAGGATCATGGGAGAAAGCAAGTGATGACCAGCAAAATATTAAATGGGTACGCGAAGCATGGGATCATCAGAATATATTCCGAATTAATCGGAACATTAAGCCTGCATGATAAAGGATTTACAGTTCTATCGATATTCTTTGTTCTATACCTTATTTCGAAGTGGTCAAAGCAGGATGGATTTTTCTGTTAGCGGATCGTTGTTTTTTCGTTTGCTGGTTCATAGTAAAGAATTACCGCGCCCCCACTAAAAGTTTTTGTCTTTTTGAGTTTAAGATAAGTTTTATCGTTTATGTCTTTAAATAATGGCAAACCACTTCCTGCTATAACAGGGTGAACACAAATTTGATATTCATCTATCATATTAAGCTTCGTCAAATCTACAATCAGACCAGGACTGCCGACAAAAATGTCTTTACCTGATTGCTTCTTGAGTTCTAAAACCTCTTCTTCAATGTCTTGGTTTGCCAACTTTGCACTTTTCCAATCTATGTTTTTAAGCGTATGAGAAAAAACAATTTTCGGGGTGTTGTCCATTATAACAGCAAAGTCGTCGATTGCTTTGTTACCAGTAGGATTTGTTACCAATGTACGCCAGTATTCCATAAGTTGATAGGTTTTCCTTCCATATAGAACGACGCCTGCATTACTTAACAGGTCAGAATAATGCTGATGAATTTCTTCATCTGGAATTATGGCAGTATGGTCGCAAAACCCGTCAAGTGTCATATTTATTGCTGCGATTAACTTTCTCATTATTTGGTCATAATAATCATATTTACAATGAGGAATAGTGAAGAGCTATTACGCCATTATGAAAAGTTTTTGTCTCCAAGAGACTCAGTTTGATGCTTTCAGGTATTTCCTTAAATAATGGAATACCTTGTCCCAATATAACAGGATTTACAAAAAGCCAAAATTCATCAATCAATCCTTTATTCAAAAGTGAATTTGAAGCTGAAGGGCTTCCAAAAATCAGGATATTTTTTCCTTCCTGATGTTTTAATTTATTGATATTATCAGAAAGATTTTCGCTAATAATTTTTGTATTATTCAATCCTGTTTCTTTAATCGTTTTAGATAATACAATCTTGGTAACTGTATTGTACCAAAGGGAATGTTCTTTATCGTGTTTGGATGCGTTTGGTTTTTCTCCGGCCTTTGGCCAATAGCTTTCCATCATTTGATAAGTTACACGACCATATAATGCGGTGTCAGCCTGGTCAGTCATTGTGCCAACAAAGTCAAATATTGAATCATCAACTTTTATCCAGTCCATTTCTCTATTAAGTCCAGCCACGAAGCCATCAAGCGATGTATGCATGAAAAATATTAATTTTCTCATTTAAATTATAGATTAAAAGTTATCCCAAAATCAAACAACTGAATTTGGCAATTGTTGACATGTAGTCAATATATTTGAACTAAAGCCCGACTGAAAGTGGTCAGAGCTTGTCCGGCTTTTGTATTGTGCTCAGACCCTCTTCCTAAGTGATCAAAGTTGGCCGGATTTCAGATAAAATAAGACACTTACAAAACCAATCCACAGGTATTTTCTTTCAACTGGTTGACGGAAAGGATTGCTGATCATCAGGAACAGCTAACTCATAATGAAACATTTGTTATTATTCCCGATAAAGTAACACTCTTTTTCAGGGTTCCGCCGGAATAGATTCCGCCGGTATAAAGACCATTTGAGTATGTTCCGGTTGTGCTCCCTCCGGTATATAGTGAATAGCTTCTGCCATTTATGAAACCAGGCGAGCAGACGACAATATAATAGACTGACCTAACCGGCATAAAGGTCAGGATATAGTTTCCGTCCTGATCCTCAATGTGGAATAATGTAGAGGTCGACAAAGCCTGGGAAAAAGTTGCCTTAATGCACTGCTGTGATGATGAGGAGCTTATGGTTTCGATCATATTCCCTGAATTTGGTCCGGTAAATACCAGGAATCCGCCTGAAACATTGAATGTTCCGTTGACATCTGCACCTACTTCCGGTGAAGAAGCCGGGCCATGGGCTACAAGGGTTCCCCCGGTCATAGTGACATTCCCGTTGCTGTCGATACAGTCTCCTTTCGAGGCATTGGCTACGATATTTCCACCGGTGATGTTCAATGAACTGCCGTCGTTCGATTCTGTGGCAGAGCCCCTTGTAGCGTTAAAGGTATCATCAACAGATGATAAGTCGAGGTTTCCGCCATTTAATGTTATTGATGGACTTTCAAGCCCTTCGTAACACGAGGTGACAACCATTGTTCCCCCGTTGATTGTTAACGGTCCGTCTGAATGTACTGCATCATCGCCTGATGCCATCGAATATGTTCCATCATCGATTGTTACACTGAGATTTGAATGAATTGCGTCATCAGCAGAGTTAATGATGAAATTACCTTTTGCAATGCTGAGATTTCCTGCAGCCTTGAGAGCTTTCTCCGAGATTGTTCCCGAATAGCCTCCGGAACTGCCGCCCGGCATCCCCGGTCTGCCCTGGCTCCCTGACGATATGGTGCCTGCTCCTCCTCCTGTCGTTATGTTAAACGAACCGTCATTTATGGTAAGAACTCCTGAAGCATTTATGCCATCGCCTGCTGTGGCTGAAATGTTTATCGTACCTGAATCGATCAGGATATAACCCAGTGAGGGATCTTCAGTATTGTCCGATTTAAGTCCGTCACCTTTTGAATTGACTGTTATGGCACCATCCCTTATATAGAGGAAATCTTTTCCCCTTATCCCGTCGTCGGCAGATGTGACTGTTATTGTTCCGCTGTTTATCAAAAGCCCGTCGTCGCCCGAAATACCGTCTTTATAACTGGCGGTTACCGCCAGCAATCCTGTTCCTGAAATTGCCAGGTAAGAATTGCTAAAAAGGGCGGCATTT
>Ga0116171_10001099_pt1 | contig 27843 bp, 26 predicted proteins | sample AD_JPNHW2_MetaG_FD_89798 | JGI IMG/M metagenome (GOLD analysis project Ga0116171, IMG submission 89798) | Active sludge microbial communities of municipal wastewater-treating anaerobic digesters from Japan - AD_JPNHW2_MetaG | ecosystem: Engineered > Bioreactor > Anaerobic > Digestate | place...
GTAAGAAGCGATTTTCTTTCAGGTTCGGCAAAGAGTTCAACAGTATCAAGGTCTGACATAAAAATATTGAATAAAAAATCACGCCCGACGCGTCCCAGTGAGGCAAGCAGAGTATTTCCCTGTTCTATGTGAAGATAATCCTCGGGATCTCCGGGTATGACAGGAGAGGTCGAAATAATTTTCTGCCTCTCCTTATCAGTAAGTATATTTCCCCAGTATTCGGAGGAGGGATTAAGAATAAAAAAATTCACTTCGGAATACAAAGACGCAGCGCGGAGAATGTTAAGATGATACATCGGGATGTATGATATCCCGAACACAGTTATGCGTTCAGGGAGATTGACTGGCGAAAAGTCCTTTCCGGTTTTCAGAAGATTATATATTTTTTCAAGAAGCGCGGGGGGATGATCACCGTTCATACCGCGGGTAAGGATGCGCCAGAGTTCAGCCTGCCACTCCCCCTCCATCCCGCCATTGTCCCAATCAAGAATCATGTCAGGCCTGAATGTCATATACTGGTCAAAGAGGTCAATAATCTTTGACGCGACCTGGTAGAGTTTAATACCTGTAATATCATTTTTTATATATAGAGAAAGCTCCGCGAAACAGGGATTGGCCTTCTCTTTCAGAATAAGATCAACACATTTCCATGTCATTATATCTTTATCGAAAAATCTCTCATCACCCTTCCCTGGTATAAAGGAATTAAGAATATTTCCCGCCATCCTGTTTGGGAAAACATACTCATAGTTTGACCAGATGCCGAGGCGCCGGCTCATCTCTACGGTAAGCCATTTCATCATACCCATACTCTGAAGCACGATTATCTCTTTCGTCATCACGGGGAGAGGAGACGCTGAAACGGTTTCAGCGAATTTATCGGTTAGAATTTCCAGTCTGTTTCCTGAATATAAGGTTAATCCCGGCATGTTTGACCTCACCCCCCAGCCCCCTCTCCTCAAGGAGATGGGGGTGGCGGTAATTGTATTGTTTTTTTAAAATTAAATATCGGGTGAAAGATAACTTATCTGCCCTCACCCGCGCATTGCTGCCGCTTGCGCACCTGACGGACATGGATGGGCTAATGCCGCGATTGCACGGATGCAATTGAGCGGCCTCTCCCTGCCTCTGGCCGGGTGAGGTAATCCGGAGCTTTTTTTGTTCCGTCTATTATAATTTTATCCTCACGTACAACTTCGCGGAACTGTTCAATGATCTTCTGCTCATTATACATGTCCCACCCGAGAGAAGAAAACATAACATCAATAAAATCAGCCCTGGTATTATACTCATCATAATTTTTGCTTTTATAATCTTTGAGATTTTTCCTGAAAAGTTCAATCTTTTCTTTAAGCTGTTCTATTGTAGCTATCATTGGTGTCCTTTCATGATAAAAGTATTATATTCAAAATATTACATTATTTTAAAGGTCAAAACATATATGTCAATATTAAAACACTATCTATGGAAACATAAACATAACTGAATACATGCCCTCACCCGCACGTTGCTGTCGCTCGTGCACCTGACGGACATGGATGGACTAATGCCGCGATTGCACGGATGCAATTGAGCGGCCTCTCCCCGTCTTCGGCCGGGAGAGGGTCAGTACAAAGAAATCATTTTCCTCTCAAACCTCCCCTTCGCCCGGTACTCCGGGAGAGGCGATGTGCTGAGCTTGCCGAAGTAGGACCGAGGGGGTGAGGGCATCCCCACATCATACAGAATAACTAACGACACAGAATGTCCTGCTTAAAAAATTATTTAAAAAAAAACGCATTTATATAATATTTTTTGTAATAAAAAGCGATATTCTCCCACTTTACACCGTATTAATAGAAAACTTAAGGCTTCAGAGGTAACGCTAATGGCACGATCAGAACTTGTATCATACATAAAAGAACTCAACGGACATATTGGCGATTCAGTGTACTATACAGTATGGAATAAGACATATGTCAGAAAATATGTAAAACCTCATAACCCCAGAAGCGAAGCACAGCAGTCCCATCGCTCTCTTTTCTCGGAGGCAATGGCACTGTGGAAGCTGCTTAGTGATGAGGATAAACAGGTATATAAAAAGAAAGTCAGAAAACTCGCCATGCACGGGCATAATCTGTTTATCAGGGAATACATTAATACTCATAAGCAGGATAAAGGTGCTGTAACAAATACTGCCGCTTCAGAAGAAACAGTATCGCGGCAGTGTAAAATAATCAATAACATGCAGCCCGGTACCTATTCCGGAGCCTCTCCGTATGTACTGCGTATCTCATTGCTTTCACCTTATATACAGAGCATATCCCCGTTATATCCTCCTTCTGAGTAGGTTTTCTACACAGATAACCGTCATTTCCCGGTTAAAACCGCCGGCACAATCTCTTCCGGAATAACCGGCAGATACCGCTATAAAGCCCGTCTGCGATATGAAGTATTTATAAGAGGGGCACTACTTTATTACTAAATTTTCAGTCACGATCTCCCCCTCGCACGGTACTCCGGGAGAGGGGGCCGGGGGGTGAGGGCCGTTGAGCTTACTTCAATTTTACATTTTATTTATAGAACGTTTAGGCATATATTTATTCAGCATTGCGGTAAGCTCATCCCTGCGGTAAGGTTTCCTTATGCTTCCGGTAAAACCGGAATCTTCGGGATTGGATATTACCGGATCTTCGGAAAAACCGCTGGAGGCAAAAACCGGAAGATCCGGGTACAGCTTTCTTATTTCAACAATAGTATCTTTCCCTCCCATACCGCCGGGGATGGTCAGATCAAGAATTACTCCATCGAATGGTTCACCGCGTTCTTCCGCGTCGGCAATAAGCATCAATGCCTCCTCCCCGTCACATGCTTCCATTGACGAGTACCCTGTCAGTTTGAGCATCTCTCTTGAAATATCCCTGATAAACACTTCATCGTCCATGACAAGAATTTTTCCGCTGCCGGAATGGAGCATAGATGCCTTATATAACTCGTGAGCAATTTCTTTTTCTGAAGCAGGAAGGAGTATATTAAAAGTGGAACCTTTTCCGGGCACTGACTCCGCCCCGATAAATCCGTCATGTTTTTTTATAATTGAATAACATGTGGCAAGGCCAAGCCCGTTACCCTGCTGTTTAGTGGTAAAAAACGGATCAAATATCCGCTTCAGGTGATCCGACGGAATACCGATTCCGGTATCTGCTATAGAAATTTTTATGTAATCCCCGCTCCTGAGCAGAGGGTTTTCCTGGTGATCTAAAAAATAATTTACTGCAGTGATAAAAATTTTACCGCCTATCGGCATAGCCTGCTTCGAGTTTATAATGATATTATCAATCACCTGGGCAATCTGGTTTTCATCAAAATCACATAGCCGCAGATTCTCATCGATACTAAATTCGCAGGTTATGTTTGAACCTGAAAGCGCAAAAGCCGCGCTATCCCTTATAAGTGTTCTCATATCTCCGGTTTTACGGACCGGCATGCCCCCTTTTGAAAAGGTGAGAAGCTGCTGCGTAAGATCCTTTGCTCGGCTGAAAACAGTAAAAGCCTTATCGAGATAATCCGACACAGTTTTATCAGCACTGCTTTTCAATTTCGCCATCTCAATATATCCGAATATCCCGCTGAGAAGATTATTAAAATCGTGCGCGATCCCTCCGGCAAGCACTCCCAGTGAATTCAGCCTGTCTGTCTGCTGTACAGCATCAAGAAGTCTTCTCTTTTCAGTCATATCCCTGAAAACAATTACAACACCAATAATCTGATTATTGTTATCTTTTATCGGTGCCCCGCTGTCTGCTATAATCCTTTGTGTCCCGTTCCGTGAAATAAGAAGCGTATTATTTTCAAGCTCTGTGATAGCTCCTGTTTCAAGAACTTTTTCAGCAGGATTTTCACACTCTTTGCGGTTTGCCTCATCTATGATATTAAACACTGCGGTAAGAGGTTTACCTTCAGCTTCATTCTGACTCCAGCCTGTAAGGTCTTCAGCGACCTTATTCATTATCAGAATATTGCTGAATATATCAGTCGTGATTACACCATCACCGATGCTCCGCAGCGTCACCGCAAGGCGTTCTTTCTCGGCAGCCAGTATATCTTCCGCTCTTTTACGGTCGGAGATATCACGGATAAAGGTCTGGTAGATCCCGCCAGGCATCATTTTAGTATTCATTGATATAAAAACAGTTGATCCGTCTTTTCTAGTCAGAATCCGGTCATTGGTAACAACAAGCCCCTGCTGAAGGAGATCGTATCTAAGCGGTACCCGCTTTTTCTCCTCTTCTGAAAAAATAATATTTATATTCTGTCCGACAAGTTCCTTATAGTTGTAGCCGGAAATTTCACTTGCACGTTCATTTGCTTCTATAATTTTACCCGCAGGATCACCGAGTAAAAAAGCATCAGGTGCAAGTTCTATGATAGATTTAAACCGCGCTTCACTTTCAACAAGGCTTTTCTCAGCATTCTTCCTTTCAGTTATATCCCTTACCGTTGCAATAATACGGTCGGAATCATCAATTCTGATTCTGCTCAGAGATACCTCCACCCAGAACATATCACCGTTTTTCTTTTTCGCTCTCCACTCTAATATCTTTTTTCCTGATTTGAGGCCCAGCTGAACAAGTTCTTTTATTTCTTCAGACGAGCATCCTTTATCAAATATCCCCTGATTATCATTGAATGCCTGTAGAATTTCACTCTTATCACTATACCCGTACATTTCAAGCATAGTCTGATTCACATCAAGAAGAGCGCCTGTTGCCCCGTCATGGATAAACAGCGCATCATTTGATGAATCAAATATTTCATGGTAATTTTTTTCTGCCGCTTTCACTTTTTCAAGTGCATCAAAAAGCTGGAATGCAAGATCAACTGATGATTTGAGAAGAAAGTCTCCGGAACTCTTTATGACATAACCGTAATGAGGGATATCCGAAACACTTTCCACCATCTGCTGTCCGGAATGTGCTGTAAGGAAAACTACGGGGATATTTTTATTTTTAAGAATTTCTTTAGCCGCATCGGGGCCGCTCAAACCTGCTCCAAGATCAAGATCCATCAGTACTAAACTGATATTATCGTTTTCAGAACAAACCTTTACTGCTTTCTCTCCTGAATTTACAGAAATTACATTATACCCGAAATGATTTATCGATTTCGCTAAAGTGATAGAGATAATTGATTCATCCTCAACGAGCAATATGGTTTTATCAGTATCCAAAATCGTCTCCATTCCACAGGATTTTCAATTACAGCAGATGCAGAAAAAATTTCTTAACGGATTGTCATTCCCTTATAATAATCTAATCTATCATAAATCATATTTCATGGAAAAATATACTATTTTTTTTAAAATGCAGGGATAAAATTCAATATTTCTCATGGGAGAGCGGGATTAATGAAGAAATATTTATACCGGGAGTAAATCAGATTAGTATAAAGTTTTTTTTGCCTCATCCGAAAGATTCCTTTCAGCAGCATCTTTGTCTTACCCGTCCCCCTCCGGCCACCTTCCCCGTAAAAGACGGGAAGGAATTTAATCAGACCATTAATCTGCTGACATCGGGCCGGGGGAAGGAGGTTTATTCAAAAGGCTTATCAAACTTCTTATCAAAGGCATTATTATGCTTAAGCATTCCATCCCAGAGAAAATTGTTTATCATGGGTATAACCTGCGGCAGATTTTCCGGTTTAAGATGTTCAGGATGAGCAAGCTTTGTAATGATTTCAGTATTGAGCTCCCCTGTCTCTCCAAAAGACCTCCCCGCGTTATAAAAGCCGTTAAAGACTTTCTCTACCAGAGCCGGAGGCTGAACTGTAAGACCTTCACAGCCGCCTTTGCAGATTGATCCCGTGTATATGCATCCGAGTCTTTTAACGAGCTTTTCACAGTATCTCTCAACAAACCTGTTGTGATAAGTTTCAGGAAATCCGTTCTGAATCACAAACATAATCTTTAAATCAGGACGCTTCCCTTTCATTTCTTCAAGCGACTCAAAGAACTCCTTCACCGATCCCGGCATGGCATCAACATAAAGCGGAAAAGCGATGAGAAGCATCTCCGATTCGAGATACACCTTTTTAAGATTATCAAAACCGGGTCTGCTCCTGAATACATAGTATTTCTCAACACTATTCCCGCCGGTTTCGATGAATCCTTTTATAAAGTGCTCCAGCAATTTTTCAGTGTTGCCTGCAGCTCCGCGCGGTGATCCATTAATTACTGATAATTTCATTTGCTGTCTCCTCTGCCGGTTTTGTAGTCAGGTTTACAAACGAGAGCCTGCTGCGAAGATTAAGCGCGGCCCGCTGAAATATATCGCTGATAATAGTTATATCCTCATCATCGGTATCTCCCCCCTTTTCAAGAAGAAGCCCCATCACGGGATATTTTTCATATCTCTTCATATGGTGTACTTCGCCATCTATATCTTCAAGGTACGGATGTATGAGTGGAATGATCCGGTCCAGGGCGTTCTTAATCAGCGCCGAAACGTAGCCCGTTTTAACAGGGGATGCAAGAAGTAAAAAGTCGGAGTGAAGGACCTCCCGGCATATTACATTACCGTCATCTTTAAACACGCAGAGCCCGGGCGTCTTTACCCAGCAGGTGAAGCAACCTATGCAGGGAGAGTATTTCATATCGCGGAGAACAAGCTCTCCCGTATCAACACCTTTATCTGATAATTTATGCTTTAAATCCTGAATGCTGCTATCCAGAGACGGATTATCTGCTCCTCCGTTCAAAATCAGTACTTTCATAACCCCTCCATATTATATGCAATATGTTGCATATAATAAAATTACAGGAGATCTGTCAAGATAAATATTGAAGATTGCGGAAGCTTATGCTATATTGCAGTAGTTCAGGATTCACCTGGTAAATTCTTAGAATACTCTTTGCCAGTGAGATTCCGGCACTCCGTTATCGCCTCGGCCGGAATGACGGGAGAGTGAACATTATGTATAATGCTTTTAAAATTATTATTGAATTGATATGACAGGAAAAACAGTAACATGAACAGAATACTTTTTACTTTACTGACAATACTTCTCCTGACACCGCTATCCGGCATACAGACTTTAATTGAGACAGAGCAGAAGAATGTGCTCAAAGAATATGAACTCCCCGATCCGGAACGGGAGGCCTGGAGTAATGTAAAATCAAAGTGGATGAGATCAGAGTATGGCGCCTGCCTGAAAAAATTCAAACTTAAAATGAGCTGCGGCGGCTGCACATATATCTACATAAAAGCGGTAATTACAATAGACCCGGACGGGAAGCTCTCAGGTTATGAAAAAACCGGAGAGAATGTCTGCGGAAAAAAGATTTCTCCTGAACTTGAAAAATGCTTCATGGAACCTCTTAAAAAGCAGATCTTCCATGAAAAACTGAAAAACAGGTCATTTGAAACAATGCTCGGCACAGGCCTCAAATGCTGACTGCTGCAGTATTAAATCTATCCCTTCACATCGCTCCCTGAAGGGCTCTGAAAAAGTCTCAGCCCGAATTCCGGTACAACGGCAATGAGGTGTTCGAATATTTCAGCGACTGCGAGTTCATATTCTACAACATCAATAATATTTGTAAAAACATATATCTGCAGCGGTATCCCGTTACCTGCAGGTTCCAGAAGCTTTGCCATGAGTTTCTTTTCACTGTTGATGCCTGCGTGACTCACAAGGTAAAGTTCCACATATTTTCTGAACAGCCCGATGTTTGTGATTCCGTTTTTATTGATCCTGTCCTCCCTGCTTTTTTTCACAGAGAGGGAGAGTTCTTTAAGTTCTTCCGTCCCTTTAAGATGCGCAAGTTTCCGGATTCTCTTTAAAATTTTTTCATCAGGGAGAGTTATGCTGTTTATATCTATATACAGAACGCGTTTAATCCTCCTCCCCCCGGATTCTTTTACTCCATGAAAGTTTTTAAAAGTCTCGGAGATAAGAGAATATGCAGGTATCATACTTATAGTATTATCCCAGTTTTTCACTTTGACGGTGCTGAGTGATATATCAATCACTTCACCGTTCACTCCATACTTCTCCATCTCGATTGAGTCGCCTATGACTACAAGGTTATTGGCGTTTATCTGTATACTTGCGACTAAGCCGAGTATCCAGTCGCGGAATACCAGTATTACCAGCGCGGTCATCGCTCCTAATCCGCTTAAAATGCCCCATGGTGATTTGTTGAATAACGCCGAGATAATAACTATTATTCCCGTTATTGCGAGAAAAATCTTAATCATCTGCAGGTATCCCTTGATGGGATTCTTTCTGGAAACTTCAAATTCCTGGTAATAATGATCAACCGCATCGAGAAATGCACTTAGAGTGTATAAAATCATTGCCGCAAGGATAGAGAGAAGTATTCTATCAAGAAACATTCCGAATCTCGGAGTGTCTGAAAATAAAAATTCAGATGATATGTAAAGAATTATGAATGGAAACATTCTTGTGAAACGTTTAAATACATCTTTTTTTATCAGGGATTTATTAAAAGGGAATATTTCTCGCTCTGCTGATCTTTGAGCTATACGTAATAAAATCTTCCCTGCTGCTTTGCCGACGGCATAACTTACCGCAAGGGCAATAAGGAATCTCATCCCCACATCACTCATCTCAATCAGTTTCCCATGCCAGTCAATAGAGGAAATCCAGACTTTTAATATCTCATTCATCATTTAATCTCCAGTTTTATGTGCCGGTCACGCATTATAAAATGCGCAGCCGCAGAGCAGTATGCAGAAAACAACGTGCATCGCTTTATAGACTTTAGCGGGATTTGATCCCTTAAATCATTTAATTTTCAATTAAAATAATATCATTTCGAAAGGTTCAATACAGGCAGTATTCCGTTCGGCAGCAAAATGGGGCTGCGCAGATAAATTATACTGCGCTCATTAAGTCATAATTTTTAAAAATACCTTTCAGCAGCGGATCTGTGACAACAGCAAGAACCACATTTTTTTCCATATCATCAATAAATACTCGTTCACCGGCAAAATACTCAATTGCCTTAACCGGATCAGGCAGCTCCCTGACCATATTGACCAGAAATGATAATCTCTGCATATCCCTCTGATCAAAGGGGAGATCTCTCTCCTTTTCAAAATCTGTTTTTTCTCTATACTGCTTCAAAATGTCGCTCAATTTACCAAACTGCTGCAGATCAAGACTGTATTTGTTTATGAAATCAGACGACAGTTCCACACCTGTATCGACCTCCGCCATCATAAGCAGAATATATTGGAAAAGATGATAATTTCTTGATATTATCGACCGTAAAACTTCATCAGGAAGCCTTACAAAAAAGTTAGTGAATCTTGATACATCTTTTATTTGAGAGAAATATGTATTGAGCATTTCAATATTAAATTTTGTCAGGATCATAAAGAGAATCAGTTTATCGTTGTTTATTAAAGCGGAATGCAGTGCCAGATCGAGCAGCCTTTTATTATCAAGAAAAAAAAGTATCTCGTCAATAACCCTGTCAATAGAATGATCATGCATGGTACAATAACCGAAAGTGAACATTATCAGACGCTCAAGTTTATCCAGGGTAAACTGGTCCGAGTTTATATACTTCTGTATATGCTCCATATCACGGAAGAGCATAAGAAAATATATAAACTGCTGAGTGACCTCAGGATCTTCAGCAGAAAAGACTTTATCAACAAGCATAATAAAATCATCCAGGGAAATATTGCTGAAAATCGGCCTGATCTTATTAATCTGGGGAAATGACGAATCATTCAGGATAGCTTCAATGTAGAAAAGCTGGTACCTGTTAAAATCCTCATCAATAATTTCTGTATCCATCATATTTTCACTTCCCGATTATTAAACAGCTCATTAAAATATTACTAAATGAATCCCGGAATTATACTATTTTTTCCTCAGAAGCCTTTCAACAGCAATCCAGAAATTACTGTTGTCTATCCCGTTTTTAAGATACATAGTTATAAGATCTCTTATATCCTGCGAAAAAGCGTTCCAGTATTTTTTTGCCCATCCTTCCGGGAGCTGCGCCAGGTCTTTTTCCGGCATGGAACCTGTACTGTAGGTAATAAACTGCACTATCATGCTTTTCAGGAGTTCAGGAGGTATTTTTTTAGAAATATCATTATCTTTTTTTTCAGGAACCATCTGGTTCACTAATGCGGCAAGCTCTTTCTCTGTTATTTCAGGTTTATGCTGAAGCGCCATCTGCACAACAAGGTCTTTTGCCATTTTTTTTATATTAATATCAGCCATACCAAGCTGCTCATTAATCTGCCGCGACATGTTTTTAGCCAGCTGATTCACATCCATGTTTAATCCCTGAGTTTTAAAATCATTTTTATTCTTCTCGCGGGACTTGAGAAGTCTGTTCAACTCGGCTCTCTCTTCCGGGGTAGCGGACTTGATGTAATCCTCCAGAATTTTTTTCTTTTTATCTTCAATGCTCATATATACACTTTTATGTATAAACAATAAATACTCTTCATACAAAAGCAATTATTTTTTATTCAGGTAAGGCTGTAAGTGATTTATTTCTCTGCGGAATCTGAAATAAAAGCCATTTACCCTTTTATTAAAAAGCAGACGGCTTTTATCCTGTAGTTCTTAAATGATAAAATTATTTATCATCAGCATTTTTTAAAACAAAGAGTTCCATCCGCCTAAAATACCCCCCATGATTGTAAAAGCTAATGTTACATACCCGCAATCAATAAAATACAGAGCAGGAGCCCTTCGTTCGAATGTATAAATAATGGATATGAACATGCTTACCCAGAAAAAACCGGCTCCGAAACCTGCGATCAGTCCATGTTTAAGAGTAGGCTGTACAGTCAGAAACATCCCCAGGAGAAGTGCAGCAAGAAAATTCATCAACAGCGTAATTATATAAACAGCATAGGTATTTCTCTTCCGGAGTAATCTTCCGGTAAGATGGCTCTCCTTTGTCCACCTCTCTCCGAACATAAATGGCGAGTACCATAGCGCCATAAAAAAGTAGGACACAACAGTTGCAGTTATTACAGCTCTCAGGCTTAATGATTGAAATGCTGCTGCAAATTCCATAAATTCCTCCTTGATACTAAAGCTGTGAATCAGACTATTATAATATACAGCTTCTGCGGGAAATTACCTGAAAATATTTATATTTTATCATTATTCATCTTAAACGGGGGTTGTAGCTATAAGCCGGGATTTTAAGACTTCCGGCTGATTTTCACTCCTTCAGAATTTATCATAGAAGGATGTGAAAAAATAAGCCGGAATTATCAACTGATTTTATAAAGCGGTTAAGAGACTATTCTTTCTTAGCTTTTTTTTCTTTCTTCTCTAATCGCTTTTCTTTGATCGATTTTTCTGGTTTTTTCTTCTCTTCTTTTTTTGTGTCTTTACCCTTTGACATTGAAAACCTCCAGTCCTGTTATATTAAATAATTAGATATAAACTGCTATCTATGATAATCAAATCGAATAATTTGTCCAGAATATTAATTCATTTTTTTAAAAAGTAACTGCAGGATGTAAATATGTGCAATCTCACACCATCGCAATCCGGTAAAAACTGTTTGTCCATGACCTCACTCCCGCAGGTTCAATGGCCAGCGGTTAGAATATATAGATATTAAAAAAATGCTGACCTTAAAGATATTCTTATTCATAAAGAAATTTCAGCGCGGATTAATACTCCCGGGCCAGTCACTGAGAGTGAAATGCCCGATACCGGTTTTAATCAGTTACAGTTAATCCTGCATACATATTAACTGTAATTTTCTTGAATTATTCCTGTATATACTTATATTGACATAAAGATACTTCAACTTCAGATTAGAGGTAGTTGTGCCGGATATTATTTCTGAAATAGCCTCAACATTTTATGTAACACAGCTCTCGGTAGGTTCAATTATACTGACTGTTTTTGCTTTGTCCGCATCTGTTTTTTTTCTCCGCCCCCGCGACAAATCTTCAGCGACACTGCATCTGGGGCTTGCATTACTTTTTCTCGCAGTTTTTCATTTTTTCTTTTTTGTCTCATTCAGTTTTTATCATCCGGCAAGTGTTTATCACAGATGGTTTACAGTAACTTTTATCTTTCTCGGACAGATCCATATGAGCCGTTATATCCTGCAGTATCCTGATGACAGAAACCGCAGGCTTTCCCAGATTGTAATGATTGCACAGTATGCCCTGATGATTCCTGTAATAATTACTTATTTTATATTTACAATTTCAGCATCATATATATTCCGCTTCGACGGCCATTACTGGGATTTCAATTCCGAATATCTCAGCGGCATTATCGGTTTAATCATCATTGCAAATGTTGCCATACATACAATCCTTCTTGCTTATAGACTGTTCCAGCTGAAAACAAAGGAATTTTACCTGATGCTTGTTATAGGGGCAATTTTCATTCTCGGAGCATTAATTCCCGCGATTTTAAACTCAATGAACCGTGAGGGATTTATCAGAAGAGAAAGCTTTCAGACGACTCTCAGCATGTGCCATCTTTTCTCATTCACACTTTTGGCTTTGATGCATCTGAATACGACAAAAGACAGGTTTTCCTTCATGGGCAAAATTGTGGGGATAAGCAGTGTCACCTTTCTCGCAGTCTTTATTTTAAACAGCCATTTTACTCTGCTGGAAATGAACAGCTTCTTTACAAAACTGAAATTCTACGACTCAAAAATTGAGATACACGAAAATACCGGAGAAACAGGACCTGAATTTTTAAACAGTTATTCTTTCAAAGAAAATAAAATAATAATCACTGAAAAGTCATCAAAAACTGTTCCATACAGCAGTTATGAATATTTCAATACCGCTGTTTATGAAGAGATTAAAAACCTTCCCGACGAAAAATTCACTGAAGGATTTAAAAAAATCATTTCAAATGAAGATAAATATTTTTCAGGTTATAAAGATCTGATAATATCCTATGATAAATCATTGCCTGCAGATTTCAGAAAGAGAGGTGAGGAGATATGCAGAGAAATAGATTCACTTCAGGGATATTTACAGTTTAATTATAATTACATAATGAATATGCCTGACACAGGTTTTCGCGATAAGTTACTGCTCCATCTGAAGAATACATCCCCTGAATTCAAAGATTTCAGAGATGCAATAAGTTTATATACCGCTTTCTCAACACTGCAGGGAGGTGACCTCAAAAGGGATGTTCTTCATTTTATTGAGGCTATGCAGCCTTCCGGATCACTGAGGTTCAGAGCGGGACCTGACGGATCGCATTTTGTATCATCAATCTACTATGATAAAACAAAAAGTTTTGTATATGAGGTAGGATTCAGTTACCTCTCCTACAGGGAGTTTATGCACAGGCCGGCGCTGAGAATGGTTATGCTGATGGTCAGTGTCATGCTCTTCATGATTCTTATATACCCGTTATTCTTTATATGGACGCTGTACAAACCCCTCAGCACACTCCTTGGAGGAGTAAAAAGAGTAACAAATGGTGATCTTGATTTTAATATACCGGTCTACTCTGAAGATGAACTAGGCTTCATTACAGGAACGTTTAACAGCATGGTTAACCGGCTGAAGGAAAACAGAGACACTATTTCCAGATCAGAGAGCAGGTTCAGGGAACTCAATGACCTACTGCCTGATATTATTTATGAGACTGATATGGATTTAAATATCAAATATATGAATAAAGCGGGATTAGATCAGACAGGATACAATGCTGACGAGATAGCAAAAAGTTTTTCATTCCGTCAGATCATGAATAGTGAAGAACTGAAATCCCTGGAGATGTTTGTTAAAAAAGACCACGGTGAATGCACAGGAATATTCAGCATGACTCATGAAGTGATAAGAAAAAACGGCAACCTGCTTAAAGGTGAGAACAGGGCTGTATTTATCTGTGATAATGAAATCCCTTCCGGGTTACGGGGGATTATACGGGATGTAACGGATAAATTACGGACCGAAGAAGCTCTTCTCCAGCTGCAGAAAATGGAAACAATCGGCACACTGATCGCCGGGCTTACCCATGATTTCAATAATATACTCGGAGGTATTTCAGGACCGCTATCGCTTCTTTTTCATTCTATCCGGAAGAACAGCGCACCGCGTCCCGAGGAACTCGATCTTCATCTTAATACAATAAAAGAATCTGTCAGACGTGCTGCTGATCTGGTGCAGCAGCTGGTTTTCATCTCAAGAAGGGAATCCACTCATTTAATTCCTATTGATATCATCACGTCAATCAATCATGTTACAACAATATGTTCAAGCGCATTCGATAAAAATATAGAAATAACAAAACGGCTCCCTGACGGAGAGGCCCTGATAAAAGGTGATCCGACGCAGCTGGAGCAGATGCTTCTCAACATATGCATAAACGCAAACCACGCCATGACTTTCATGAGAGATCAGGATGAACCGCACGGCGGAAAACTTATTATAGAAGCCAGCCGGATAAATGCGGATGAACATTTTACCATAGTGCATCCCGATGCAGTAGAAGGCCCCTACTGGAATATCTCAATAACTGATACCGGCGTAGGAATGGACAGCGATACATTGTCAAAAATTTTTATCCCGTTTTATACAACCAAGGAGAGAGGCTCAGGAACAGGGCTTGGACTTGCCATGGCATATAACATCATACGTATACACAGGGGATTTATAGACGTATATTCAGAACCCGGATCAGGCACAACATTCAATCTGTACATCCCTCTTATTGAGGATAAAGACCTTGATTTGCCGTCTGAAAATGAACAGGCTATACCCAGGGGCGAAGGAACTATACTTATTGCTGACGATGAAGAATCGATCAGACTCACAGCAAGGCTGATGCTTCAGAGATGCGGGTACACTGTACTGACTGCTTCAGATGGAGTTGAAGCGTTAAAAATCTATAATGAAAATTCAGACAGAATTAAGGCAGTTGTGCTCGACCTTGTAATGCCGCGGATGTCAGGAGAACAGGTTTATCAGGAACTTATCCGGATAAATCCCGAAATAAAAATTCTGCTTGCATCAGGAATGCTCAATGACGACAGAATTGAAAAACTGTCAGTCAATGAAGGATGCCCGTTTATTCAGAAACCTTATACATTCGCAAATCTGGCAGGAGCTGTTTACAATCTGCTTAACAATATCTGTTCGTAGTAAAATCATTCAAAAAGTTTTTTCCATCTCCTCTCCTCTCTCTCCATAAACGTTCTGAACTTTTCAGGCTCATCAATTTTTACATTTAACGGAAGGCCTGTCGAAGGATGAGTGAATGAGAGTTCAACAGCCGCGAGGAAAAGCCCCTTCCCCCTGAACAGATCGCCGGGCTCTCCGTATAATTTATCACCGATAACCGGATGTCCCGATTCTGCCATATGCCTGCGGAGCTGATGAGTTCTCCCTGTTCCGGGGAAAAGATCTGTCAGCGTAACCCACTCATTTTTAATAGAACGGACACTTCCTGCCGGGATATACACGGTTTCCGAACTCCTTCCATCTATATCTGAAACAATCCGGCCGCCACTCTCGATTCTTCCTTTAACAACAGCCCTGTATCTCTTTTTAATATTTCTGGTTTCAAACTGAGCTCCAAGATTTATCTGTGATGATTTTGTTTTTGCCGCAAGAAGAAGCCCGCTGGTCGGAGAGTCCAGGCGATGCACCGGCCCCGGACGATTAAGTGCGTCATCTTCAGAAGATTTACTCAGATTAAAAGGGAGAGCATTTTCCACGGTTTTAAACCTGTTGCCGCTTACAGAGATACCCGCCGGTTTATTAATAATAGCGATATGATTATCCTCATATACTACGGCAAGATCCATTCTATAAACAGGAATCTCAGCACCGGCTGAGTTGATCAGTTCAATAATCTGACCCGGTTTCACCCATGTACCGGTTTCCGCTTTCACTCCATCAATGAGGAAATCTCCCCGCTTGATCGCCTTTTTAATACCGTTTCTGGATGGAATGATAGTAAAAGTTTCAATAGCATATTCGCTGAACCGTACCGGTTCAATTGTTTCAGGCACTGTATGTATTTTTAATGATGTCATAATTTCCGGATATTTAGTGATTCATTGCGTTGCAGCGGATGCCTTAATTTTTTCAGGATCTGATAATAATACTTCATGAAAAGCTGCGATAGAATGTCATACGGCCTTAAAATTTTATAAGGCCGCATAATAAGACATATTATAAAACTATTTCTGCTTATTAACTCCGAAAGTTGAAATAAGGCCTTTGATAAATTCCTCTTTTTCAGCCTGCGTCATTTTAGCTTCAGGATGAGCCGGCATGTAAAAGAATGGAGGCATTCCATCTTCTTTGACTTCATCCGCCGCTTCATTTCCTTTATTTTTCCCTGTTCTGCCCCATTCTGAAACATTAAAGTTTTCTCTCCCTTCATCAATGTCAGCCTGAATCAGCCAGGATGCAGGCGCTATTTTACTATACCATGGCCATGTAGTTTTATTACTGTGGCAGTTTCCGCATACACGATAGAATATCTCCTGAGTACGCACACTGTCCCATTTAGGTTCTGAAACTACAGGAGGATTGACATGATTTTTCCCGTATGGAATGAATTGAATAATTACAAACAGCAGAATAAGGATAATGATAATTTTAAAAATTTTCTTAAGATTCATAGTGTTAACTCCATTAGTTAATCTATTATATTTACATCCAGTATATTCATTACTCAAAACCAGAATCAATAATCTGTCAAGTAATGATTTTATCCGGATTATTGAAATCCCTCACTTCAGTACCCGGTTCATGGTACCTCCTGTAAATAGAAGTAAGAGTCGTATATGTAAAAATCAGATTGAAGAACCGTATCCCGGCTAATGACCAGAACACAATGTAACATGAGAAAAACACAAAAAAACAATATCCCAGATAAAATACGAAAGACAGGAGAGTCACCCCCTCCGGCCTCCATCCGGTGTAATTCATAATCAGGGAATAAAAATAAGCAGAAACAGGGAGATGTATAGTAAAAAAATATAAAATTACTGCAAGCGGCTGCGAAGCCTGAACCGCTTTCTCCGGGCAGAAGCCCATACATCTCATGCAGCTTTCACATGTATATGACCAGTATGGGAGGGGATGTTTTTTACCGATCATTTTTATCGAACCTGTAGGGCAATGCTTTGCACAGAGACCGCAGCCTGAACATTTACTGCAGGCAAAAAAAAGTTTTGCAAGGCCGAATCTGCCCATAAGAATGTATCCGGCTGATACGGGCAAAAGAGCAGCGCCTAGTGTAAATTCATATACAGTATTCAGAGATACCAGTATCCTCTCCCCTGAAATTATCTTTTCAGCAAAATCAGTAACCTTCGGCCTTGCTTTACTTATGATAGTCTCAATAATATCCTTTCTCAGGCCCGAGTGAAGGGACATCCAGTTTGACGGCATGTTAACACTCATAAGCCCTTTAACTCTGTAGCCTTTAAAGACAAGAACAAGTGCCGCAATAAAAATAGATGAACCGGCTATTCCAGGAGGATACCCTGGGATCGGGCCATACTTTGCACCCGCGCGGGTTGCCCACACAAATACATTTTTACCTTTTCCCCGCGGAAGACATAACAGGAATTTAAGCATCATCCATGGAAGTGTAAAACCATGAGTCGGCATACCGAAGCCTGCAACTGTATCATCCCCTGAAATCTCCCTATGCGGATCCGCCTTTTCAAGAGGTATCACGGCAGAATCAATTCCTGCTTTAACCGCTGTTTCCTTAATCCATACAGCTGTTCGATATGTGTTCCCGGTACCGCTCAGATAATAAAGAATCATTCTGTTCATAATATCTCCATATTATGTATTAAAAAAATCGTGACCAGATCTATTCAGATAATCCTGAAAAAACATATATTGCAATAAATTTTTCGGTTCCCATATTTCCATTTAATTATTTTAAAAACTTTATTCCCTAAAAAATAGTCCTTTGAATTAAAAAAAAGTTTACATGAATCACAATTTCTATATCATTCAATATATGAAAAAAATAATTATTATAAATATTTCACTGATATTGATGATTCCATTATTATTTATTCAGCCTCTTAAAGCTTTAATACTTACCGACATAAATGGAGCATATGTTGATCTTGGCGATGAAGGTTCTGTTTCCGGCGCCGGTATCTCATTTTTATGGGATCTGCCCCGTTATTTTGATAATGAAAAGATTTTCTTTTATATAAACACGATGTTCACCTATAGTATAAAAGACAGGGATGAACCTGACGAAACAGCGCGCACATATGTTCCGGTATCAGCAGGTGTTGAATACAGGCACCAGGTTCTGCAGATTCCTTTATACATAACAGGTTCCGCAGGAGCAGGGGTCTCATACTTTGAAAAGCAGGGCCCGGTATATTACGGCCCGTATATGGATCCCTCAAAAACTCAGATAGATAAAGCTTTTGGACCTTATGCGGATTTAATGCTCGGATTAAATTATGTATTATCCGGGAATATAGCCTTTTTCGCCCGCGGAGGTTATCAGATGTCATTCTATAATGAGGATAATATTGAATCCCCCGCCGGGCTTGAATTTGTTTTAGGATTAAGAATCCCTATATCAGGAAGTTTCAGGAGTTTTGAATAACATTTATATTAAACTCCGATATTTCTCTTTTAAAAATTTTAACTCACCTCTACCCTTGACTTTCAGTATAACAATATATAATTTTATTATGGCATGTGCTTTCCCGTATAGATGCTGAATATTTTCTGTTGATTTTAATATTATATATGACGGATTCCTATGAAAATAAATGTTTCATTAACAATTACTCTTATTATAATTTTAATTTCGTCAGTGCTGCTCGCTGCCATATATAAATTGAGCAGCAAACGGGAAATAGATATTGTACTTAACATTCAGAAAACTCATGCATTACAGGCCCAGAAAAGCATCGGGGAATTTTTTTACTATTACCGCCATAGTCTTGAATATCTTGCAGACCGCAAAGAGATAAATTCTTTTTCCAGCCGGTCCGTTAATATTCTGGAAAAGTACTACAAAACTCACAGTTCAGATATATGCGGTGTAACTCTTATCGATAGATACGGGATAATACTTCATACAGTGCCATATAATAAAAAAGCTGTCGGAGCAGATATCTCACAGCAGAAACATAACTTCGGAAAAATTCTTTCTCCTGATGTAATACTGAGCGATGTATATGAAACAGCTCAGGGTTTTATTACCATTTCAATGAGTTTACCGGTATATTCCGGTAATAAAGTAAACGGACGGATATCAGTACTTTTCAAATTTGAACGCATTGCTGAACGATATATTAAAGATATCTGCAGCGGTACTCCCGGCAGTCCGATTCTTCTGAGCAGGGATGGAACAATACTCTATCATAAAGATGCGGATCTGATCGGACAGAATTTAAATGCACTACAAATAGAATCTCTTAAAATGAAGGGGATCTTTGAAGATATGGCATCAGGAAGGAGCGGCACTGTGCATTTCAATCTTGTTCAGAATAATTCAGTTATTGAACATTATGGTTTTTACATGCCGCTTAATATAATCAACAATTACTGGTCAATTTTCATCATTACCCCCGCATCTGAAATAAAAAAATTTTCGCGCCCCTTTAAATACGCATTCGCGGGGATCACATTTATTATACTTGCCGCCGTGGTTTTCTTCAGCATAAATCTCTTTAGAAACATCCGGATAATAAACATGAAGAAAGAGGAACCGGCGGGAAGCAGCACTCAGTTGAGCCCTGCTGTTGAACAGGTAAGGCAGGTTAATCAGCTCCTGCCCATATGCTCAAACTGCAAAAAAATACGCAATGACTCAGGCTGCTGGGAGCATATGGATAAATATACTGCCGGTAATTCCGGAACTGCGCTGACCCACAGCCTCTGCCCCGATTGCGCAAAAAAACTTTATCCTGAACATAATTCTGAGAATAAAAAAGCCTAATCACACCCCTGATCGATCCGGACAAGAGTCTCTGTTTTATATTGGTTCTTCTCCGCTATTTTTATCAGCTCTGCCAGATCTTCTTCAACAACCGTTGGAGACCTGCTCAGTATCCAGAGCTGGTGCTTCGATGGTGAACCAAGTATTGCATACCCCTTAACTTCATCAATATGCAGAAGCAGATAGTCTATTGTGACCGGCCATATAAACTGGATCTTGATTTTTTGAGGTTCTTTACTATCCGGAATCCATGCTCTGCCGGAGAGAGTTCTTACATCTTCAGCATCACCTTTATTCCTGCCTCTGCTGGTTACGATCATTACACCTTCATCCTGATACTCATATGTCATCGTGATGCATGTCAGGCCGTCTTCAACCTGATTCGGAAGCCTGGCGATTTCATACCATTTACCCTGATAAAGCTTATAATCTATAACCGCCTCACCTTTAATGCCGGGTTTTGTTGTGCATGAAAAAAAGAGCAGCATCAGTGCAATAATAAAATATGATTTAATATACATAATAACCTCTGAAATTATGTTTCAATAATATTGGTTTTATGCATCTGTGTCAAGAGTGTAATGAGCAACCCTGGAATATATTATAATTTTATATTGACTCTTTATAATATATCAGTTATAACATTATTAAAACTGACAGTCAGCAATCATTTGCAGTATCTGCTGCGGAGACATGAGAGGTGGTTTATGAAAGAATACTTAAGATGTAAAGCCTGCGGATTTATAATGGGAAAGGACGGTGCTCCTGATGTATGCCCGGCCTGCGGTGTTTCAAAAAAAGTATTTGAAGATTATAAATACAATATTTCTCCCCGACGGAAACTCATCATGGATATAAATATTCATCCGATAATGCTTCATCTTCCCCAGGCAATTACAGGACTGATTCCGTTCTTCGGACTTCTTTCACTTATCACAGATGCAGGCTGGGGAATAAAATTTCTTTATACGCTTGAGATAATTACATATCTTCTTCCGCTTTCAGTTCTGGCCGCAGCTCTTACAGGGATGTTCGATGGAAGGAACAGGTTTAAAAAATTAAGCACACCCGCTTTAAAGAAGAAGATGATCCTTGCCTCAGTTCTGCTGCTGCTGACACTGGCGATGCCGTATCTTGTATATACTGTGGGAATTAAAGATGCGTTATTCCCGCTGATAGGCCTCTCATTCATAACTCTGGCGAATGAGGCAATGCTTTCAAAAATAGGGATTAAACTGATTTTTGCATATCTTCCGGGATAACTGAATGCTATTTAAAAACTGCTTTTCTTCAGCGCGTCTATGTCTCTCTCAAGCTTGGCGAGATGCGCTGTTAGTTTATCGAGTGACTTCTCCACTCTCTCCTTCTCTGACTCAAGATACGAGAGCCTGTTGGAGAACTCCGCTTTAGGATTTAAATCAGCTTTTATCATGTCAGGGCTTCTCTGGTCAGAGATAAAAGCCTCCTGTACCCCCTGGCGGAGACCTTCGTCCCTGATGCGCGCCACGGTCTTCATATTCTCATAACCGATCTCCGGTTTGATGTCCATTGTATAGGTCTTCATTATAGTCTTTGCTTCATTCCTGTGAAGGCGCAGTACGCGGTCAACGTAATCCTCAAAATTCGCGTGGTACCTCTGGCAGAGTTCCCTCGCCTTCAAAAGCAGACTGCCGAACTCCTTCATTAAATGGCCGTTCCGTGACAGATACTCATCGCGCAGCATGGCCGTAAGTTCCATGAACTCGGCATTAGTTTCAAAAATATTATTGTATACGCCCATCTCCTCGGCACGGAAAAGCAGTGTATGGAATATGCTCCAGAAATCATTCGAGTGAGCCCTGGCAGTAACCGGAACAGTAGTTCTTGTAAACTGCACATGATGAGCAAACTCATGAATGGCCGTGTACATAAGCTGGTTATCATCAGTAAAATTCTGATTATGTATAATTATCTCCTGCTTATCGGGATAATAAAGCCCGTCGACCTTTTTGCTGCTCTTCCCGGAGAACGTTACCAGAAAGTCAATCTTCACCTGCTCAAGCTTAAGCAGTCTGTCTTTTACCTGATCCTGATTCATTTTATATCCCGTTTAAATATTCTATTATATCTTCAGGAGAGAATACGAGCCCCGCGCCCCCCCGGTCTATTGCTTCCCTGTTCATCCCGAACACTGCCGATGATTCTTTATCCTGGGCAATCGTTAAAAAACCATTCCGCCTCATTTCAATCATTGACGTTACTCCATCATCACACATACCCGTGAGCATAATAGCAATAATTCTTTCAGGAGGATGAATAAGCGCAGATTCGAAAAGTACATCAATCGAAGGCCTGAACCTGTTTACAGGAGGATCAGAATTAACAACCAGTAAAGGATGCTTATCTCTGCTGAGATACATATGTTTATTACCAGGAGCAATATAGGCGTACCCTGGCATTACCGGTTCACCATTACTCCCCTCTTTCACTGTAAAAGGAGTAACCTTGTTAAGCCTTTCAGACCACATGCCGGTATATCCTTCAGGCATATGCTGAGCCACAAGTATGGCGTACTTATTTTTTTTTATTCCGGAAAGCAGTTTTTCAACAACGGGAAGCCCGCCGGTGGAAGAACCAACCAGTACAATTCTGAAGTTTTCATTTATTGGCTCAGTCATAATTTAAAAATCAGTTTATCTTTCCGAACATGCTTTCAATATTAATAAGAGAATACGGTATGGCGCAGGCCATGACAGTGCTGTCCTTCTCGCCTTTTACTGTTTCAAAATTCACCAGCATAAAATCATACTGCCAGAAAGCTTTCTTCTTCCTCATGGAAAGACTATTCACAATAGTATACATCTGGTTTTTTCTCTCACCTGAAAACTGTTCATTGTTAAGAAGAAACCGGTCGAGGGCCGCTTTTCTCTCATCCCCCTCTTTGAAATATGAAAAATTCCATGCTATAGCTGCAAAATAAAGCATCAGTTTAAACTGAAACGCATTGGCAGAATCAATATTTGAGATTAGCGGAGCTGCAAACTCAAGGAGGATGTTGGAAATTCTTCTCCCCTGAATTTCATGGAGAATAGCATCCTCAGGAAAAACATCAATCGGGAGGAGTTCTACCTTCTGCATGTCAATTTCCCTTCGTCTTTTTCTGAAATTACCCTTTGTCATAAATATAACCTTAATATAATATTTAAAAAGTTTTTGTTGAACCTTCAACAGATTTAAAAAACCAGTTCAGATTTAAAATAACAATTTGTAAAGCAATATAGTAGCTGTTATCTGCGCAATAAGGGATGGCGAAATAAAAGTATCCGGAGGGAATAGCAATACCCTGTACGTTATAGCCGGCTTTTCCGCCCGGTCTGATCATAGGGAAAGACTGGAGAATATCTCTTTAAATCAGATTCTGACTGCCTTTATCGTTAATCCTTCCGAAGCAGAGAATCCGGTCATCTTCATCCTGGAGCCTGTACTCATGTTCATTAAAATAAAGATATACCTTCTGCCCTGTAAGCACCGGGAGACTGAAGGTTATGGAATAATCTGTAAGTTTAACTCCCGCCATGCAGAGTTCTTTTATAACAAGATTGGAGGTGCATAATCCCTGAAGAAATATATGTTCATAACCGAAATAATTCGCTATAAAGGGAATTGTATGAATCATATTATAGTCACCGGAGACTTTTGCATACCTGCGCGGCAGATTATCCGGTATCTCAATTTCCCTGACACGGCTGTTTACTATAGGTTCAACCGGAAGCCGTGTTATTCCCCGGAATTCACCTTTTTCATCCATGCGTAGTCTATCGGCATATTTCAATGGAATATTTTTAATAACGAAATGATCCCGCATTTCCGCGTAAATCTCCCCGTTTCTGCGGATTATGCTGATACCTACAAGAGCGGCTTTGTTATGTTTAATCCGAATAACTTCTTCAAATTTATAATAGATTTCATAGGTCAATTCCGGCTCAAGCGTTTTATGAAACTTTGTTTCATTCTTCAGATGCATCAGATATTTAAAGTTTACCCCGAGACTGCCGACTATTATCATTAAGCTCACAGCGCCGGCATGGCTATATACCGAAAAAGGTACATCAGCATCAAGCGGGACATCATAGAGCCTGTACCAGGATTCCCTTGCGGAAGCTGAATATTTGAAATTTTTATCAAGACCATGCCGCTGATTGCTGTTTCTTACTTTATTGCTCCGGAAAATACCGCATAGCGCGTTATAATAGAAAAAAAACTTATATCTCAGGGTTTTAGGGCTGCCGTAATTCCTGACTTCTTCAAGTACCGGTTCCATAATTAAAATTTCCTTAGCGCTGAATTATAAAGGTAAAGCATATCCTGTATTAACTTTAATTTTTAATTACGCAAGCAATTTTATATTTATGAGAGTTTTTAAAAAAGCGGGTTTTCACCCGGCAACCTGCAGTTCAAGAGGGATACTGCTACTTATCTATAGAATGAACAAAGATGATTCCGGAAAATAATATACGATAAACACCGTTACATTAAATTTGACACGGTTATATAGAAATCCTATATTATTGAATAATATGCCGACCAATATAATGAAGTATGCCTTTACAGGCAGGAATGACGGATTAATTACAGCAACAGTATTATATAAAAAGCCGAATGCTTCTATTATTATCCGGGATAACGGTATAGGTATTTCTGAATCAGTAAATTTTGAAAACTCTACCGGTTTTGGACTTACGCTGGTGCGGATGCTGACCGAACAGATAGGCGGATCTATCAGGCTGGTGCGGGAAAATGGGACAAAGATTATTCTGGAATTTGAAACATAAATTGCAGAATAATCTCCAGCAATTCGCTGATTACAGCAAACCTCCCGCTGTAATATTTTAAACAGCCGTTAACTTTGTTGACTGAAATTATGCGCTATGCAACCAGTCATAATTACTTTAAAAATTATGTGAGGTATTAAAATGAGAAAAATCAGAATTATTGCCGGCATTGCTGCCATAACTTTTTTTCTGTCAGCATCAATGCCTTTTGATGATAAACCGGTTGTAAAAAGCAAAATCCGTACCGGCGATATCGAAACCATTGTTGCCGAAAAAAATGGAAAACCCGCGTATAAAATTATCTACACATATGCAGGGAATTTAAAAGTACGCGGAGAGTACTGGGAGGCTGTTGATAAAAAAAATACTAAGAAGGCCGAGACCAATATTCTTGCGGGAACCGCAATCGCTAAAAAGTACGAGACTATGCTGGAAGGAAAAAATACTTTAGACCAGGCAAATGTTCAGCTCGATGTTATAAAAGACGGTTATGTACTGAAAAACGTTCGTATAGTCAGGTATAACGACAAGGGGCTTCCGGTTCTGGTTATGGCCCGCGGTTATACATCATACCCTGTTCTCGGCGTGTTTAACATAAAAACTGATTACAGCTATACATATGATCAGACAGGCCTGCTCTCTGAAATTAAAGAGACTAACATGAACGTAGATTCTCTGCTACTGAATATGGGCCTGGGAAATATTACAAAAATTGCAAGGGATGACAAAAACAGGCCTGCTACAGTAAAGAAAGAGCTGGGTTCGGTACCTCCAGCCATGGAGAATTCATCATATGTATATGACGGCACAACTGACAATATGCAGAAAACAGTCTACCAGAAGTGCGGCATAGACATGAAAAAATTCACTGTAACGCCTTCCGAGACAATAACCATTGAATACGGAAAAAATGTGCCATGGTCAGGGATGATTAAATATGAATTTGAAATGGGCAAAACCATTAAAAGCATAAAAATATATGACGAAATAAATAAAAAAGAAGAGTTGAATATATCGAATTTCATGAAACTTTCCTATATCGCTAAAGCCAAACTCTCAAAAAGCATTTACGATATGTACAAGAATGAACAGCTCGGGCCGCGCTGGAGGATGGGGGAAATTGCGGATATACCTGAACCGTTTATGATCTATAAAGACTATGCGTGGTGGAATTAGAATTCTTTTACCCGCCTCTCTGAATAAAGCGGGACATTCCGGCACTTATCTGTAGAATGAAGAAGCATCATTCCTGACAGGCTGTCAGCGATAAGTCTCTGTTAAGTTTTTTCTCCGAGAGAGGCGGATCGGATAAATCAGGCCTGCATACGCGGATGTGCAGGTTTTTTTATTTGAGGATCAGCAGATACTGCCAGTAAAATCAGCAAAGTAATAATACACTATAAATTCATTTGTATAGCAGTCCCTGCGCATAGTTATGTTTTAAAAATTTTTTAATTTTTCTTTTTAGCGAAAATTAAAAATTCAGTTTACAAAACGTTAAAAAAATTGCTAATAATCGGAGGGTTCCGTCTTTTAAAAATTTCAAAGAATATATCTATAGGCCATCTCAAAATAATGGGTATTATATTTATTTAGTCATGGTTAATGACGATAGTGGGCAATTCAAACCGTTTTATATAATTAACAATGTCTTTTAAGCCCCCCTCCGGGGGTGCGGAGTCCGATGAGGTTTTATGTATCAGTTATATAAATAATGAATCCGGTATAAGTCAGCCCGTTAATAAAGTGAGAATTCCGGAAATACTTCTATTCTATATATTTACACTCTCCTCAAAAAAATGAATTGAATCATATGCCGAATTATATATATTATCCCTATCAAAATAAATAAGGTAAAAATATACCAAAAGAATCCCAATACTCGCATTACTAATAGCAGCCGAGTTGTCCATTCTGCTAATTCTCATCTTTGAAGTTGACACAAGCCCGTTTACAAAAAATCTGGCAGTACTCCTATACTTTATTTCTTATCTGCCCTCGAAAGGAATGGCAATGCTCTTTGATCTGTATCCTGTCCAGATAAAAGCACGATGCAACAAAATCATTTTTTATATTGAAAAGGAGAATCCTTAAAATCGGTGGGAAAAGACATTCAGGAAGAGAAGGGAAAAGGTGACTAAAGCCATTTCACTCTGACAGGATAGCCGCTGGTTCTCCTCAAGTTTGTCCACTTTCACATGAATCCTCCATTCACTGCTATTGCGATAAGTTTAAACATTGTTTAACCAGGAAATCTTTGCTTAACAACTAGACTTTTAAAATATCCGATATTAGCCACTTAGAAAAATAGACGAAAATACGAATGATATTACACTAAAATAACCTTGTAATTTAATTAAATCATTTTGAAAGTATGAAATGATAATACAGTTTTTCAATATCTATTCCTAAACCTCATTTACATATAGTATAAGATTTACATTCATTATCATTTCTGAAAGTCAACCCGCGCAAACCTTAAGTTAATTTAAAATATACAAAAAATTATTGCATAAATACTATAACAATGTTTTTATTAAACAAATAAGCGATAGTAAAGAGGTGGCAAGGGTGAGATTTACCAAAATACATACTCTATTTTTATATATTACTGCTTTTTCTTTAATAATAGCATGCGGGGGAGGATCGAACGGAGGAAAGGACTCTTCAAACCCACCTTCAGCTTTAACCTATTCGACGTCATCTGCAGTATATACACAAAATAAAGAAATAAAAGATAATGCACCCTCTGTCACTGGTAATGTAACATCATGGTCCATTACACCTTCTCTCCCGAATGGACTATCATTTGATTCAGCAACAGGAATTATTACCGGTACACCTTTGATTTCACAGAATACAACTTATTATTTAATAACTGCTGAAAATGATTACGGCTCTACCTCGGAAAATATTTCCATTACAATTAACCATGCCGCGCCTTCGGCTCTGACGTATTCTACCACATCAGCAGTATATACCCTGGATTCCGTAATATCTAATAATGTACCCGCATATTCCGGAACTGTTACTTCATGGTCTATTACACCCTCTCTTCCGGACGGATTATACTTTGATCCGGCAACCGGTATAA
>Ga0116171_10001100_pt1 | contig 27806 bp, 24 predicted proteins | sample AD_JPNHW2_MetaG_FD_89798 | JGI IMG/M metagenome (GOLD analysis project Ga0116171, IMG submission 89798) | Active sludge microbial communities of municipal wastewater-treating anaerobic digesters from Japan - AD_JPNHW2_MetaG | ecosystem: Engineered > Bioreactor > Anaerobic > Digestate | place...
GAATTTTTGTTTTAACTCTAAACCGAGCTTCAGCTTTGACAGTATCGGACAAAAGATAAATATTCTGTTACCTCTGCATTTCGTTGCAACCACAGAAGAATCGGTTTAGAGTCAAAACAAACAAGAATCCTGCACACTGGCAAACGAATTTCACCAACCCCTCAAATTCCGCAATCGTAAAAGAAAATGTTTTTTAAATTTGCAGGGTTGAGTTGGAATTGTTCAGAAATTGTTACTTCGCGACGAATTTTTGTTTTAACTCTAAACCGAGCTTCAGCTTTGGCAGTATCGGACAATAAATAAATTTCCTGTTACCTCGGCATTTCGTTGCAACCACAGAAGAATCGGTTTAGAGTCAAAACGCTCACAGCTTTGACAGTATCGGACAAAAGATAAATATTCTGTTACTTCTGCATTTTGTTGCAACCACAGAAGAATCGGTTTAGAGTCAAAACGCTCACAGCTTTGAAAGTTGAAGTCAACGAACAAAATTTCCTGTTACCTCTGCATTTTGTTGCAACCACAGAAGAATCGGTTTAGAGTCAAAACGATCCCAGGCCAAAATTGTGAGTTAAAACAAGAACTCTTATAAAATACCATCTGGCAACTTTATTCTTTTTACAGCCCAAGATAGTTGTTTACCAATTCCTATTTTTTGGCGATTTGCGGCGAATGAGATTCCCGTATCGTTCCCATATCGCAATACGAGAACGATACGGGAGTCATATCGGCGTGTTATAGAAAAAATATGGGATAGTGATAACCACCAGCTAATATTTTCCTTGTCTGAAATGTTATTATCTCTAAGCTGGAATCAATATCAAAGTGAGATAATATTTTGGAGGCAAAAAAGAAGACAATATGGAACCGGTAATCATTTCTGCTTCGCGAGCCACAGATATACCCGCTTTTTATTCGGACTGGTTAATTTCCCGGGTGGAGGAAGGATGCTTAAAATGGCAAAATCCTTTTAATAGAAAGGTTCAGGATGTTTTCTTTGCCAAAACCCGACTTTTTGTGTTCTGGAGCAAAAATCCTTTCCCAATGCTGAAAAAGCTATCTTACTTTGATGAAAAGAGCTACCATTACTATTTTCAATTTACCGTAAATGACTATGAACAGGAAAACTGGGAAAAAAATCTGCCAGCTTTGAAGCAACGCCTGGAGACCTTTATGAAACTTTCAGAACTTATTGGCAAGCAAAAAGTTATCTGGCGTTTTGACCCTCTTATTACAAGTGATAAGCTGCATCCCGATGAACTGCTAAAACGCATAGAAAAAATCGGTGACCAGCTTTTTCCCTATACGAATAGATTAGTTATCAGCTTTATAGACATAGAAATCTACAAAAAAGTGAAACGCAATCTTAGCGCTTTACCCGATAAAATTCAGGAAATAGATATTACTACAATGCACTATTTTGCCAGGGAATTGATGCAACTGAACCAGAAATGGAATTTGAAAATTGCTACCTGCGCTGAAAAAATAGACCTGCACCAATATGGAATTGAACATAATCGCTGCATTGATGACCGCCTGATTATTGAGCTCTTTTCATCAGATAAAGAATTAATGAACTTCCTGGGCTATAAACCCTCTTGCCAGACCGATTTTTTAACTTTTGGGAACAATGTATCTTCATATAGCTATGAAAAATTGAAAGATAAAGGACAACGCAAATTTTGCGGCTGCATCAAAAGCAAAGATATCGGTAAATACAATACCTGCCAGAATGGATGTGTGTATTGTTATGCTAATTCAACAAGACAGTGAACGGTGAAGGGTGAAGGGTGAAGGGTGAAGGGTGAACGGTGAAAGGTGAAGAGTGATAATGAAAAATGGAGAATTGAGAATTGAGAATTGAGAATGGAGAATGTATCAAGCGAAATAGATTTTTTTTTACAAAGAGAGAAAGAGAGAAAAGAGATTAAATGGAGAATGGAGAATGGAGAATTGAGAATGGAGAATGGAGTGAGGCGTCCTGAAAATAGTGGACTAAAAATAAGAAAGAAACTCTGAACTCCCGAACTTTGAACTCCCGAACTTTGAACTCCTGCACTAAGAACTTCCGCACTTTGAACTTCCGCACTTTGAACTTCCGCACTAAGAACTTCCGAACTTTGAACTTCCGCACTAAGAACTCCTGCACTTTGAACTCCCGCACTTTGAACTCCTGCACTTTGAACTTCTCTGACAATCCTCTAAATCCTTAAATCCTTAAATCCTTGTTTCTGAAATCCTTGTTCCTAAAATCCTTGTTTCTAAAATCAAATCTGCGTGCAACAAATCCTCTTTCCTTTTTTGCTTGACGGATTAAATCCAAAATAAAGAATAGTAAAAAAGCTAAAATTGATAGTAGGACAGGTGATGAAGGATAAAGAAAACATCTTGGCGTTGCTAAAGCAAGAAGTAGCTCCTGCAGTTGGATGCACAGAACCAGCTGCCGTTGCTTTAGCCGGAGCTTATGCTGCAAGTGTGATGGAGGGGAAAATCATCTCTGCCAATTTAATTGTAAGCCCCAATATTCTGAAAAACGGTATGGGCGTAGGCATTCCCAATACCAATTTACTGGGTTTGGAGATTGCTTTTGCGTTAGGTATATTAGTTGCCAAACCGGAGAAGGAATTGGAGGTTTTGTCAGATTTGGATGCAGAGACCATTGATAAAGCACAGCAGATGCTGGCAGAAAAAAGAATCCAAACCAAAATGCTGGAGACCGAAGAAAAGGTTTGGATTGAAGCGGTAATAAAAACCCCAAAATCTGAAAGCAAGGCAATTTTACGGTGGCGGCATAACTGGCTGTATCATTTGGAAAAGGATAAAAAGATTTTACGGCACCAGGAACTGGAAGCTGAAAATGCGCTTGGCTTAATTTCCTGCACTGCTTATACTGTGAAGGATTATTACGATTTTTGTATCAATACGGATATTAGCAATTTGGAAAAGATTGATTTGGGAATGAAGGTTAACCGCAAAATAGCGGATTTTGGTTTATCTAACAATTCCGGCATAAATGTAGGCAAGATGATTATGGAGCAAATAAAAAGTGGTCTTTTGGGCGATGATATTCATCATTATGCTATGGCTCTTACGGCGGCGGCAACTGATGCCAGAATGAGTGGTTGCAACTTACCTGTAATCAGTAATTCCGGAAGCGGAAATCAAGGTTTGGCTATTACTTTACCCATTATTGCAGTTGCCGAAAAACTTGGCAGTAACAAAGAAGAACTAATCAGAGCTTTAGCTTTAGGGCATTTGGTGAGTGTGCATATTAAACAAAAAATAGGTATTCTTTCCTGTATTTGCGGATGCCTTTCTGCTTCAGCAGGAGCTGCAAGTGGCATAGTTATGCTCTTAAAAGGCAATTATTCTCAAATTGAATATGCCATCAAAAATATGATTGCGGATACAGCAGGAATGGTTTGTGACGGTGCCAAAGAAGGTTGTTCCTTAAAAGTTGCCACAACCACAAGCGCTGCCGTGCAAGCTGCTCTTTTGGCAAAAGCAGGAATTTGCGTTTCTTCCAATGACGGTATTATTACTGAAAGTATTGAAGGGACAATTGATAATTTGGCTTATTTTGTAGCCAGGGGAATGCAGGATGCCGACAGCACCATCTTAAATATTATGTTAAATAAAACAAAATAAAGGAGCGAAAAGAAATGGCGGATATAAAATTTGAAGCTCATTTACCTTTGGAGCTACCTCCTGAGCCAACTTTTGAACCTAAAATTCGGAGAGCCCCAGATAGAGGATTGGATTTAAGCAACAATGATATTGCCTTGGCTTTAAAAAATGCCCTGCGCTATATTCCTGAAGAATTACATAGCGTTCTGGCACCGGAATTTTTACAGGAACTGAAAACCAGAGGTAGAATTTATGGCTATCGCTATCGTCCGCAGGGTCATATTTACGGCAAACCGATTGATGAATATAAAGGCATTACTCCAGCCAGAGCCATTCAAGTGATGATAGATAACAATTTGGATTTTGATGTTGCTTTATATCCTTATGAACTTGTTACTTATGGTGAATCAGGACAGGTCTGTCAGAATTGGATGCAATATCGGCTAATTAAACAATACTTGGAAATAATGACAGAAAATCAAACCCTGGTTGTTGCTTCAGGGCATCCCTTAGGGCTTTTTCCTTCGCGTCCTGAAGCTCCCAGAGTTATATCTACCAATGGATTAATGGTTGGGAAATGGGATAACCCGGTAGAATTTAAACGCCTGACGGCATTAGGGGTGGCAAATTACGGTCAAATGACTGCCGGGGGATGGATGTATATAGGTCCTCAGGGCATTGTAAACGGAACTTATATCACTTTGCTGAATGCAGGCAGAAAATATTTGGGTATTCCGGAAGATAAAAATCTGGCAGGTGTGCTTTATGTTTCTTCAGGTTTGGGTGGAATGAGCGGCGCTCAAAGCAAAGCAATAGAAATTGCCGGTGGCATTGGCATTATTGCCGAAGTGGATAAAAGCAGAATAGAAACCAGATACAGTCAGGGCTGGGTTAGCAAGGTCTCCAGCAATTTGGAAGAGGTCTTTAAGTGGGTAGATGAAGCCCGACAAAGCAAAAAACCGCTCTCTATTGCTTATTACGGTAATATTGTTGACCTGCTGGAATATATAGATAAAAATAACATCAAAGTGGAATTGCTTTCGGACCAAACCTCGTGTCATGTAGTTTACGAAGGTGGTTATACCCCCGTAGGAATTAGTTATGAAGAAGGGCGTAAACTTCTGGCAGAAGATATTGAATTATTCAAGCAAAAAGTAGATTTCTCCCTGCGCAGACATTTTAATGTGCTGAAGAGCTTAACGGAAAAGGGCTCTAAATTTTGGGATTATGGCAACAGCTTTATGGCAAGTATATTTGATGCAGGAATAACAGAAATCTCCCGCAACGGAAATAATACCAATGACGGCTTTATTTGGCCCTCCTATGTGGAAGATATTATGGGTCCTATTTGTTTTGATTACGGTTACGGACCTTTCAGGTGGATTTGTCTTTCCCGCAAAGATGAAGACCTGCACAAAACAGACCTTGCTGCTATCTCTTTAATAGACCAAAATCGCAGTGCTATGGATAGAGATAATTACTATTGGATTTCTACCGCTGAAGAGAATAAACTGGTTGTAGGAACTAAAGCCAGGATTCTGTATGCTGATGAAGAAAGCAGAATAAAACTGGGACTGAAGTTCAACGAAATGATTCGCAAAGGTGAAATTGGTCCTGTTATGCTGGGTAGAGACCATCACGATGTTTCCGGAACGGATTCTCCTTTCCGCGAAACAGCCAATATTTATGACGGCTCAAATTTGATGGCAGAAATGGCTACCCATTGTTTTGCCGGAAATATTGCCAGAGGAATGACTATAGTTGTTCTTTCCAATGGAGGCGGAGTTGGAGTAAGCCGTTGTATTAATGGCGGTAATGGAATTGTTTTAGATGGTAGCGAAAGAATGGATGAAGTTATTAAAAATGGTCTTTCCTGGGATGTTATGGGGGGAATTGCACGCAGAGCTTGGGCTCAAAATGAAGGTGCTGTAAAAACCGGAACTGCCTGGAACGAAAAACACAGTGACGAAGGCATTATAACCCTGGCAGAAAAGGTTGACGAAGAAATGATTGAGCACTTGGTAAAAAAGGAGTTTGGAGCATAAAAATGAATACTCCCTTTATCCGATTGATGAAACAGGAAGGCATAAAGGAAGAAGTTATACGCACTTTTGAGGCATATTATAATTTACTTGCCCAAGGTGAAAAAGGGCTGATTGGTGAAGAAGAGATAAATCCTCCAGCGGAAAAGAATTTGATAGATTATGATAAGATAAGGCACTATTCCCGAAACTCGCTGTTGAAACATATTGCAGTTATTAAGCTTAATGGTGGTTTGGGAACGAGCATGGGTCTTTCTAAAGCAAAATCGCTGTTGCCGGTGAAGAATAATCTTAATTTTCTGGATATTATTGCGCGTCAGGTATTAACTTTAAGGTCAATTTCCGGATATGATATTTTATTGCTTTTTATGAATAGCTATAATACGGATGAAGATACTTTAAAATACCTGGAAAAATATCCTGATTTAGGTAAGCAGGATTTACCTCTTTCCTTTTTACAGAATAAATTTCCCCGCATTCGTCAGGATAACTTGCTGCCCTACGAAAACAAGGATAAGAAATTGATGTGGAATCCACCGGGGCATGGAGATATTTATACTGCGATAGGGGAATATTTGGGTAAAATGATTGCCCAGGGTTACAGTTATGCCTTTGTTTCCAATGCCGATAATTTGGGGGCTATTGTAGATACTTCAATTCCAGCATATATGGAAGATAACAGAATACCTTTTTTAATGGAAGTGTGTTTGCGAAGTCCGATGGATAAAAAAGGCGGTCACCTTTGTGAAGATAAATCCGGACAGCTGCTTTTAAGGGAGATTGCTCAATGTCCTGAAAAGGATTTGCCTGTTTTTCAGGATATTGATTATTACAAATATTTTAACACCAATAATCTGTGGATTGACCTTAGAGCTTTGGAATGGCATATAATTTCCAACGAGGGTTTAATGCTGCTACCCTTAATTGTAAATCCGAAAATGGTTGAAGGAACAGCTGTTTATCAATTGGAAACTGCAATGGGCTCAGCCATCAGTTTGTTCAACAATTCCAAGGCATTGGTTGTTTCCCGAGAGCGTTTTGTGCCCGTGAAAAAGACAACTGACCTGTTAGCTCTCTGGTCGGATGTTTATGAGCTTAACGAACAGTATCAGATTGTTTTGAAACGAGGGGTAGCAAAAGCTCCTGTGATAGAACTGGAGGAGCAATATTACGGGAAAATTGAAGATATGCAAAAAAGGTTCAGTAAAGGCATTCCTTCTTTGAATAGCTGCAAAGAACTAAGGATTGATGGTGATGTAAGCTTTGGAGAGGATGTTATCTGTGAAGGGAAAGTAACCCTGAAAACCAGTTTCCCGGTGTTTGTTCAGAATTGTTTACTTACGGGAGAAGTGGATTTGAATGCGGTTGCAGCTAAGCAAAAGACAGGGCAGGAGGATAAAGATGGTTTCCAAAGCAGCTAAAATACGATTAGGGATTTTTTTAACCATTGGTGCAATATTAATCATTATCTTTGCAGCTGTAGTTGCCGGCAGCAGATTAGTTGAGAAGAAGGATATTTATTATATTGAATTTGAGGACTATTCTGTTAGCGGTTTACAGGTTGGCAGCTCAGTCAATTATCGGGGTATCAAAATTGGCAGAGTAGAAGCAGTGAAAATTAACCCCAAGGATGTTTCCAAGATAATTATTACCATCAGTGTGGATAGGGGAACTCCTATAAAAGAAGATACTGAAGCAGTGTTACAGTTATCAGGAATAACCGGGCTTAAAAATGTGGAAATCAGAGGTGGCACAAATGAAGCCAAATTACTTAAGCCCAAAAGTTATATTAAGCCCGGAACGACAATGCTGGAAGATATCAGCGAACGGGCTAAATCCATCGTAGATAAAATAGATATGATTGCAGCCAATCTAAATGCTATAACCGGAGAAGATAACAGAAAGAATATTGCTACGATACTTGCTCAAACCAGTTTAATTTTACAAGACACCCATGAAAACCTGGCAACTACTATGCAAAGCATTAGTCGGATTGCCAATAATACTGCTGATTTAACAGAGGAGCTAAGTAAAGACCTTAATACTGTTACCGAAAATCTTACGAAAAACCTTGATGCTATCACCAGCAGCGCTACCAGTAATATGCAAAATGTTTCTGAAACCTCACAGGCAAGCTTAATTAGCGTTACCAATAATGTAAATCAACAGCTGGAGGATTTAACTAACAAACTGGATACCAGCTTAACGCAATTGACAAATGATGGTTCAGCTTTAATCCGCGAAGCTAATCTGCAGGTTTCCACGGTTGGCGAACACAGCGATCAAATGGTGCTGCAAACCACCCGTGAGATTTTAACTATCAGCAATAATATCAATCAGGCACTAAATCAGGTTAATACCATTCTTTATGCTCCCGGTTTTGACAGTTTAATGACCAACCTGGGAAAACTTAGCGGCGAACTTTCCAAAACCGATTTGAAAGGAATGATTACCGAACTCTCTACTACAATCCAAAAAACCGGCACTCTGGTTTCTAATTTGAACAGAGTAGTAACCCGGGGACAGGGTGACCTGCTGGAAATTTTAAGTACCTTAACGGAAACGAGTGAAAACCTGAATGAATTTTCTCGTCAGATAGCAGATACACCTTCTATTTTACTACGCGGAAATTAGGAGTTAGAAATGTTTAAGATAAAGAAATCAGTTCATCTTTGGGGTTATCTTGCTTTGCTATTGATGCTAACGGGCTGTTTGCAAAAAGTGGAAAGAACACCTGTAAACTACTATGTTTTGGAATATCAACCGAAAACAGAAAAACCGGAATTACGCCGAACTACGAATACCGGAAAAAATCTGGAAGTGCTGGATACGGTTCTGCCGCGAACTTACGACCGTAATCAAATTGTAGTGAAGGAAAACTTCTATAATGTTAGATTTCTGCAAACGGATGTTTGGGCAATGCGTTTACGGGATGCCATTCCCAATTTGATTGTTCAGCGTTTGAGCTCTTATAATGTATTTGGAACCGTTTCCCGAGGTAAGCAATGGGAAAAGAATCCTCAATATTTTCTGGAGACCACTGTGTATAATATAGAAAAGATTGAGGGAACGGAACCGAGAGCGTATTTAAAAATGGAATTTGTATTGCGGGATTCCACTTCCGAAAAGATAGTTTTTACTCACAAAGGTGAGCGTTCAATGGAACTGATTGATCCCTCAATGATTTATCTGGTGCAGGCATTTAACGAAATGCTGATGGAAGAAACGGATCTCTTTACGGCAAAATGTAATCTCTATTTCAGCGGTTTACCGGTGGAGGGAAAATCTCTGGCAACATCAACTTCTTCAATAGGTCGCTATGTTTATGAAGAAATGGTCGCTATTGAGAATTATAACGATTTCGGAGAACTGATGGTGATTACTAAAACGCAAACGGAGGAGCAAATTCGTTATTCTATTGAAGAATTGGATTCGTTAAACACCGTAATTTCCACCGATGAATTAGTGATGGGGGTTCCGGCTTTATTAAAACCGGGACATTATAGAGTTATTATTGGTGAGATGGGAGATTTAATTACCAGTGTGCAAATTTTACCCCGGCAACGCACAGTTGTAAAACCCAATTGGGGTGAACTGCGAATAGTTGTTATGGATGAATCTAAAGCCCGGGTTAGAATGGGATATGATTTGTGGAAAAAGAATATAGATGAAGAAGGGTATAAAATTTACAGCGGGGGAATGTTCAGTATGGGAGAAGACGAAATTGGAGCTGTAGATAAACTTTGGATTTTACCCCCCGGTTCCTATTTAGTAAAATTGGGCGGCGGTTCCTGGAGTGACTTGAAAGATTTTGCCACGGTAACCTTGATGGAAGGAGAGAAAAAGACCCTTTCAATGATTGTTGACCCTGCTGCTGAAGGTAATGTTTTAATCGGAGCCGGCGTTTTTGCAGATGAAGATATAGGTTTGGGTTCTAAACGAATTCACCGCGGCGCTATTCATAGCAATATTTCCCTCACTTCCAATAATAATGTAGATAAGAATAAACCTACTACCAGTGCATCTCTTACCGGGCAATTTGATAACAGTATTGATACTCACGATTTGCTTAAGCCCTTTCAATTTACCACTCGCAGTATCTATGACATTGGCTTAAATCTTACTTCCAATCAGGATTTAGTTTTCAGTCCCGATGATTATTCTTTAAAAAGCGTTCTTTTATTTTATCCGATAAAGAAAAGTAACTTTTTTAAGAACTTCGCTTTATACGGAAGGATGAATTTGAATACGCATTTATTTGATGAAACCACCATTTTTCCCGATACTAAGAATGTTATCCTGCAAAATGCAGAAGGGGATACAGTTTCAGTTCGCCTCAATCAATCCGATTTGAAAACAAAGATTGCTTTCTATCCTTTGCGCATAAAAGAAGGAACGGGTTTAACCTATCAAATAAATTTCAGTCCTAATGCGCAAACGAGTTTACGCGTTGGCTACGGTTGGTTACAGGACTATAACAAAAACAGCTATGTGTTTGATAAACCGGTAGCAGGTTCTTTAGATGGAGTTGACTATGAATTTGAAAAATATAAAGAAGAACCGAACGGTAGCTCCAAAGGTATTGAATCCACCATTATTCTATCGGCTTTGAATTTACTGAAGTTTATCAGCATCAATTCCACTTTGGATGTTCTTTTCCGGATGGGCGTTCCGGATCATTCATACAGTTTGGAAAACGAGAATAGAATAAATTTCCGTTTATTCCGCAATATTTCTGTGGATGTGAAATTTAATATTTCTTATGATGAAACCAAAAAGCCCTGGACTGTTTACGATTATACTACCTTCTTGCGTTTATCGCTGTTTTATTAAGAGGATTGATGCCCTGCAAAATAGCTAATAACACACTTTACCTGGAGGGAAGCTTAAATGCAGCTACAATTCCCTCTTTGTTAGAGGAGGTCAATTCGCTGCTGAAACATCAAAATCCCAATACGATTGACCTAAGTGGAGTTACTGTTTTGGATAGTGCCGGGGTTGCTTTTCTGGATGAAATAAATATTCGTTTGGCAGCCCAAGGATTATTACTGTATCAAGGAGCCAGCGAAGAAATTCAAGAAGTAATGGAGACCTTTTCTTCTCTTAAAGTAAAAGTGCCTGCCCCGGAAAGGAAAATGGGCTTTTTTGAGCAGATAGGGGATGCAGTTGTTGTTGCATATCATAATTTCTATGATGTAATGTTACTTGCCTCCGAAGTTTTTTATTGGGCGCTGATAGGAATTTTTAGCAGGAAAGGTCAACGGAAGGGCTCTTTTACAATTCAATGTTCGCTTTTAGGTTCACAGGCATTGCCGATTTTATCTTTGCTTTCATTTATCGTGGGCTTTATATTATCTTTACAGGCATCTGTGCAGTTGGCTAATTTTGGAGCCAATGTATTTATAGCAGACCTGATGGCATTTTCTATGGTGCGTGAAATTGCACCTTTAATTACGGCTATAATTGTTGCCGGTAGAAGCGGTTCAGCCATTGCTTCAGAAATTGCTACAATGCAAGTTACGGAAGAAATTGACGCCTTAAAGATAATGGCTTTATCTCCAGTCCGCTATGTTGTTGTTCCCAAATTTCTTGCCATCACTGTGGTAATGCCTATACTGGTTATGTTTTCCATTTTGGTTTCCGAGATTGGAGGCGGAATTATTGCCATAAATTACCTGGATTTAAGTATTTACACTTTTGTCCAGCGTTCCATAGATGTTTTAACTATGAAGGATATCGTAACCAGTTTTGGCAAAAGCATTATTTTTGCTTGGACGATTGTAGTGATTGGTGCCTATTGCGGTTTTCAAGTTAAAGGTGGGGCAGAGGGAGTTGGCAAAGCAACAACTTCTTCCGTAGTTGCCTCCATTTTTGCCGTAATCATCTGGGATGCCATTTTCAGCTTACTCTATCTATAAATTATGGAACCCGTTATCTCTATCAGGAATTTAACTGCCCAATATGGCGATTTGACAGTGCTGGATAATATCAATGCAGATATCTTTCCAGGAGAAATAACTGTTATTTTGGGGGGTAGTGGTTGCGGGAAAACAACGCTTATAAAGAATATTTTACGCCTTGTAGAACCGGTTGCGGGAAGTGTGAAATTTTGGGGAGAAGAGGTTTTGGATTTGGATGATATCCAGATGGCTAATATTTTACGGAGAATAGGAATGCTTTTTCAAAGCGGTGCTTTGCTCAATTCTCTTTCCATTTATGAAAATATCAGTATTCCGCTGGAATTGCATACCAAACTTCCCCGGTCGCTGATTGATAGAATAATTAAAGTAAAATTGAATCTGGTAAACCTCAGTGAAGCGCTATATAAATTTCCTTCTGAACTTTCCGGGGGGATGAAAAAAAGGGCTGCCTTAGCCAGAGCTATGGCTCTTGACCCGCAAATTCTTTTTTGTGATGAGCCCTCGGCAGGGCTTGACCCGTTAACTTCCGCCTCGTTGGATGAACTAATCTTAAGCTTGAAAAAACAGTTGAAAATGACTATTGTGGTTGTTACTCACGAATTAGCTTCTATCCATAGAATTGCCGATAAAATTATCTTTCTGGAGCAGGGTAAAATGCTTTTCAACGGAACTTTGGCAGAGGCACAAAAAGCAGGCATTCCTCAAATTGATACCTTCTTTGAGGTAGGCAGATTCTGAGTATCATAATTATTGCCGCTTACGACTTGAATCGGCTGATTGGCAAGAACGGAAAAATGCCCTGGAAAATTCCTGAAGACCTTATCAGATTTAAAACTTTAACGATGGGTCATCCTATTCTGATGGGGAAAAAAACCTGGTTTTCGCTAAGAAAACCTTTACCTGGAAGAGAGAATATTGTTTTAACCAGTGATGTTTCTTTTCAACCTCAAGGTGCAACGGCAGTTCATAGTTTGGAGGAGGCATTAACAATCATCGGGAGCCGAGAAACCTATATTATTGGCGGTGCCAGTGTATTCAAACAATTTCTGCCTCTGGCGGATAAAATGCTGATAACCCTTATTCATTCCGAATTTGAAGGTGATACCTATTTTCCCGTTTTTTCGGAAGAAGAGTGGCTTTTGCAGGAAAGTTCTTCTCTGCTTTCTGTTACCGGCTATCAATTAAGCTTTCAAACCTATATCAGAAAAATCCTGTAAAGGGAAGTGATAATATAAGAAGGAAACTGTTTTTGTTTTAACTCCTGCTCTTGAAATTTGCTGTTTAGTTAAAGAATAGTAGCAAGAGTGTTCCAAGATAAGCTTGCAGTTTACCGGATAGCTTTTGTAGAATCGTAAGAGAAAACTATCTTTCTTTTGCTTGCTTGTTTATTTTATGCAGTAGTAACGATTCCTTAACGATTCCTTAACGGGGCTAAGGTATCGTTAAAGAATCGTTAAAGAGTCGTTAAAGACAGGACTAAGGAACATAGATTTTGATATGAGAATACGGCTATTCAACTTTAGTTTGTGTAGATTTATGTTTTCGCAGGATTTACCAGCCATTATTAAACCTGAAACCCAGGATTATGCTTGACACAATCCTCTGCCGAAAAAAAAGATAAATTTCCGAAACGGGTATAAAGTTTCATTTCCCGAAATATAGATTAAAAAGGATACTAAAATGAAAGCAACTTTCAACGATGTTAAAGTGCGCATCCTTGCTTGTAAAGAGCCATATCAAGAACTCATTCAACGCCTTGAAATAATGGAAATTAAGCAGGATATGCCGGATGCTGCTTTTTTTCAGGAATTGCAAAAAATATGTTTGCAAAGCGAGGAATTCGCTACATTTCTGGAAGATGACCCTCAATTGAAAACAATCCCCTTAGAGCATCTTTCTTCCTGGCACAATGAATACTATGCCGCTTTGGCAAATTATGATAACTGCCTGGGAAATCCTGATTACGCAGTTAAACAATACGGTGAAGAAAAGGGTAGATTTATTGCCTCCGTCTATTACCAGTTTATGAATATGTTTGCATTGCAGGCAAACAGAAACTACCTGCAGCTGGAAGAAAATTTGCGCCTCTTTTATGCGTTATATAACAAGGCAGTTAACGGAATTATTGAGGTTAAGGATTGGATTCAGGACTACCGAAAATTGTTTCTGGAGAATTATAAAACAAAGCTCTATTACAAATTTTATCAAAATTTCTATCCCGAGGCAAACATCAATTATGATCTTATTCTGAATTCCAACCTGAAGGACTTGCGTTATCTATACCGCTATGGAATGTTTATTTCCGATGCCAGCATAAAAATGGCTCAATTTCTAAATTCCTATCCGGAACAAGAACTGATGGATATTGCCCGCTATATTGTTCAATGCTGGATTGATGGTTTCACTCGGGGACAAAAAGATTACCGGCAAAAAAAGACAGCTGCTATAATTGTTCCTTGCGGAATGGAACTTTTGGGTCGCCTTGTTTATAATGAACTGGAAAAAATAGGTATCAAAGGTCAATTCAATGTTCCCTACAAAATATATCAGAACAAGCAGTTTAGCTATGATCACCGTTTTGATAATGCCCTTATTTTAGATACAGATTTTGCCGATATGGCTATAGAGGTATATGCTGAAGTAGTTATGGAACTGCAGGAAGAGCTGAAAAATGATGCGGGACCCGTTTATATAGAACTTTTTGGCGAAACACCTTTCTCTCCGATTGTTAAAAACAGTGTTTTAACTCTTAGTAAAGAACAGCAGGATCTTTCCCGGAAAATGATATCCAGAAATACGCGAACCTATTATCAATACTATAAACGCGATCAAGCCAGCTTTTGCATTATTGCCTTCCCGTCACCGGAAATTGGAGAACAATTCCCGGAAATTTTTGCCGCTACCTTAAAAATTAACCTTTTAGATAGTATGCATTATGCCGAAATTCAACAGAAGATAATTGATGTGCTGGATAAAGCTGATTATGTAAATGTGAAAGGCAAACCGGGAAACGATACTGATATTAATGTGCAACTGCATACTTTGCAAAATCCGGATAAGGAAACCAACTTTGAGAATTGTGTGGCGGATGTTAATATCCCGGTTGGCGAGGTCTTCACTTCCCCCGTGTTGAAAGGCACAAACGGAACATTGCATGTGGCTGATATATATCTTAATTCTTTACGCTATTTTAATTTGAAGATTCACTTTGCCGATGGATGGGTGAAGGATTATTCCTGCACCAATTTTGCAGACCCGGAAGAGGGGGAAAAATATATTTATGAAAACCTGTTATTGCCTCATAAGTCCTTGCCCATTGGTGAATTTGCAATAGGAACAAACACTTTGGCATATCAGATGGCAAAAAAATATGATATTCTGGCTTTACTGCCAATTTTGATTATTGAAAAAATGGGACCTCATTTTGCCATTGGCGATACCTGTTACAGCAATGAGGAAGATAGCCCCCATCCCAGTTTTGTAAATGGGAAAGAGATGATTGCAGTGGATAACGAAAAATCCATTACCCGTAAGGAAGACCCCGTTAATGCCTATCTGCAAAAACATATAGATATCACTTTACCCTACGAAATGCTGGCTTCCATAACTGCGGTTACTAAAGAAGGCGAAAAATTTGATATTATTAGAGATGGCAGATTTGTTGTCCCGGGAACAGAAGAATTAAATATTTACCTGGATGAAGGTGTTTAAAGTTTAGCTGATTTGCCTGAGTGCTTCATAAATAATAATAGCAACAGAATTAGCCAAATTGATACTGCGAATTTTGCTGCTCATAGGAATGCGAATTCCCTGTTCGGGAAATTTGTTTAACAGCTCTATCGGCAAGCCCCTGGATTCAGGACCGAAAACAAAAACATCGTCCTTTTCGTAATTTACATTCCAATAACAGGTAGTTACTTTTGTGCTTGCCAGAAATATCCTTTCGGCAGGAAACGCGGCATATATTTCCTCAATACTGTTATGCACTTCCAGTTTGAGGTCTTGCCAGTAATCCAATCCTGCGCGTTTAAGAGATTTATCGTTTAGCAGAAAACGGATTGGTTTTATTAAATGCAAAGTGGCATCGGTGCCAACGCAAAGACGGCCTATATTTCCTGTATTTTGTGGTATTTCAGGTTCAAACAATACTATATGAAACATTTTTTAGCTCGCGTATCGGAGAACTCTGTTCCTTCGCCTTTTTTAGCAATCTGGTATCCGAAAAGCCGTCTCCAAAAATCCAGCCAGTTATTAATATTCTCTTGAATAGTAGTTTCGGTTAGGCGGTCATTAACGCTGTAAATAGTTAAGGGAAGAGCGGAAAAATGCATTGGTAAAAGCGTTTTACGGTTTGCAGGAAACATTCCTGATTTGTAGATTACCATTTTTTGCGTTTCGGGAGCAAGAAAGTGCTTCACAAACTTATTGCATAAAGCCGATTTCTTTGTGCCGCGATGAATTCCAATTGCCTCCACATATTGATAGCTTCCCTCTTTCAGCATAGAGACCTGGAAATTGCGGTTTGCAGGATCAAGTTCCTGTAAAAAAGCAGGAGTGGTATTATAACCAATCATCAAAGAACATTCTCCTCTTTTTAGCGCTTCCAGCATTTCGTTGGGAGTGGAATAGGTTTTGTAGATGTTTTTGCGTAAACTCTTCCACAGGTGTTCATAGCCCGCATTGCCAAAAAGAGCTATACTCCAAAACAGGGTGGAAAGTCCTAAACTGGAAATTTGGGGATCACAGACGGCTATTTGAGACAGGTATTTGGCATCTTGCAATTCGCCAAAGGATTGAGGTGGCTTTATGATAGAAGAATTATAAACAAGACCGAGATTGCAATAAGCATAAGGAATTAGGCGTAAAGTGGGGTCAAAAATAGTTTCTTTTGTTAACAGGTCGGCATCTATTGTTTCTGCAGGGACAAAGTGAATTGCCAGAGTTTCGGATTGGGCAAAACTGTTGTCAATTCCAATTGCCAGATCAAATTTGCCGTAATTGGCTCTATTTTTAATAGCTTTGCTCAATTCTGCGGCGTTGGGGAATAGAACTATGTCCAATTGGCAGTCATTTCTCGTTTGGAAATCAGGGACTACGGAATGCTCCAATCCTGAAGTGCGAAATTCATTGGTGGCGAAAACGACTAACTTGTTTTTATAAACTTTTCCGTTTTGCTTGCCAACTTCTTTGCCGCAGGAAAATAATAATACTGCAAAAAGCAAAACAAGGTATCTGAACAGCTTCATTTAATATGCTCCAAAAAGAAGCCAGGCAACTATGAAATCCATCACTAAAATGGCTACCGAGGAATAGACCACAGTTAATGTTGTGGCTTTGCCAACTCCTTCGGCTCCTCCAATACAGCGGTCTCCATGATAACAGCCGAAACTGGTAATAATAAAACCGAAAACCAGGGATTTAACTAACCCGCCCCAAAGATCGGAAGGGATAAAGTAACTGCGCATATTATTAAAGAATGTATAATAATGAATTCCATAGCGAAGCCAGGAAAAATACCAGGCACAAATTATGCCCACAGCATTGGCAAAAACAGTTACTAAAGGAAAAGCAAAAATACCTGCAAGCATTCTGGGCATATAAAGAAATTCATAAGGATCAATATTCATACTTTCCAGGGCATCAATCTGTTCGCTAACACGCATCGTTCCTATTTCCGCAGTGATGGATGCACCAACTTTTCCGGTTAAAACTAAAGCAGTTAAAACCGGTGCCAATTCTATCATTGTAGATTTGCCAATCAGCACACTGAGCAGATTTACAGGGACATAACCCTTGGATTGATAAACTGCCTGTAATGCTGTTACAAGACCCGTAAAAGCAGCAGTTAAAAAAATCAGAAATAGGGAATCAAACCCAATCCGCTTAAATTGGATTAGAAATTCCTGATAGCGTTTTAACAGAGAGGGTATTTTGGCTAAACACTTTCCTACGAAGATGGTGTATTCCCCAATACCGGAAAAAAGATTACTGCTCATATTGCGTTTCAAGGGAGAAGAGAGTTTTGCAGAGGAAAGGGTTCCTTAGTTATTTGTGCAGAAAGAGCTCTTTTAGGTTTCGCTGTTTTTATTGCGGAGGAACGATGTCCTTCGTCAACACCGTTACTGCTCATATTTTGTTTCAAGGGGACGGAAAAGAGTGAATTCCTTTTCAAATCCCAATTCCAGATTGCCTGTAGCTCCGTGTCTGTTTTTACTGATAATAATTTCCGCGATACCCGTTTTTTGCGTGGTTTCCGGGAAATAATATTCATCCCGATAGATAAACATTACCAGGTCTGCATCTTGTTCAATGGCACCGGATTCTCTCAGGTCTGCCAGTTTGGGTTTTTTATCTTCTCTGTTCTCAGCAGCCCGATTTAGCTGAGAAAGAGCTATCACCGGAATTTTCATATCTTTGGCTAAGATTTTTAATGCTCTGGAGATTTCGGAAATTTCCTGTTGGCGGTTATCTTTTTCGCGGGTTAGCGTCATCAATTGTAAATAGTCAATCATAATTAGGTCTAATCCACCGATTTCAGCAGCCAGGCGTCTTGTTTTGGCTCTAATATCCAAAGGAGTGTTTGTTCCCGAGTCATCAATGTAAATGTGCTTGGAAGAAAGAACTTCCGATGCCTGCATAATCCGAATCAGCTTTTCTTCGTTCATTCCATAGCCCCGTAACATTCCATCCATTTTTACTTCGGAGGCGGAACTGAACATTCGCATAATTACTTCGTCTGCAGCCATTTCCATAGAAAAAACAGCAACTTTCTTATTCAGATTTACGGCAGCATTAGCAGCAATATTTAAAGCCAGAGAGGTCTTTCCCATTGCCGGACGGGCAGCTATGATGATAAATTGTCCTGGTCTGAAACCACCTGTAAAACGGTCTAAATCGGTAAAACCACTGCTCACGCCGGTAACAGGAACTTTAGTAGAGGCAATTTTATCTATATTATCCAGAACTTCCTGGCTGATTTGATCAAAACGCACAAAACCCTGATGACTGGGTAATTCAGCGATGGCGAAAATTGCCTGCTCTGCTTCATCTACAATTGATTTAACCGGTTTTGCCGCGGTGTAACAGTTTTCAATAATTCCATTGGCTGCTAAAATTAAATGTCGTAGTAACGCCTGATCTGTTACAATATTAAGATGGTAATCAAAATTAGCGGAAGAGACCACAAAATCGGCAATTTCGTTAATGTAAGGAATGCCCCCTACTTTTTCCAACAGGTTATTTCTTTCCAGGCGGTTAATTAAAGTTAATTGATCTATCTCAATCCCTTCAAAGAAGAGTTCTTGCATTGTGCGAAAGATTAGTTTATGCACATTGCGGTAAAAGTATTCTTCCTTTATTTTTTCTATGCCTTTGCTAACTACCTCACTATCTATAAGCATTGCGGAAAGCAAAGCTGCTTCGGCATTGATATCAGCAGGTAGAGCTCTTTCTGTTTTGGCTTTATTCAGTTTTTCCGCTTCGCTTTGTTTTGCCATTTCGTTAGCTCAAATACTTTTTTCGCATTGCGTCCGCAACGCAGGCAGGAACATAATCTTCCAAAGGTCCGTTTAAAGCAGCCAATTGGCGGATCATTGAAGAAGAAAGATACATATATTTTAAAGAAGGAACCAGGAAAATGGTCTCAATTTCAGGATTGAGTTTCTTGTTTGTAATCGCTAAGGAGAGTTCATATTCAAAATCCGAAACCGCTCTCATTCCTCTAATCATAATTCGGCAATTCTGGCTTTTGGCATATTCTACGAATAAACCTTGGAAAGTGCTTACTTTCACATTGGGGATATGTTCCGTCGCTTTTTGGCAAAGTTCATATCTTTCCTCTAAAGTGAACAGGGTTTCTTTTCCGGTATAATCAGCTACAGCTAATATAACTTCATCAAATATCTGACAGGCCTTCTCCAAAATATTCAGATGACCCAGAGTGAGAGGATCAAAAGTTCCAGGGTAAATTGCCTTAGACATTATTTACCCATAGCTCTTTGGCGGATTTCTTCAATTTCGGAAATCTCTTTGGGAATATTCTGCGAAAGCACGCAAAAACCTGTCTCTGTAACTAAAACATCATCTTCAATGCGAACACCCAATTTCTCTTCCGGAATATAAAGTCCCGGCTCCACCGTTATTACATTGCCAATTTCCAGGATAGAATTACGACCTCCAACATCGTGAGTGTCCATTCCCAAAAAGTGACTGATGCTGTGCATATAATATTTCGTTATTTCATCTTCATTGGTAATCAGACCAAGTTCAACAGCCCCCTTAGCTAATAAATTGCGAGCCGTTCTATTCAGGGTGGCAAGCTCAATTCCCGGTTTAATCATCTCAATAATCTTTTTCTGCACTTCCAAAACAACACTATAAACCTGTTTCTGGCGTTCACTGAAGGTTCCGCTGACGGGAAAACAGCGAGTAATATCAGCACTATAATTTAAATAGGAAGCGCCAACATCCATTAAAACCACCTCACCATTCTCTATTTGACATTCGTTTTTTTCGTAATGTAAAGTGGCAGCATTGATTCCGCTACCAACTATAGGAGCAAAACCCCATTGCTTAACTCCCATTCGTTGCAAACGGTAAAACATAATTGCTTCCAGTTCATATTCCATCATTGCCGGTTCCGCTTTTTCCAAAACATCCATAATTGCTTTTCCGGTAATGTCAATAGCCCGTTGCAGCTGTTGCAATTCCCATTCTTCTTTCACTTTGCGGAAAGGAGTAATAAGTGTTTCTATGGATTCCATTATAATATTAGGATAGCGTTTGCGGATGGGGGAGAGCTTGAAAAGCTGTCTTGAAGGTGGTTTATCCAATTCCTGGATGCCAATATTAGCCCAGATTTTAGAAATTATAGGGCAATATGCGGATAGTATTTCAAAAAACTCATCCAGATAGTGAATTTTGACCAAATCCAAACCGCTAATCTTAGCGGCTTCTTCACGGCTCATTCTTGTGCCGGTCCAAATTGCTTTTTCCGGATCGCTGCGTTGAATAAAAAGCATTTCCGTAACAAAATTCCGGTTGTTATAAGCAAAATAAATTGCCTCAGGTATCTCTAACCCGGTTAGATAGAGAAAGTCATTATCCTGCTTGAATTTCTCTAATTGTGCTTCTTCAGCAGCAAAAAGAATTATTGCTTCTTTATCATTCAGAGAGGAAAATATTTTTTCTCTCCGGGGAACAGTTATTTCAGCATTCATTGGCAATTCTCCTGTTTATTTTTCATTAGCTACTTTATTTCGGGAATTGATGGGTTTAATATATCCGTATTTTGGCTCATCGGTTAAAGATACTACTTCGGGGGTGATGGTACAGCTATTTATATCGGAACGGTCTGGAATACTAAACATTATTTTCAGCATAAATTTTTCCATAATGGAACGCAAACCACGAGCTCCGGTTTTTTGTTTGATAGCTGTTCGGGCAATTTCTTTAAGCGCTTCTTCCGAAAATTCCAGGCGCACTCCATCCATTTCAAAGAATTTTTGATATTGCTTGCAGATAGCGTTTTTGGGCTTCATCAAAATATCTATCAAAGCATCTTCGCTAAGTTCATGGAGAGTGCAAATAACCGGCATTCTACCAATCAGTTCAGGAATTAAACCATACTTCAAAAGGTCTTGCGGAACAGTATAATCAAAGATATTGGCGTCATTTCTATTTTTGCCTAATTCCACATCAAAGCCGATTGCTTTTTTATCCATTCGTTCCTTAATGATGCTTTCCAGCCCGAAGAAAGCTCCTCCAGCGATAAATAAGATGTTTTTAGTATCCATCTCAATAAAATCCTGCTGAGGATGTTTGCGGCCTCCTTTGGGGGGAACATTCACTTTGGTTCCTTCCAAAATTTTCAGCAATGCCTGTTGCACTCCTTCACCGCTAACATCACGAGTGATAGAAGGTGTTTCAGATTTCCGGCTGATTTTATCTATTTCATCAATATAAACAATGCCCCTCTCTGCTTTGGCAACATCATAATTGGCATTTTGTAATAAGCGCACCAAAATGTTTTCTACATCTTCACCTACATAACCTGCTTCGGTTAAAGTGGTGGCATCGGAAATAGCAAAAGGAACTTGTAAAAACCGTGCCAAGGTTTGGGCAATAAGTGTTTTTCCGCTTCCTGTAGGTCCAATCATCAGGATATTACTTTTTTCCAGATCTACATCATCGTCGTATTTCTGTTTGTAAATGCGCTTGTAGTGATTGTAAACAGCCACGGAGATGATTTCTTTGGCACTATCCTGACCGATTACATATTGGTCTAAATATGCTTTTATTTTACTGGGAACCGGTGCTTCAAATTCTTCCGGGTGAATTTCTTCTTTACTGGAATCAATTATATTGTGGCACATCACGACACATTCATCGCAAATGTTACCGGCAATTCCTCTGATTAGATTCTTAACTTCGTGTTCGCCTCTTCCGCAAAAGGAACAGGTTAAAGTTCTGTATTTATCCAAGGATTCCTCCTTTTATTCAGTTACTCGTTTTTGGGTTACTGTATTTCTTCTATATTATTCTTTTTCTTATACGGCTTAAATTTCGTCAAGCTATTTTCGCACGGAAATAACTTCATCTATAATTCCGTATTCTTTTGCCTCTTCAGCGCTCATAAAATAGTTCCGTTCTGTGTCTTCCAGAATTTTTTCTATGCTTTGACCGCTGTGAGTATGCAAAATTTCATTCATTCTACCCCGCAAATAGAGAATTTCTTTTGCCTGAATCTCTATATCGGTTGCCTGTCCCTGAGCTCCACCCATTGGCTGATGAATCATAATTCTGCTATTGGGCAGGGCAGTTCTTTTTCCGGGAGCACCGGCTGCAAGTAAAACAGCTGCCATACTTGCTGCCTGACCAATACAGATTGTACTTACGCTGGGCTTAATATATTGCATTGTATCATAGATAGCAAGTCCGGCAGAAATAACTCCCCCGGGACTATTAATATACATATAAATATCTCGCTCAGGGTCTTCACCTTCCAAATGAAGTAATTGGGCAACAACCGTATTTGCCAAATTATCTTCAATCACTCCCCCAACGAAGACGATTCTGTCTTTTAGTAATCGGGAATAAATGTCGTAGGCACGTTCCGACCGACCTACCTGTTCTATAACGATTGGGACAAAACTCATTGTTCCTCCTCCCTTATTTCTGTCTCGGGTTCCAGATTGTTTTCTTCTTCGGTTTCTTCTTTAATCACAAACTCACAGGTTTGAGCGATTTTTCTTAAGATCCAGTATTCTTTAGCATCAGTAGCAATATCCTCAGAAGACATATCTTTCAAATAATGTTCTTTATACGCTTCCGAGCTCATATTCTTGGAAATAGCTAAATGGGTTATGTGTTCTTCTATCATTTCCTGGTTAAGCTCAATAGGCATAATTCGTAATAGATTATTGGTAATATATATTTTTATTAAGGTAGAAGCATAAGCTATGTAGAGATACTGATGATAATATTCCCGGATATTTTCATCTTTAATATCCTTCATTTGGTCTTCTACAATATATGTTAGCATTTTAATGGGTAATTCAAACTTGTTTTCCAAATAAAGCTTATCTACCAGAGCTTCATTTTCTACATCTATATTGTAATGTTCATTTTTCAACCTTAAATCCTCTCTGATTTTTGCTTTCATATCTTCCAAAGAATCAAATTCCATATCTTTGGCAAATTCATCATCAAGTTCCGGATATTCTGTTCTGGAAATACTATTTACCATTAGTTTGCAATCATATTCTGCCTCATTATCCAGCGGAAGTTCATAATCTTCAGTGGCTTCCATAATATCTTTTCCGGTTAATTTTACTTGCAATGTTTCACCAATATTCAGGTCTAATAATTCCGGCAGCGTTCCCGGTTCATCATCTATTCCAGCATAGAGGGTACCTGTCCTGTTATAAGTTTCATTATTATGTTGAAAAGATATCTCTACCTTTACTTGATCATCTTTCAATGCTGTTTCTACATCAATCACCCGGCAATTTGAGGATTGTAATCTTGCAATAAAATCATCCACTTCTTTTTCCAAATCCTTCGGTTTATATGAAACAGTTAAACCCTCTATCTGTTTGAATTCAATAAACGGTTCATGTTCAATCTCTACTTGGATTGTCATATCACTGCCTTTTTCCCAATTGATGTCTTTTATATCAGGCATAGCAAGATATTTTATGTTATTTTCCGCAACAACTTTCTTGAAGACCTCAATTACATAATCTTCAATAAAATAGTCCTTTATTTTATCTGCATACATCCTCTCAACGGTATTAAGCGGAGCTTTACCTTTCCGAAAACCTGGAACACTAAAATCCTTTGCTGCATTTTGCAGAAATTTTGCGTATGCCACATCAACTTCCGCAGAAGGAATAAGAAGATTAATGTCCTTGGTTACTGCATTTACTTGATTGATTTCTACTTGCACTCTTTTCTCCTGTATCTTTTAGCTTAAAAATTTGGTGCGAAAGAGGGGACTTGAACCCCTATGAGTTATCCTCACTGGATCCTAAGTCCAGCGCGTCTGCCAATTCCGCCACTTTCGCACTCATTTTATTATAAACTAAACCAAAGAAAATAACCTTGCCCTTCTGTCAAGTGCTGCGTTATTAGTTTGCTATATAAGGATTAAGAAAGGACGAAAAAATTATATTGACAGGATACAAGCAAAATTTTATTCAAACAATAGAATATTTGGTGAGGATAACATGCCTTTTCACAATGAACTATTTTACATAACCCATATAGAAAATATTCCATCAATAATGAAAAATGGGATTATGTGTTATGAAAGAGCAAAAAAATTAAAGCATAAATCAATTGCCTTGGAAGAAGTTCAAGAAAGAAGAGATAGAAAAAAAATACCCAATGGGAGAATGCTTCACGAGTATGTTAATCTCTATTTTAATCCGAGAAATCCTATGATGTATAAGCGTAAAGCATATTATAAAGAAATATGTGTTTTATCTGTAAATCCGATTATTTTAGAATGTGAAGGTGTAGTTATTTCAGATATGAATGCAGCCAGAAATATTTGTAGATTTATGGAACCTAAAACAGCGCTTTTGACCCTTGATTTTAATGAAATATATATTGAAAATTGGAATTCAGCTGAAGATGAAGAAAAATATCGCTTAAAGGGCTCAGTATGCGCTGAAGCATTAATACCGGATAGGGTTTCCTACGAATATATTCAATGCTCTTATATAGCAGATTCTGAGCTTATAAACATTTTTATTGAATATGGTTTTGATAAACCTGTTCTGTTAAAACCCAATATGTTCTTTAGATAAGGGAGGATGGAATGATAAAAGTTTTAACTGGGGATATTTTAAGCAGTTCTATGCAAACCAAAGTTAATACCGTTAACTGTGTTGGAGTTATGGGTAAAGGAATAGCAAAACTTTTTAAACTGCAATATCCGGAAATGTATGAAGATTATGTAGATAGATGTAAAGCAGGAGAAGTTCAAGAAGGCATTCCCTATCTCTATAAAGATATTTTTGGCAATCAGATATTGAATTTCCCTACTAAAAAACATTGGAAGGATTTATCTAACCTTGAAAGCATTAGCAAGGGACTGGATTATTTTATCCAACATTATCACGACTGGGATATTAATTCCATTGCATTTCCACCTTTAGGTTGTGGAAATGGAGGTCTATTATGGCAGCAGGTAGGTCCTGTTATGTATCAAAAGCTTTCTCAAATAGATATTCCGGTGGAAATTTATGCTCCCTACGGCACTGAAAGAAAGTATCTGACCCGGGAATTTTTATGCTCATCACCCGATTTATCTAAACCAGCCCAAACTTTAGATAGGGAAATATTACCTGGTTATATCGCCATTCTGGAAATTTTGTACCGTTTGGAAAAAATGAAATATACTGTGAATATTGGTTATACGATATTTCAAAAAATCTGTTATCTTTCGGATTTGGCAGGGATAGATACAGGACTTCAGTTTAAAAAAGGAAAATTCGGTCCTTATTCTCCAGATATAAATAAACTTCATCATTTACTTAGTAGGGAAAACCTAATATCTATTGCTTCCAAAGGTAACCAGATAGCCATTAAAACAGGAATTGAATACCCTAATCTCAGAATTAAAAGTAAATCAATAATCTCACAATATGAAAGTATTATTGCTAAAGTTGTTGACCTGTTCAGTAGAATAAAATCTACTAAACACGCTGAAGAAATCGGGACTATAATCTATGCTTTAGAAGAGCTTGCTCAAGGTAGTAAAACTAACCTCGTTTCGGAAATGGATTTTTACAATTATATTTTAAGCTGGAAAAAGCAATGGAACACTCCTGAAAAAAAGGAATCTATCGCCTATACTATCAGATATCTTGTTATTCAAGGATGGATAGATATTGCTTATAGCGAAGAACTACCGGTTGATTATTACTAAATAATGGTGGGGACTTTTCACCCTTTTTTAGGATGTTTTAACTCCCAATTTTTACCTGTTTTCAATGCAAACCATGCATTTCTTGAAAATCAAATAGGAATATTCTTTATTTACTGGAAGAATTGGCTAACTCAAATAAAAACCTGCCATTAGAAAATTGAATAAATATCAATCCCAAAGAGAACCCGTAATTTTCTCAATAAAACTCCAATATGACTCCCGTATCGTTCCGGTATCGTGATATGGGAACGATACGGGAATCTCATTAACCGCGTATCGCAAATAAGAAGGATTTGTTACATAACTATTTTTGGGATGGGAAAAAAAGGTGAGGCAAATATTTATTTAAGAGAGCTTGCCTGCTATTAGCAAATGTTTTATTATGCTTTTAAGAGAGCATTATCAATCAGCCGTGTTTTTCCGATATAAACTGCCAGCATAATACGCGTATCTTCATCGGCTACAGTAGGTTCTTGTAGCGAATTAGAATCCACGAAGCTGATGTAATCAATTTTGCCACCGGAGCTTTCAATTATTTCTTTTGCCCTATTTTTTAACAGAGAAACATCTTTTAACCCCTGTTTATATAGAGTTTGGGATTCCTTAATTGTCTGATACAAACATAATGCCTGTTTACGCTGTTCAGGATTGAGGTAGATATTACGGCTGCTCATTGCTAATCCATCGTCTTCTCTAACAATGGGACAGGAAACTATTCGGGTATTGCAATTCAGGTCTTTAAGCATTGTTTTCAGCACTGTAACCTGCTGGAAATCCTTTTCTCCCATAAACATTAAATTGGGTTTAATAAGATTAGTGAGCTTCAAAATAATTGTAGCCACTCCTCTGAAATGCCCCGGACGGCTTGCTCCGCAAAGAATTGAGCTGAGACCTTCCACATTTACCCAGGTTCTATATGGTTCCGGATATATTTGTTGGGGAGAAGGATGAAAAACATAATCCACCCGATACTTTTTCAGCAATTCCAAATCCCTTTGCAAATCCCGCGGATAACTGGTAAAATCTTCATTAGGTCCAAACTGCGAAGGATTTACAAAGATGGAAACAACAGTTGTATCACATTGTCTATTTGCCTCCGCTACCAGGGAAAGATGCCCTTGATGAAAATATCCCATCGTCGGAACAAAACCAATTTTCTTGCCCCTATCCCATTTATTACTGATTTCCTGCATTTGCAGAATGCTTTCAATAATCTGCATTAGAGAATACTCTCTATTTTATTATTAGCGGTTAAAACTACTACGCACGGTTTATGATGCTGCATTTCTGCCTCATCCAATAAGCCATAAGTCATAATGATAACTTTGTCTCCAACCTGAACTAAGCGCGCCGCTGCTCCATTAATTCCAATAATTCCGCTGCCGCGTTTGCCCTTAATAATATATGTGGAAAAACGGCTTCCGTTGGTGATGTCAAATACATCTACCCGCTCAAATTCCCGCATTCCACTCTTCTCCAATAAATCTTCATCTATTTTGATACTGCCATTATAATTCAGGTCACATTCTGTTACTGTAGCCCGATGCAGCTTTGCTAAAAGGATTTGCCGTAGCATCTATTTTCTCCTGTTTTTTTTGTCCTTAATATCCAAAGCACTGCTTTTGTCAATAAAATTCCCTATAATGCAAACCCTTAAAAAAATAATTTGCATATCTAAGGAGTTGGATTATAATATAATTATGAGAGGTTGAAGAGGCGCGAAGAGGAAAAAGATAAAAAAAGGGATTGACAAGAAAACAGCATTTAGAAATATGACGC
>Ga0116171_10001101_pt1 | contig 27787 bp, 14 predicted proteins | sample AD_JPNHW2_MetaG_FD_89798 | JGI IMG/M metagenome (GOLD analysis project Ga0116171, IMG submission 89798) | Active sludge microbial communities of municipal wastewater-treating anaerobic digesters from Japan - AD_JPNHW2_MetaG | ecosystem: Engineered > Bioreactor > Anaerobic > Digestate | place...
ATGCCACATCCTATGTGTGGACATTGCCTTCGGGCGCCACAGGCACCAGCACAACCACCAGCATCACCGTTAATTTCGGCTCATCGGCAGTATCCGGAACCATTACCGTTAAGGGACACAATGACTGCGGCGACGGCGTGGCCGCCTCAAAGTCAATCACAGTCAATCCCTTACCGGTCGCAGCAGGAACCATAACCGGCAACGCTGCGGTATGCCAGGGTCAGTCCTCAGAAACCTATACGGTGCCGGACATAACCAATGCCACATCCTATGTGTGGACGTTGCCCACGGGAGCCACAGGGGCCAGCACTACCAACAGCATCACTGTAAGTTACGGCACATCGGCAATTTCTGGAGAAATTACCGTAAAAGGCCATAATGCATGCGGCGATGGCACAGCGGCTGCTCTGCCGGTTACAGTTAATATAACACCTACAGCTGTTATCACCTATTCCGGAACACCATTCTGCGAAACAGTAAATACTGCACAAGCAGTAAATCTGGGCGGAACCGGTTCGTATTCAGGCGGAACCTTTACTTCAGCGCCATCGGGACTTGACATCCATAGCGCCACGGGAGCCGTTATTCCCAACACAAGTATTCCAGGGACATACGCTGTAACTTATACGATACCGGCTTCGGGCGGATGCCCCGCTGTTGCGGCGATGACCACAGTGGCTGTTACCGTTTCTGAACCGCAAACTATAACCGGAAATTCAAATGTGTTCGTTGGTGATACAATTACCCTGGTCAGCACCACCCCGGGAGGTGTCTGGACAAGTACTATGGACTCCGTTGCTGCTGTGGATCCGGAAACGGGAACATTAACAGGTATGGCTCCGGGAACATCCGTTATTTATTATTCCTTGACTTCAGGGGGTTGTATAAATACCGCCTCTCATATAATAACGGTTGAGGGAAGATATGCTATAAGGGGAAAAACCCGTTATGCGGGCAGGGCCTATACCGGAAACCCACAAAATAATCCTGCGACATACAATCCTGCTATTTATGATATTGATCACGTAATTGTTATCCTCAAATCCCAGGCATCGGGAGCCGAAATAGCACGTGATACAAGCGACGAATCCGGCTTTTTCCAGATCCCGTTTGTAACTAACGGTAATTACGTATTGTCTTACGATAAGTATACCCCGGATACGATGCAATGGGCCAATGACGTGAATGTTCTTGATGTGGTACTGTTGAAATATTTAATAGGCCACGATGTAAATATAGATTCCTCCCGGAATTTCTCCGCCATTTATAAGAAAGCCGGCAATGTGGACAACAACTTATTTATTACCGCTGGTGATATTTCCAGGTTAATGACCAAGATCGGCATTCCGGAAGTACCTTCGGCAAATTTCCCGAAAGGCAACTGGGTGGCGCTTGACACGGCTCTTGTTGTTGCCGGTTCGGATATAAATATTGTTTTGCCTGTCATTGCATACGGCGACTATAACGCGTCAAGCATCAGGTACCGTGATTCGGCGACCACCTGGAGCCTGTCGAAAGCACTGACAGAAAATATTATTTCGGTTTCCGGCGAGTATGTTTTTACTAACGGCCTGACTTATTTTGAAATTCCATTGCGTATCAGTTCCAAAATGAATGATTTGTCCGCTTTAGGTCTGGAATTGTATTATCCGGACAGGGCTTACCGCCTGGTGAATGTTTCGATGCCTGATGGCGTAAATAAAAACCGCCCGGTAAAAATTAATCCCTGCATAGAAGAGATCATGGCCGGTGATCATGACCTGCTAGTAACCGACAAAGACGGTATCATCCGTGTGGTATTTGCTACAACCGTTAGTTATGATGTAGCGGCAGGTGATGAAGTGCTCAGGCTGGGATTCCGCCCACTGAAAAATCTGCCTCAGGGGGAACTCGATTTTGAACTGTCCGGAACAGGAGTTTTTGGTAACAGCTTTGGAGAAAAAAATGATGATGCTTACCTGATCATGCCCAACATCATTGTTCAGGACAACAATACTCAGACAAGATGCGACTTCTCAGGATATCCCAATCCCTTCAAGGGTAATGTCACCCTGACCTATACGTTACCTGAGAAAGGTCTGGTTACCATCAAAGTATATAGTGCAGGCGGCAATCTTCTGGCGGAATTAGTGAATGATGTTCAGATTAAAGGAATACATTCGATGGAATTTCTTCCGGATCATCTGGAGCAGGGTTTTTATACGTTTAAACTGAATTTTTACGGCATGGATTCAGATGTTTCATTTTATGAGATTTTGAAGTTGATACATTAATACGGGGATTGAATCCGGTGAAGTGATTTGTTAATACCAATATAAACATATTTAATAGATGAAGGTAGTAACTGTTAAAAAGATAAGCATCGTTCTTCTCTTGTCGCTTTGCACATTTTTTTTGCAAGCACAGACTGTAACTTGCGACATGACACTTTTAACGACCATTGAAGGATTTAATGTTTACCGCCACAACCCCTCAGGGGCCATCATGTTCAGGGCGAAGATGTATATAGATGCCGATGGAAGCCCGCGTGCCTATGGCCCCAACAATAGCGGGCTGGACTGGACAGCCAATGCCGGCTATACCGGTAATTGGTGGGGCGTTGTTACTGATAGTTATGGAAATCCGATTATTCAGGGCGCCGGTGATCCCTATCCCGGAATGTATGTTTCAACGACATCCCTGGTTAATTCTGCTTATGGCAGTACAAACCCATTGCGATACACCAATTCTGAAACTGTACCTTTTTACGTATTACCCTCAGCGGTTGTATCTCTCGGTTCTATTCATATAGGAGATATGGGATATGTTTATAACACGGCCACAGGACTCGGTTGTTACGCGATTTATGCGGATGCCGGCCCTTCCGGGAGCCTGGGCGAAGGGTCCATTTATCTGGCAGAACAAATAGGAATTAATTCAAATCCCAGGACGGGCGGCACTTCGTCAGCGATCATTGATTATATTGTTTTCCCGCAATCGGGTTATGGACAGGGAACCATTCCTACCCTGGCACAAATCAATACTATAGGTACGACCGAAGTCAATATCTTAGGGGGTATCGGCATTGTAGGTTGTCTCGACAATCCTGTAAATAATCCGGTCAGCCTCCAGGCAACACTGTCCGGATGCCCCAGCAACAATGTTGCTTTTTCATGGACAAATTCAGGGTCAAACTGGCACATAGATATCTCAACATCTTCAAATTTTACAAACTATTTTTTGAAATATGTTTCCAATACAACATCCTGTGCCGGTCCTGCCGGATTTGTTGATCATACCAACGGGACGACTCCTCTTGTTTTTCAGGGCGGAACAACCTATTACTGGCGGGTTACCAACAGCAACGGCAGTTTTACGGGGCCATCATTTACTATCCCTGCGTGCGATGTAACTCCACCGGCAACTGTTATCAACGCCCCGGGCACCTGGCAAACACAAAACTTTACGGCAAACTTTACAGATACTGATAATACAGGGGGAACAGGCATTGAGAAAAGCTTCTATCAGGTACTCGATTATAATGGAACAGAATGGCATGCAAACGCGCAGAACGGATTTTTTGCCGATAATTATGATTCGTATAATTCTTCCGTGTGGAATGTTCCTGCCAGTAGCGGGACATGGGTTGTCAGCGGCGGGAAGCTTATTCAAACGGACACTTCGGTAAACAACACCAATATTTATGCTGCTTTAAACCAAAACCTTTCGAATCGCTACATCTATCAATTTTATTTTAAAATGGATGCGGCAACGTCGGGGACCAACCAGCACCGGTTCGGGATGCATTTTTTCAGCGATAACGCAAGCCTTACCAATCGCGGCAATTCATATTTTATCTTTTTCCGCCAGGAGACTTCTAAACTTGAATTTTACAAAGTGGTAAATGATGTTTATACGCAGACACTGGTCGTGGACAATATCACAACGACATTCGGGCAATGGTACGACATTAAAGTGATCTTTGACCGGATCACCGGGAAAATTGCAGTTTACCGCGATGATTTGCTGCTTGGGACCTGGACAGACTCAAGTCCTCTCACCATAGCCGGAAACTATATTTCGTTCCGTACGGGGCATTGTAAGACCTCTGTTGACGAGATGAAGGTCTATAGGTCAAGGTATCCTTCCGTTACGGTTACTGTCGGCGCTGCAGCGACCAATGATATCCGTTACCAGAACCCGGATCCGGCTACTTACGGCGCAAAAATAAAATCCATCGTAAACGATGCTGCCGGCAATCTTTCCGCGATTTATCATTACAACCTGAACATTGACTGGACAGAACCCGTGTGCGGCTCAGTAAATGATGGAACAGGAAGCGACATCAGCACGACCACATCGCTGACAACACTTTCGGCAAACTGGCCGGCATCCAGCGACTCCAACTCCGGAATATCGGGATACCGGTACGCGATAGGGACAAGCCCGGGCGACTCAAATGTTATCGGATGGACTGATAATGCATTGAACACCTCTGTAACAAAATCAGGGCTAACGCTTACTAACGGACAGGCCTATTATTTCAGCGTAAAAACTGAAAATGGGGCAGGACTAATAAATGTTTGTCATTCAGATGGAGTGCTGGTCAGCGAGGTTACAGATATTACAGAAAACGAATTTGGCCGGATAATTTCAGTTTTTCCGAACCCGTTCAACGAAAATACTACATTGAATTTTTATTTAAACCATACACAGCAGGTTAAAATTTCTCTGACAGATATACCGGGCAGAGAGATACAGGTCTCGGACAAAATTTATCCTGCAGGAAATAATAGCATAACAATAAACTCAAATAAATTAAAATTATCTCATGATATTTACACAATTAAACTATATTCGGACAAATTTTCAACTTCTGCACGATTGATCAAATATTAATTTTCAGGCCTACTATTACAGCCATATTATGAAGAAATTCATTTTTTTCATTTTCGTTTCAGCAACATTGTCGGGCTTTTCTCAGGTGACTATGGAAGGCGCGCCCCACACAAAAAGTTCAGCAACAAAAACAGAACAGGAGATATTGCTTCAGAGCGATCCGGCTCAGGATACCGGATTTACGCAGGGTGTTGGCTCTACACATTATAAATCAATACATCAGGAACAAAGCGAACATTACCGTGTTTTTAATTTCCAGAATGAAAAAGAATGGGACAGCTTGTTTTTAGCTGAAAACCCGGGAATGACACGAACAGTCTTGCCAAAACAGAAAACCGTTTGCACATTAAATAAAGTGGTGTATGGCTGGAATCCATACTGGGCAGGATCTACCTACTTAAATTATCAGTGGAACCTGCTTTCACATTTATGTCATTTCTCTTATGAACTTGATTATTCAACAGGAAACGCCATCAGCACTCATAACTGGGCCAATGATGCGGCTGTAAATATGGCTCTTGCCAACGGAGTTAAAGTAGATCTTTGTGTTACACTGATGAATCAGTCCCAGCTAACTTCTTTCCTGGCAAATTCCACAGCACGGCAAACGCTTATTACGAACCTGATCAATCTCATTCAGACCCGCGGAGCCAATGGTGTCAATATTGATTTTGAAGACTTGAAAAGCTCTGATTCTGCAAACTTTAAAACCTTCATGATCGACCTTTGCACACAGATGCATGCATCAATACCCGGGTCTCAGGTTAGTTTCTGCCTGCCGGCGGTAGAATGGGTAACAAATAAATTTTCGGCACGCGCACTTGCTCCTTATGTGGATATGTTTATTATTATGGGGTATAATTATTATTATGGAGGATCTTCCATTGCCGGCCCTTGCGATCCCTTATATAATTTTATTACAAGCTATAACTACACATTAACAAAATCGGTTACCTATTACCTGAATCAGAATGTCCCTCCATCAAAACTTATTTTAGCCTTGCCATACTACGGCGAACAATGGGCTACGGCAAGCGATGCCGCAGGCGCGGCAACAACCGCTTCGGGAACCGCGGTCACATATAATGTGGTCAGGACAAATACCAGTGGTAATTATTCGAACAAACAATGGAATGCGACATCATACACTCCTTATTATCCATTCCAGTCAGGAACACAATGGTACCAATGCTGGATCAATGATGCTTACAGTTTAGGCAAACGTTTTGATATGGTCAATCATCGGGGTATAGGAGGGATCGGAATTTGGGCATTAGGTTATGATAATGGGTTTACTGATATATGGAATAAAATACGTGATAAATTTTCAAGTTGCGCGGTTGTCAACTGTTCCGACACCATCTATGACATGGGTGGGCCGGAACGGAATTATTACAATAGTGAAAATTATACTTTTACGATAGCTCCAACAGGCGCCACGTCACTCTCACTGGCATTTTCTTCTTTTAACACCGAAGCAAATTATGATTCATTAAAAATATATGACGGGCCAAGTACTGCTTCACCCCTTATCGGCGCTTATCATGGGGCAAATAGTCCGGGAACCATAAATTCTACGGGGCCATCCCTGACGCTGAAATTCAAATCGGACGGAGCTACTGTGAGCACGGGCTGGCAGGCCGTTTGGCAATGTTTTGCGGATCATGTTGCGCCAACAACCCTTACCAGTGTCAGCGGAAACTGGCAAACACAAGACTTCACGGCCAACTTTACAGACACTGACAATGCAGGCGGTTCGGGTATTAGTAAACGTTACTACCAGGTGCTTGACTTCAACGGTACCGAATGGCATGCCAATGCACAAAACGGTTTCTTTGCCGATAATTTCGACACATATAATTCTTCTGTCTGGGCCGTGCCTGCCAGTAGCGGGACATGGAATGTTACCCAGGGAAAACTTGTTCAGACGGATAATTCAGTAAGCAATACGAATATTTATGCTGCCTTAAACCAAAATCTTTCGAACAGTTATATTTATAATTTTTCTTTTAAACTTGACCCTGCCGGAACAACCCAGCACCGCTTCGGATTTCATTTTTTCAGCGACAACGGAAGCCTGACCAACCGCGGAAATTCATATTTCATCTTTTTTCGTCAGGAAACATCAAAGCTTGAGTTTTACAAAGTGGTGAACGATGTTTACACACAGACACTGGTCGTGGACAATATAACAACCACATTCGGGCAATGGTACGACCTTAAGGTGATATTTGACAGGATTACCGGAAAAATTGACGTTTACCGCGATGATGTATTGCTTGGCCGATGGACAGACACAAGCCCTCTTTCAGGCCCGGGAAGTTATATTTCTTTTCGTACAGGAAATTGCGTTGCATCGGTTGATGAACTAAAGGTATACCGGTCGAGGTATCCTTCCGTTACGGTTACTGTCGGCGCTGCACCGACCAATGATATCCGTTACCAGAATCCGGATCCGGCCACTTTCGGTGCAAAGATAAAATCTATTGTCAACGATGCTGCCGGAAATCTTTCTGCTATCGATTATTACAACCTGAACATTGACTGGACTATCCCGGTATGCGGCTCTGTTAATGATGGCTCAGGAAGCGACATCAGCACCACCACATCACTGACAACACTTTCGGCAAACTGGGCTGCATTCAGCGATTCCAATTCGGGGATTTCGGGATACTGGTATGCCATAGGGACAAGCCCGGGCGACACAAATGTTGTGGGCTGGACAGATAATGCCCTGAACACTTCTGTAACAAAATCAGGGCTAACGCTTACCAACGGACAGACATATTATTTCAGTGTAAAAACTGTAAACGGGGCAGGATTAATAAATACGTGCTATTCAAATGGCGTAGTGGTCAGTGCAACAACCGGTCTTGACGAAAATGAAGATGATCTGGCTTTTTCTGTTTACCCCAATCCTTTCCGCGATAATACCACCTTGTTTTTTCAGGTTAGCTCCGATCAGTATTTCAAAATAAAACTTATCGACGTGATAGGGAAAGAGATACTAATCTCAGACAAGATATTCACAGCAGGAAAACACCGCATAAACATCAATGCTGACAAATTGAATTTGTCAAAGGGTACGTACTATCTGGAATCCGGAAATGATAATGTGACGAAAACAGTGAAGATTGTTCATTACTAAAGGGCCAATCTTCTTTCCCCCAAAAAACCTATTATTTGCAACTCTTACAATGCCTGCATACGGCTCGCATCCTGCTTAATAAATACAAACAGCATGATTGTGAATGCGAGCAGCGATGAGCCGCCATAACTGATGAAGGGCAGGGGTATTCCCACCACAGGTGCCAGGCCAATGGTCATGCCGATGTTGATTAGCACATGAAAAAATATGATGGAGGCAAGGCCGTATCCGTAAATACGGCTGAATGCCGAGCGTTGTCGCTCGGCAATATAAAGTATCCGCATGATAAAAAAGAAAAACATGATCAGAACCACACTGGTTCCGATAAAGCCCCATTCCTCGCCTATCGTACAAAAAATAAAATCGGTATTTTGCTCGGGAACAAACTTGTATTTTGTTTGGGTTCCATGTAAAAATCCCCTCCCTAAAAATCCACCGGACCCAATGGCTATCTTTGACTGATTCACATTATACCCGGCGTCTTTCACATCGGAAATTTTACCCAATAACACATCAATACGTTTTTGCTGATGAGGCTGCAACGCGTGTTCATAGATCAGGTTTACACAAAAGACAAAACCTATGATCCCGGCAACAATAAAGGAATACGTCAGAATATTCTTTCTGTTTCTTCGTATATAAAAGAACAATATAACGGCTACGGCCAGGATAAAACCACTGACGATAAACTTGTTGATCAACAAAGAAAAGATGAATAAGATGATCGTTGCGAAACCGATGATCAGGATATTCCCTGACAGCCCTTCTCGGTAAAGAATAAATATAAAAGCAACAAAAACGAGCGCCGAACCTGTTTCGTTCTGCAGCAGTATCATGATCACGGGAAAGGCTATAAAGGCAAAGGCCTTCAAACGCGTTGACATATCCTGTATCCTGATACCGATCTGGCTCAAAAACTTTGCAAGCACAAGATTCGTCGCGAATTTTGCCAGTTCAAGCGGCTGAAATCTTATCGATTCAGAAATGATTATCCAGGAACGCGACCCGTGTACCTCTTTGCCAACAAATAATGTAATGATAAGCACGAGCATTGACAGGCCGTAAATGATATAAGCAAATGTTGAAAAAAAACGGGCTTCGATGATCAGGATACACAGAACGATTACCAAAGCAACGGCGATCCAGATAATTTGTTTGCCGTGTTCCTGTGAAAAGTCGAAAAAGCCCTTGTACTCATCGGAATACCCTGCAGAATAAATATTCAGTAATCCCACGCTCACAAAAAACACATACAGGGCCACCAGTGCCCAGTCGATGTTTGATCTTGTGTCACGCGAACGGCTCATTGGTTATTATCAATTAATTTCGACTCCATGATCTCTTTTTCGAGTTCAAGTCTTTTTACTTTGTGCGTAAGATATTTTTCGATCATCAGGCTGACCACCGGCGCTGCCCATGTAGCGCCGTATCCCGAATTTTCAACCACTGCGGCTATGGCGATCTGTGGATCATCCTTGGGGGCAAACGCGATAAATATGGAGTGGTTTTTTCCTGCATTTTGAGCAGTACCGGTTTTTCCGCAGACTTTAATGCTGTCCATCTTTACATTATGTGCCGTACCGCCTTCAACCACAGCATACATTGCCTCAACAATATAATTAAAATATTGAGCGTCCACGCTGGTTACATTTTTTTTAAGGTATTTTTTAGTATATGCTTTTTCATTGCCTATTGCCTTTACAATATGCGGGGTATAATAATATCCGCGGTTAGCAATGATAGCTGCAAAGTTTGCCATTTGTAAGGGGGTAAGTAAAATTTCGCCCTGGCCAATAGCCAGAGAGATTACCGTTAATGCCCGCCACCTGTTTTTTCCGAAATACTTGTTGTAATAATCGCTGGTAGGTATATTCCCGCTGGATTCACTCGGTAAATCAACACCCAGCTTCTTTCCCAGGCTAAAAGTCAGTACTTGCCTGCGCCATTCATTAAAGGCGGCCGCCGTGTTTTTATATTTTTTATTTTCGAGTATTGTTTTAAACACCTTACAGAAATAAGCATTACACGATGTCTGGATGGCGCCGTGAAGCGCTATGGGAGAATAATGCCCATGACATTTTACCATTTTTCCGTTTCCCAGAGGGAAACCTCCGAAGCAGGGATAAGCAATGCTTGTATTCAGAACACCTTCCTGAAGTCCGATAAGTCCGGTCAATGGCTTAAATGTTGATCCGGGAGGGTACCGGCCCGATAAGGCGCGGTTGAACAAGGGCAGGTTTTTATCAGAGATCAGTTTGACATAATTTTTGGTCCTGTCGCGTCCAACAAGAATATTGGGATCGTAGGTCGGGCTTGACGAAATGGCAATAATACCGCCTGTTTTAGGATCGATAGCCACCACGCTGCCACGCTTATCCTGAAGCAGTTTTTCAGCATACGACTGCAATTCTATATCAAGGCTGGTATATAATTTCTTCCCGGCTTTGGCTTTCAGATCATATTTCCCGTCCATGTAGCGCCCCATGTCCCGGCCATGAACATCCACCATGATGATGTGGTACCCTTTTTTACCCCGGAGGTCTTCTTCATATGATTTTTCAAGGCCGCTAATCCCCACATAATCACCCGGACGGTAATATTCGTCAGTGCTTATCAGTTCAGGGGTTGCCTCGCCAATGTAACCCAGAATCTGGGCAGCATAAGGCTGAGGATAATTACGGATCGTTCTTGTCTGAATAAAAAAACCCGGGTATTCCGTCAGCTTTTCCTGCAACATTCCATAGGTTTCTTTTGGTAATTTTTCTTCGATGATCGTTGGCAGATATGGTGAGTAGGTTTTCGCCGCTTTTAGTTTTTTTCTCAGCGCCACACGATCAATTCCTGTCAATGCACAAAACTTCAAGGTGTCAAAATCTTTTTTTATCTGGCGCGGAATGGCCATCAGGTCGTAGGTGGCTTCATTAAACAACAGGAGTTTCCCGTTTCGGTCGTATACCAGCCCTCGTGCAGGATATTCGGTAATATATCTGAACGCGTTGTTCCTTGCAGATAATTTATAGGTGTCATCAACCACCTGTATATAAAACAGGCGGATCAGAAAAATAATTCCAAAAACCAAAAAAATGGCAGATATAACATAACGCCTTGATGAATAATTTTTCTGAAGCCGCATCACCGTATTTTAGGGTTCAAAATTAGTGATTTATCATGAAGCCGGTAATTCTATGCCTGTAAATATTTATTAAAGCCAAAACTTTGCTGGGGATCAGGTGTTCATTTACAATTTTACAATGGAATTGTACCAAATGTTTGATTCATCCAGCGAATTGCTGTACGAAAAACTATCCATCCGGGAAACGCAAAGAAAATATTTGCAAATAGATTTAATACCGGTTGCTATTGGGAAACAAACTTTCAATTTATAATCGTATAAAGCATTAATAAACATTTGTATCGGGAAAATTTATTCTTTATTCTCAATTTTGATTATTTTTGCTTAAATTTTCAAATAGCTTATCTGCCTCATAGAATTATAGAATCATATTATCAACCATTTAAATAAAATCAAATGAAAAAAAATCGACTATTCAAAAGTTTTTTGGGAAATCATTTAAAAACAGTATTGACCGGATTAGCAATCATGTTTTTTCTTTCCGGTTCGTGGGCACAGTTCGTGTCTGTAGAAAGAGCTAAAACCGTAGCTAAAAACATTTATAATGAGAATTTTTCGACCGAAACAAAATCCCTTGCCAATGTTCAGGTGCTAAATGAAAAAACGTTTTATGTTCATGAAGTACCCACATTTTATGTTTTCAATATGGATGAAGGAGGTTTTGTTATGGTAGCTGCGGATGAAAGAATAAAGCCGGTTCTGGGTTATTCTTCTACCGGTGTTTTTGATATGAATGATCTGCCCTGTTGCCTTCACTGGATGATCGACCAGTATAACAAACAGATTTATGAGGTCGCAACCGATGATTTAAGTAGTAATAATTATGAAGTGAACGAAGACTGGGCTATTTATGAAAATCCTAATTTTCAGAAATCGACACAGGCAACAATAGCTGTTTCACCCATGACAACAACCACCTGGTCACAGGGATGCTACTACAATGCCATGTGCCCCGCCGACGCTTCTCTCGGAACTACCAGATGCGGCAGATGTCCGACGGGCTGTGTTGCCACCGCTTTTTCACAAGTTTTAAAATATTATAACTATCCGGCCCAGGGAGTCGGCTCAAAATCATATACCAGTACTGCTTACGGAACCATCTCCGCCAACTTTGCGGCCACAACCTACGACTGGGCTTCTATGCCAAACAAACTGCTTTCAAATAATCAGGCCGCAGCAACACTTCTGTATCATGCAGGGGTTTCTATCAACATGGATTACGGCCCCAACGGGTCTTCTGCATATACCACGGATGTTAGAAAAGCCCTTGTCAATACCTTTAAATATGCTTCTACCACCCAATACGTTTATAAAACATCATATACCGAAATACAATGGGCCAACCTGATAAAGGCGGAACTTGATGCATCCCGCGTTGTTCTGATTAACGGCTATGACGAAACGGCTAAAGCAGGACACGGCTTTGTTTGTGACGGTTATAACGCGACCAATTATTTTCATATCAACTGGGGATGGGGTGGCAGTTGCGATGGCTATTTTTATTTAAATGCACTCAGCCCGTCTTCTTACTCCTTTAATTCTTCGGTGGGCGCCATCATTGGAATTAAGCCTTCTACCACGGCTTGTGCCTGTTCCGGCCAGCAGACATTAACCGCCACATCCGGCACGGTGACCGACGGCAGCGGCGCCAACGACTATGCCAATAACCTTGATTGCAAATGGCTTATCAAACCAACGAATGCAGGTTCTGTTACATTGACTTTTACAGCATTTAATACGGAATCTAATTACGATTTCGTGAAAATATATAATGGTGAAACCACCGCTTCCCCATTATTGGGAACATACAGCGGCACCACGTTACCGGCGCAAATAACGGCTTCTTCAGGGAAAATGCTGATCCATTTTACTTCTGATAATTCAACTGTCAGAGCAGGCTGGAGCGCCAATTATGTCGGAAATCCTGTTACTACCTACTGCAATGGCACAACAACCCTTAATGCAGCCACCGGCTCGCTTAGCGATGGCAGCAGCAGCCATAATTACAGCAATAATTCCGATTGTTACTGGTTGATTTCGCCTACGAATGCGGCTTCTGTAAAACTTACTTTCTCATCCTTTAATACAGAAAGTGCAAACGATTTATTATATATCTATAATGGAACTACTACAAATGCTCCCTTATTGGGTACCTACAGCGGGTCAACAAGACCAGCCGCTGTTACAGCGAGCAGCGGTAAAATGCTTCTCAGGTTCGTAACCAATGCCTCCGTAACAAAATCAGGATGGTCAGCGACCTATACTTCTACGGTATCGTTCTGTTCCGGCACAACTACCCTGACAAGCAATTCCGGCACGATCACGGATGGCAGCGGCAGCCAGTATTATGATAACAACTCCGATTGCAGATGGCTTATCAAACCGACAGGTGCAAGTTCTGTTCAGCTCACTTTTACAGCGTTCAATACAGAATCCGGTCTTGACTTTGTTAAAATTTACAACGGAGAAACCACTTCTGATCCGTTATTGGGAACATACAGCGGAACGACCATCCCCGGTGCCGTTACTGCAAGTTCAGGCAAAATGCTTGTCCGCTTCACCTCAAACGCAACGACAAAAAAACCCGGATTTACAGCCAACTACGTTAAATTGTCTAAAGACTTCACCGGCATTGAATACGAAGATCCTGAAGAAGATGTCGCTCAGATTTTCCCGAACCCCAACAGCGGGCAGTTCAGCATAAAGTTTTCTGAAACAGCCGATGTGAAAGCCTTTTGCATAACGGATATGTTAGGTAAGGTTATTTACACAAGCGCTCAGGATGATTTTAACGGCGAAAATGAGATTTCACTTTCATTGCCGCTGGCAAACGGACTTTACTGCCTGGTCATAGAAACACCACAGGCCAGGGTAAGTAAAAAGATCGTTGTAAGCAATGGTAAATAATTACGGGTGGTTCTGTAAAATCCCGATTTTATTAATTTGTTCAGTTTAATATTAACATAAGATGAAAAGAATATTTCTTTTAACCATTATATTAGGGGCTTTCCTCACGGCAGGTGCACAAAATAAAGTAAAGCCCCAGGTCATCCGGGGTGTTGAAAAAACACCTGCTTTAAAAAAGAAGAGTGACCTTAAAGCTATAACAATATCCAGGGATGATTCAAAATTCAAAAGGTCTGATAATAGATCGTTACAATCCGATAATAAATTGTCAAAGAATAAGGGACTGGAAAAAAGCAACGGCATATGGGATGTTCAGTTTGCTCATGATGTTACGATCGGCAGCGGCATTGAAACAGACGGTAGTCAGTTTTACGTTTCGCAATGGAACTCTGACACCATCTTTGTGTATAACCTGAATGGCACTTATAACGGGAAGTTCGCGCTGCCTGTTACCGGCATCCGCGACATGGCTTATGACGGCACATATTTTTATGGTTCCGACGCATCCAATGTTATTTACAAAATGAATTTTACCACGCATCAGATCGTTGATTCTATTGTTTGTCCTGCCTATATCAGCGTGAGGCATATTGCCTATGATAATACCAACAGCGCTTTTTGGGTCGGTGACTGGGACAGCGATATCTACCTGGTGAATCAGTCAGGAACCGTTATAAATACCATCAGTGCGTTAGATCATAATTTGTATGGAATGTACGGCTCTGCTTTTGACAATACCACTGCAGGAGGCCCCTATTTATGGGTGTTTGACCAGGGCGGTTACGGTTGCGATATTGTGATGATCAAAATTTCGACAGGTGAACAAACAGGCATTATTCATGACTGCACCGACGATGTGGCTTCTGACCTTATGGACCCAATAGCGGGAGGCCTTTTTATTAAATCGAACCTGGTAGCGGGAACGGTCACTCTGGGCGGCATTGTACAGCGCCAGCGCCTATTCGGTTACGATCTTTCTTCCGTGGTGGCTAACAACGATGTGGGTATTGAAGATGTGATTTCTCCTGTCTTATCCTCCGGCTGCACCTTAGGCAGCAACGAAAGTATTACAGTCCGTCTTAGAAATTACGGGTTGAACAGTTCGGGAAATTTCACGCTGCATATGAACCTGAACGGTGTTGATTACAATAAAAATGTCACCACAGCGATGAACAGTTTTGCAACGCTTGATGTTACATTTACCGGCACATTTAATTTTTCGCAGCCGCTGGTTTACAAGATGCAGTTTAACTCAAGCTATACATCTGATCAAAACACAAGTAACGATACCGCTTATTACAGGGTCATTACAGGCAATGGGCTGATAAGTATTGATGTCCAAACTGATAATTATCCCACAGAAACTTACTGGGAGGTATACAATAATTACACGTATGATCTTTATGGTTCGTCCGATGTGATGACAGACACCAGCGCTTATTACACCACAGATATGTGCGTGGACACCAACCTTTGCTATGGCTTTACCATTTTCGACGATTATGGTGATGGCATGTCGCCTCCGGCGTATTATGAGATCTTTTTTAACGGCAATTCTGTTGTTTACGACGATGATTTTACAGGACTTTTCGAAGAAGTGCCATTTATCGGCCATTGCGATTATGCTGATGTCGGCGTTTCCGGCATACTATCACCGGTGTCTTCCTGTGAACTTGGTACCGAAGAGCAGGTAACCGTAATTGTGAAAAACTATGGCACGCAAACCGTTGACAGCGCCGAGGTGGCTTTCTCCATCGGTGGTAACACGTATTCGGAACCATTGCCTTTTTCTCTCAATTCACTGGAAGAAATGGAATATACTTTTGTGAATCTATGCGACCTGTCTGCCCTGGCCATTCACGATCTTAAAATTTACAGCATCATGAGTAATGACATGAATTCATTTAACGACACCCTTTTTCATCAGGCCGAAAACTATACCCCCGCTGTAATACCCTATACTGTTGATTTCGAAAATGAGGCAGTGAATGCTCAGTTGCTGGTCGAAGATGAAAACACGGATTATTTCACCTGGTCTTTATATGATAACGGAGGAGTTAATAATTCGAGTTGTGCCATTTATAATTTTAATCCGAATGAACCGGCAAATGACTGGTTGTTCTCAAAATGTATCCAACTGGATTCCGGGCAACTATATGGTTTGATTTTTTATTATAAGGGACAGGATTATAATTATCCGGAAAAACTGAAGGTTCACCTGTGTCAGGCGCCATCTTCCACCGCGGCATTTACAGAAACAATAATTGACCTGGACAACATTACGGATACAACCTACACACTGGCATCGGCTGATTTTAATGTGAATGATTATGGCAGTGGAAATTACTTTCTCGGTTTCAACGTTTACAGCACTTTAAGCGGCTGGAATTTATATATTGACGATATCTCCATCACATTACCTGAAGGGATTTCCGAAACAGCCGACTTGAAAAATCAGTTTACAGTTTATCCCAATCCGGCAAAAGACAACCTGACCATTGAGAAAATCTCAGGTTTTTCAAAACCGAATAACAATGAGACTATTTTGATATACAATATTCAAGGTAAATTAATTGTTCAACAAGCATTCAATACGTATAAGTCAATTATTGACCTGCAAAACCTTGAACAGGGAATGTACCTGCTGAAAGTGGAAAGCGAAGAAGGCTACTGGATGAAGAAATTTGTGAAAGATTAAACTTGTTCATTAGCTGGTAGTCCTGGATAATTATCAAAAGCTTGTCTTTTAAAATAAGGGCGAAAAATACACTAATGTTATTTTCCGCCCTTGTTGCTTTTAATACCGCATAGAGTTATAAAACAGGCTATGATTATCTTGTATCACTCAGGCCTAAATGATTATTGGGGGACTTGATCTTTGGAACATAACCTCAAGTTCGCAAGTCACGAGGTAAAATTGATTTTCAACACACCCTTTAGGGCAGGAGGAAATGTTGAAAATCAATACAGTAGTTTTATATAAAAATTTTTTAAACAACATATAAGGCATAAATAAAAAAAACCCGCATTTCGCGGGTTTATATCAGGATCAAACAGCTTTTTGTTTAGATGGCCTTTGTTTGACATATATATTTATTTGAGCAGTTCAAAGTCAAACCGGTAGTAGTATGTTTTTCCTTTATGGGTGCCGGGATTTTCGATTTGAATTTCTTGCAGTTTTTTCTCAACGTATAATTGAAAATACAGCGAATTGGTGTTGAGTTCTGAGATCTTAATTTTTCCGGTTTCGTCAATGGTGAAAGAGATAACCACAAAGCCCGAAAGCTGGTTTTCCTTGGCAAATTCAGGATATGTCACTGAATTTTTCAAAATGGTTTTTAAATCTGTTGACGATTTGCGGGGGCTTGGCGATGCAAAACTTACCGAAAGGGTAAAAAACATTATTGCAAGCAGCGCGACTGATTTCATAATTACTTTTGTTTTCATGGTGCAGGTTTTTAATTGTTTGACATTTAATTGTTGGTTGTCTATATGATACCCCATGATTAAAAAAAGTTACAAAAATTTAAAAAAAATTTTACAAGTATTTTGAAAATAAAAAAAAACACCCGCCTGCTTAGGTGGCAAAAGGATAGTAATACCGATATCATTCAGTTAACATCTGTACCTGTCCGGCACATGAAATACTTTTTTGTGGCGAAAGTGCAATGAAAAACTATAATTTTATTTGATACCCTTGGGCAGTGCCGCAGGGTCAATTATTTTTTTATAAACCCCAGCGATACTGAATTTACGCAATACCTTTTTCCCGTAGGTGCCGGCCCGTCGTCGAATAAGTGCCCGAGATGCCCGCCGCATCGTGCACACATGATTTCAGTCCGGTTCATATTGAAACTCGTATCCTGCCTTGTCTCGATTTTGTCTTCGGCTATGGCATCATAGAAACTCGGCCATCCGCAGCCGGCATCAAATTTTGTTTCGGAAGAAAATAATTCATTGCCGCAAGCCGCACAGCAATAAATACCCTTATCATTTACTTGATAATACTTGCCCGAAAACGGTTTTTCGGTGGCTTTCAATCGTAATACATTGAATTGTTCTTCTGTAAGTTTTTCGGCCCATTCCGTTTCGCTTAGTATGATTTTATCTGTTGAAGCCATACTTGTTGATTTATGGTGTGTAGAAGTGTTGCAGGCTGGAACTACTAATAAAATAATGATCCATAATTTTATGGTAATAAACAGCGATCTCATTTTTTCGCTTTTAACTATTAACCCGAGTTTGGGATAAAACCATATGGTACTTAACCTAAACTCAGGGTATTATTAGTTCTAAAACAGAAATTATTCAAACGGATTTGTCACGTGCGACCCGTCGCAGAAGGGTTTGTTCTTGGATTTGCCGCAACGGCATATCGCAACAACTTCTTTTGTTTCGGATTCATGCCCGCTTTTATCAATTATGGTGATATTTCCTTTGACAATTGCGGGTCCGTTTTCAATGATTTCAATTTGTGTCTGGGTGGCTTTGTCTTTGTTTTCCATATTTTTTTGTTTTTGGGGTTGATTGTTATAAAAATAGGTAAGGGCATCGGTAGGGCACCTTTCGACTTGTTTGATAATTCTCTCTGTCGATGCTCCATACGGACTTATCCAAGGCCTTTTCATAGGATCAAAAACTTCGGACAATTCGGTGAAACAGTAACCTACATGTGTGCAAAGGCATGGTTTCCATACAATGGTAATTTCGCCGTTAGAGTAATACTTTGTTTTTGATGAGTCGTCTTCCATATTTTTTTTTCTATGTTCTACAAATTTAATACTTAACTGCCATAGTTTTTCGGCAGTATGCATGCTTTGTGCATTTGCCGAAGGTGTAATGATCTTTTTCTTTTTAAAATAGTGGCCTGTCACACCTTCAACTTCGGCTGAAGTTGCAAGGAAAACAGAGGTTTCGGCACCTTTTGCCGGGCTGATCATAATTAATTTGAAAAGCGAAATTGCCAGACGGTTCATGCCTTTAAAGATGTTTGTCTTCACAATTCCCGGATGCAGGCAGTTTACAGTGACCCCCGTATCAGCCAGATTTTTCGCTAATTGTTTTGTAAAAAGAATATTTGCAAGCTTTGATTGCCCGTATGCTTTCATGCCGGAAAAACTGTTTTTAAGTTCAATATCATTAAAATTAATAAACGAGCCCCTGTGCGATTCAGATGCCACATTGATGATCCGGGCAGGAGAACTTTTTTTTATGGTTTCAAGCAAAAGAGTTGTCAGTAGAAATGGAGCAAGATGGTTTACCGTCCAGTTAAGTTCTATGCCATCCCGGCCTGTTCGATATTTTGTTTCATAAATACCGGAATTATTAATGAGCAGGTGAAGACTATCGTGTTTCAGCAAAAAATCATTGACAAAATTTCTTATGGATTCGAAGGAAGAAAAATCACAGAAAAATGTTTCAATCTGTTTTCCGGTTTTTTTCAAAATCAACTCTTTGGTTGCGATAGCTTTTGCATGATTGCGATAGGTAATGGCCACATTAGCCCCCATCCCTGCCAACACCATGGCAGTTTCGAGGCCGATGCCCGAAGTGGCGCCGGTTATCAGACAAATTTTATTCTTTATATTCCACATTTATTATTTGGTAATAAAAACCCTGGCAAAGATACACATAATTTAGAATAATTCCAAATTAATGCCGGGTATTGTGCTTTTATTGCCAAAAAAATTAATATGATCTTTTAAATGAATACTTTTGCAGGAGTTTATTTAAATATGAAGTTAAGGCAACCTTTTTTAAAATGTTGTTGTCTATAAAGCAATAAAATTAAAAACAATAAACCAGATTTAATATGATAAAAAAGTTATCAGGGTTGATTTTAACCGTTTTTCTTATCGGAACCCTCCATGCGCAGCAGGTGTATAAGGCTGACCCCCGGCTTTCGGAATGCTTTGATCAGGCATATCTCAGCGAATTGGAAAACTCACAGTCTGAACTTTTGCTGTATTATAATTATTATTTAGACCATTCGTATTACAAGGTGGACCTGAGCACGCTGGATAAAAAAATATCCGCTGAGGATATCCACACGGTATTGCTGCAAAACAACAATCCCCAAGTAAAAGAATATTTTAAAGAAACAGTTTTCATAAAAGAAAAATTCAACCCCCTGAAATATCAGTTCAATCTTTCGTCAAATAGTTTTACTACTTATTTATGGAAAGAAGCAGGCATTGCCCTTGTGTTTTATCCCCTGAGCCACATTTCAGCAGGTTATAAAGATTATATGAATCATAAATAAAATCCAATGTTATATTGCAAAAACTCTAAGTAATATGAAAAAAACAATTATCTTCTTCTTTTTCTTTGTTATAAGCGGATATATTTATTCTCAAACATATTTAATAAGCGCTCAGGGAACAGTAAATGCATGTATGGGTGATTTTTTCGATAGTGGTGGTGCTAGCGGCAATTACGGGAACAATGAAAACTTTGTAATGACATTTAATTCGAGTGACGTAACGAATACTCACATTAAAATGACCTTTAATAATTTTGATGTGGAACCCGGTGATACTTTAATTGTTTATGATGGTAGTAATGCTTCCCAGCCTGTACTTGGAAAGTATAATAACAATAATATGCCTCCGTCATTTGTAGATGCATCCATAGGAAATGTTTCCGGGGATCTTACATTCCGTTTTAAATCTAACGCCGCTAACGTATCTACCGGCTGGTTCTGTTCTGTAATTTGTATAATCCCCTGTCAGGAGGTTAATGCTCTTTTACATCCCACATTAACAATCCCCCATCCGAATGATTCCAATTATGTTGATATTTGTATAGGAAACACGATTACTTTTGCTGCACGTGGAAGCGGGGCTGCTTTTCCCGAAAACGGACTCTCCTATACTCAGGACAGCACTAATTGCACTTATTTATGGGATTTTGGCGACGGGCAAACCGCGACGGGACAAATTGTTAATCATACTTATACTCAGGTCAGGGGCTATGATGTTTCATTGACCGTTACAGATAACCATAACTGTACTAACGCAAATGCCCTTGGCGCAAGAGTTCGTGTTTCACAAAGCCCCTTTGCGGAAATTCATCCGCTTCCCGATATGTGCTCTTCTTCAGACACATCATTTATTACCTTAGGGTATAACGCACAATCCGTCGTAGTAATTGCTCCTATTGTTTCCACGCAATTGGCAAGTCAGCGATACGACAGCGTGACTTTTATCCCTGATGGCGGATCGTGTACTCCCAGCTGTTACAACACTTATGTTACGTTTAATTCTTTCATTCCCGGACAAACCATTACTTCAGGTTCTGACATTCTTTCGGTTTGTATGAATATTGAGCATTCCTTCGCCGGAGATCTTGGTTTCAGAATTATTTGTCCGAATGGAACAAGTGTAGTGCTTGATGCAAACGATCATTCCGGATCCGCATTTCTGGGGAATGCCTATGAACCCGACGGATCATTATGCGACCCTGCAACAAATATTGCCGGTACTCCATGGGTTTACGGATGGTCTCAGGTATACTCACAACAAGGTACCTTAAACAACTTAGATGCAGGCACATCACCAATTCCTGCTTGTGATACTATTGCGCACACGGGCTATTTCACTCCTGACAATCCATTTTCGGGATTGATCGGATGCCCTTTAAACGGGACATGGAACCTTGAAATCTGCGATAACTGGGGCCAGGATAACGGATATATTTTCTGGTGGTCACTAAGCCTGGATCCTTCCTTGCTGCCCACAGGTTGGAGTTATCAGGTTCCTATTGATACTGTGATCTGGGACGGCTCCTTTTTCGATATTATTAATGATAGCACCATTATGGTTATCCCTGATTCTGGGGGAACCTTTGAATATAACGTTGAAGTAATTGATATTTTCGGATGCTCATACGACACGACATTACAATTACAGGTTGTTCAAACACCAGAAGTGGATCTTGGTTCTGATACTACTTTATGTAATAATAACTTAAATTATGTCCTGGATGCCGGCCCGGCTTCTGAATATACATGGTCGACCGGGGGTAATATACAGACTCAGCCGGTAACATCTACGGGGATTTATTTTGTTACTGCAGAAAATCATAATATTAGTAATACACTTACATGCCTCGATCAGGACTCTGTTTTTATCAGGGTTCTTGCACAGCCAGCCTCTGCGGATCTCGGGCCGGATACATGCAGTACAGTACCTTTCCCATTAGATGCCGAAAATGGCGGAAGTGTTTTTCAGTATAATTGGTCTACAGGGGACACTTCTCAGGTAATAACAGTCAGCACAAGCGGGACATATTCGGTTACTGTCGCCGAAGAGTATGGTTATAATTGTGAAATAATCGATTCCCGTGTGGTAACCATCATTCCCGAACCCGAACCTACCATAGGCCCTGATTCAACTATCTGCAGCTTTAACTATTTCCGCATGAAAGTAAAAGACCCAGACCCCGCCAACCCGCTGGATAACTATCCGTATTCCTATTTGTGGACTACAGACCCCGTTTCCAACCTGAATGGACAAACCGCCCGCGACGTTGAATTCGGCTGCCTGACTCCCGGAGTTACCTACAATGTGCAGGTGGCTGTTACAGGGTGTAATACCGTTACCGCTACACGCAATATAATTTCGCAAAACTGTACGTTGGAACTCTATAATATCATAACTCCCAATGGTGATGGACAAAATGATAAATTTAAGGTTAAAGGCCTTGAAAATTTCCCCGGCAGCAACATGAAAATATATAACCGCTGGGGCAAAAAAGTTTTTGAATCCAACAATTACGGCGAAGATGATAACACCCTGTGGGATGGCGGAAAAGATGCCGACGGTGTATATTATTATGTCCTTACGGTAAATTATGGCGATTCAGAGGGTTGTGTTGAAGAGCAGAATTATAATGGCACGGTGACCATCATCAGATAAACCTGTATTATCAAAAATAAACCATCCTTGATTTGCAGGGATGGTTTTTTTTTATACTTTAGACGATATTTTATTATTATGAAAAAAATACTTTTAATACTTTTCTTTTTACCGTTGTGTGTTTCGGCTCAATTTCAGGATAATTTTTCAGACGGAGATTTTACGGGTTCTGTTACCTGGTCAGGGACGGGTACTTACTTTGCCGTTAATAATGAGGTTTTGCAAAGCAATGGCCCGAATTCCAACGGAAGTACCCTGGGCGATACTCTTTATCTGTCAACGCCCAGCACAATGATGGACAGTACAGAATGGAGCTTTTTGCTTGATTTTGATTTTAACCCGACTGCTGATAATCTGGTGAGGATTTTTATTGTTTCTGATAGTGCTGATTTACGAAAAAGTCTTAATGGTTATTACATAGAGGTAGGGCAGACCTCGGCTGATTATATAAAGTTTTACAAAAAGACCGGAACGGTTGCTTCCTTGCTTTTTACCGGAACGACAAGTTTTCCAGGCAATCTTAAAGCGAAAATAAAGGTCACCCGTGATTCAACAGGTAACTGGAATATCTACACAGATCCCACATATACAGGAATAAGTTATATTTCTGAAGGCGCATCTTTTAATGAAAATTCCTTTACCTCCACATCTTATTTTGGCGTTTACTGCCAGTACAAAACTGATTCAAGATTTAATCAATATTTTTTCGATGATTTTTATGTCGGATCAATAATTGGCGACACCATATTACCCACGGCACAGTCAGCTACGATAGATTCTACCATGACGGGGCTTGATGTTTTGTTTTCTGAAAATGTTGGCCTGTCTACATCTCAAAATACCGGGAATTATACGCTTTTGGGCTATGGAAACCCTTTGACGGCAAGCAGGGACACCGCTGATTTACGCAAGGTGCATCTGACATTTTCCACGTTATTTGCAGAGGGAATTCTTTATTCCCTGGAAATTGATAATGTCCGGGACTCAAGCGGAAATATTATGAAAAAAGATACCCTTGTTTTTTCAAAATACGATCCTGTTCCGTACGATATTGTTATCAACGAAATAATGGCCAACCCCGGAAGTAGCTTTGACGGATTCGAATATCTTGAGTTGTACAATACGAAAAATTTACCTGTAAATTTGGATGGCTGGAACGTAGAAATCAACGGTTCCAATAAGCCCTTAACAGGTTATTCCATTCCGGGAAATGGGTACCTGATATTAGCAGATGAGGATGCTAGTTCTACGTTTTCTCCTCTTGGAACATTCATTTCTTATTCCTCCTTTTCGCTTTCAAATGATGGCGCAAGAATAATTCTCAAAAACAGCCATGAGGGTATTATTCATTATGTGGAATATAACCTGAGCTGGTATCATAACGTCAAAGATGAAGGCGGATGGTCTCTTGAGCAGGTTAATCCCCAAAATCCCTGTGGCGAAGCGTCAAACTGGCGGGCCTCCAACGATATCAGGGGCGGGTCTCCCGGCATGGTAAATTCGGTTTTGGACACCAATAACCGCGACTTGAACACACCCATACTTGTCAGGGCATCAGCCAAACGCGAAGATAAATACCGCGTAAAAATTTATTTCAACGAAATACTGGATAGCGCTTCCATGAACGATACTTCTAAATATTATGTTGAATATTCTGGCCAGCTTATCGGGAATCCCATCTCGATAAACCTTGATTATCCTGCCTATAAATCCGCAGAATTATTTTTTGCGGATTCTTTTCAGATGAATAAAGTTTATACATTATTTGTTACCGATAGCATGTACGATTGTGTGGGGAATAAAATCAGTGTAAATCAAACGGCAAAATTCGGTATTCCTTTCTTCCCAACGGATTCAGCAGCTTTGGTAATAAATGAAGTGTTGGCTGACCCCAAAGCGGGCGGTGTTGATTTTGTTGAAATATATAATCGTTCCGATAAGGTTTATGACTTTGCCGATATGAATCTTTCCTCATTGACCGAATCAAAAAATATAATAAACCATGCCGACCTTGATAAGTTTGATAATGTGTTGAGCCTTCCGGGTTCATACACCGTTCTTTGTACCGATCCCGAGGCGGTGAAGAGCCAATACTATACCCCGAACCCTTATAATTTCATTGAAATGGAATCTTTCCCTTCGCTGAATAATGATGGAGGAACCGTCATACTGACCAACGACAGCGACCTCAAGGTTATCGACCAAATGTCGTATACGGATGATATGAATTATCCCTTGCTTAACTCTGCCGATGGCGTTTCTCTCGAGCGTGTCAGTTACAACCGCCCGGCAAGTGATATCACCAACTGGCATTCGGCGGCAGAGCCTGTCGGCTTTGGCACTCCTGCGTACCTGAATTCGCAGTTCATCGCGGATACCGTAACAGACGGCACCGTCAGCCTCGACCTTGAAATATTCTCCCCGGACAACGACGGGTACAACGACGTCCTGAATATTTATTGCAAAAGCGACACCCCCGGCAAAATGGTGAATATTGCTATTTATGACTCTAAAGGCCGTTTAATAAAATACCTGGTGCGCAACGAGCTTATGTCAAGCGAAAGCGTTTACTCATGGGATGGAATAAACGAAAATAACCTGAAAGCCAATATCGGGATATACATCGTTTTCGTTGAAATGCTCGGGCTGGATGGAAAAGTCGATCATTTCAAAAAAACTGTAGTATTGGCCACCAAGTTATAATTGCAAGGTGGCAAAATGAGCCGATCTGTTAAAACTTAAAAACATAATGTATTGACATTAAGTGTGTTTAAGAGAGAAAAAAGGATTGCTGCTATGGTAAAAGTATAGTAAAAATAACAGTAATAGGGTAACAAAAGCCTTGGCGTTCATTGTAACAAAAGACCGCAGGCTTTTATTTTAAGACAAAAATGATCATAGCTTTGAAAAAATAACCACAAAATAGAAGAAATTTAATTATGAGTAACACAAAAATATCCATTCGTTTCTTTGACGACCGCGAAGTACGAGCCGTTTGGGATGAAGAAAACGCCAAGTGGTGGTTTTCGGTGTTGGATATTGTTGCAGCGCTTACCGACCAGGACGACTATACAAAAACCCGCAATTATTGGAAATACCTCAAAGCAAAGTTAAAGAAAGAAAATAGCCAAGTGGTTAGTGCTACTACCCAGTTGAAGTTTCTTGCACCAGACGGTAAAAGTCGTTTTGCCGATATGTTAGATTACAACGGTATAATTGCATTGGGTAAAGAATTTCCCGGAAAAAAAGCAAACCGGTTTATTGAATGGTTTACTTACAGTGATAAGAGTATAGATGGAAAAAGTAAAATAAAAGCATATGCCTTATTTGAAAGTTCATTTATCGAAAGCATTGAAGTTGGGACAGCCAAAGGCTTGCAACAAATTCATGCGTATTTGTTTGGTGGGCTGTATGATTTTGCGGGACAAATCAGACAAAAGAATATTTCAAAAGGAGGTTTTCAATTTGCTGTATCACGCTTTTTAGGTGACACATTAAATCAAATAGAAGCAATGTCTGAAAACACATTTGATGAAATCGTAAACAAATATATTGAAATGAACATTGCACACCCTTTTATGGAAGGTAATGGCAGAAGCACACGAATATGGTTGGATTTGATGCTAAAAAAACGCCTTAAAAAATGCGTTGATTGGAGTAAAATAAGTAAAAGAGACTATATGAATGCAATGATGTTAAGCCCGACAAAAAGTAATACCCTGAAGACGCTATTGAATAATGCACTCACCGCCAAAATAAATGACCGTGAAATGTTTTTGAAAGGGATTGACTATTCCTATTACTATGAAGAAAATAATTAAAATACAAAAACAACGAATCGCTAACACATAGCGTGATAGCCGAAAAGCCCCTATGCCACATTGTGGCCCTTTGGACCGCGGCGGAACAAAAAGCCCGATAAATACTGATGTTTATCGGGTTTTTTGGCCTATCATCTGTTCATACAATCGGTAAATAACAATGTGCGTTTTTTCGTTAATAAGTATGTCCTATTTTCAGACAATAACGATGTACATATTTCAGCAAATAAGAATGTACATTTTACATTAATTTCTTCTGTTTTTTCCATGATTATAAGGTTAAATCTTTTTTTGAGGTGCTGAAACTAATCGATGTTTATCAATAAAATAATTTTATTTATTTGAAAAAATAATTGACTGCGAAAGGGTGTGTAATCATTTCACTTGTTTGTATTTCTATCCTCGCTGATATTATGCTATCGGGATAACCCCGTCTGAATATCAGCAGAAAACAGCAGCTAAAGTATGATATTATAGTGCATCTATGTTTTGATCAGCCACAGCGGAATCTGCCGGCATGGGTTATCTGGATTTTCTCTTTGGTGTTATTTTTTTTGATGGCACAAATGACCTGTGCAGAGCACCGTAACATTTGTAGAAATTATGATACGTTTGAAAAATAAGGTACAGCGTACCGTAATATGGTGTTCCTGATTATGGCCGAACCTATATGAATTGATGTGTACATCTTGTTTATGCAAACGGAAAAACAGGCATTTTTAACGGGCATTTAAAAACAGTACAGAGTAAAATGTTTATCATAAATATCATGCCCGAACATCAATATTTATAAGTGTGTAACAAATAGTATGTTACGGTGCGCTGCACCTTGCTTTTTTACTATACGGCACTGCTTATAAATATTACGGGGCGCTGCCCCTGTTACCGTTAATTTCCCATGTCGTGTTTTAAGAAACGACGTTGTTTTTCTTTACTCATAGTAACGATTTTTTTTAATAGCACCTCAAAAAACGAAATTACC
>Ga0116171_10001106_pt1 | contig 27727 bp, 26 predicted proteins | sample AD_JPNHW2_MetaG_FD_89798 | JGI IMG/M metagenome (GOLD analysis project Ga0116171, IMG submission 89798) | Active sludge microbial communities of municipal wastewater-treating anaerobic digesters from Japan - AD_JPNHW2_MetaG | ecosystem: Engineered > Bioreactor > Anaerobic > Digestate | place...
GGAAATAAAATACAATTCAGAGACTAAAGAGTTAATACCGGTAATAATTTCTAAACATGCGTTTTAGTACAAAAATTAAATTATCTAATACCTCCGCCGCTCCAGGCAACGGGGGTATTGGAACATTTTTGTTTTAAAAAATTAAGAGATGAATACTGAATTAATAATTAAATTCTCTGATGTATTATTTGAATAAAAAAAGTAGAGGGTAAAATAACATGAAAAAGTTTACATTATTTTTAATTCTTGTTTTGTCAGCATTGATTACATTCAGCAGCTGCGGCAAAAAAGAAAAAAAAACTGTGGATGGCAAAGAAGTAGTTATGGGCTTTGTATATGTAGGGCCTATCGGTGACGGCGGATGGACATATTCTCACGAACAGGGAAGAAAAGCCGTTGAACAGGAAACCGGAATCAGGACTATTTTCAAAGAAACAGTTCCTGAAGGAGCTGAAGTTAAGGATGTAATCAGAAGCATGATTGACCAGGGTGCGACAATCATCGCAGCAACAAGCTTTGGTTATATGGACTATGTTGTTGAGATGGCTAAAGAATATCCGAATATTAAATTTCTCCATTGTTCAGGATATAAAATGGGTGAAAACCTTTCTACATATTTCGGAAGGATCGAACAGCCGAGATATCTTTCAGGTATAGTAGCCGGGATGAAAACAAAAACCAACAAAATCGGTTATGTAGCAGCTTTTGAAATTCCGGAAGTAGTAAGAGGAATCAATGCGTTTACTCTGGGAGCAAAATCTGTAAATCCCAAAGTAGAAGTTCATGTAAGATGGACTCACACATGGTACGATCCGGCAAAAGAAAAAGAAGCTGCGAAAGCTCTTCTTGATGAGAAATGTGATATAATCGCGCAGCATCAGGATACTGCCGGCCCTCAGCAGGCAGCTGAAGAGCGCGGAGTATTCTCAATCGGATACAACTCTGACATGGCAAAAATGGCTCCGAAAGCTTACATGACAGCTCCAGTATGGAACTGGGGGCCATATTACATAGGTGAAGTTAAGAAAGTACTTGCCGGAACATGGAAAGCAGCAGACTATTGGGAAGGTATGAATGCCGACATAGTAAGACTTGCTCCTATCACAAAAAATGCTCCTGACGGTGCTGAAGCAAAAGTAAATGAAATTAAAAAGAAAATTCTCGACGGAACTTTCAATGTATTCGCAGGACCTATAAAAGATCAGAAAGGAACAGTTAAAGTTCCTGCCGGTTCAGCTCTAGCTGACAAAGATCAGCTTTCATGCGACTGGTTCGTTGAAGGTGTTGTAGGAAAAGTAAAAAATAAATAACGCTCACGGCTGGGATTCTGGAAGATATACTCCCCTTATCCCTCCAAATGTCACGTTATAATAACTTTCCGTACTTTATTTACTAAACCGGCGAAAAATAAATTTTTACGCCGGTTTTTTTATTTACAATCTATTGAAAGCGAAAATTCTGCTTATTATTCATAAAATTTCCATAAAAAAGAGGAAAGCACCATTAACGGCAAAGTAGCAGTAAAAATGGTTAATATCTCAAAATCTTTTGGTGAGATAAAAGCCAATGATAATATAACATTCAGTGTTAACTATGGTGAAATTTACGCTCTTCTGGGCGAGAACGGCGCAGGAAAAAGCACACTGGTAAACATGCTGTCTGGAGTTTACACCCCCGACTCCGGTGAAATATATGTGCATGATAAAAAGCTGAGATTTTCTTCCCCCGGAGATTCGATTGATTCCGGAATTGGAATGATTCATCAGCACTTTAAACTGATTGATATTATGACAGCTGCGGAGAATATTATAATAGGGCGGAAACATTCTTTTATTGTACGCCGCAAAAAGCTGAAAAAGATAATTAATTCCATCTCTGAAAAATACGGATTTAAAACAGATCCTGATAAATATATTTATGATATGTCAGTCGGAGAAAAACAAAGTGTAGAAATACTTAAAGTTCTCTACCGCGGTGCTGATATACTTATACTTGATGAACCTACCGCTGTACTGACACCCCAGGAAACCGAAAAGCTTTTTAAAATACTGAGAAAGATGAAAGACCAGGGATGCGCGGTAATAATTATAACTCATAAGCTTCATGAGGTTATGGATATCAGCGACAGAGTGACGGTACTCCGCCACGGTGAAGTTGCAGGGACTGTTAATACAAATGAGACCAATCCGAAAGATTTAACTGCTATGATGGTAGGAAAATCCGTAAACCTTTCAATTGAGCGTCCGGCGATTCTAAAAGATGAGATTATGCTTGAAGTAAAAGATCTTTCTCTTGTTGATCGTGACAGGATAAAAAAACTCAACAGAATATCTTTTAACGTAAAAGCCGGAGAAATACTCGGCATTGCAGGTGTAGCAGGAAGCGGACAGAAAGAACTATGTGAAAGCATACAAGGCCTGGAGAGAAGAAAAAGAGGAGTAATCCTGTTCAGGGGTGAGGATATTGCACGGCTCACTCCGCGAGCTATTTTTGAACGGGGTTTAAGAATCAGTTTCATCCCAGAAGACCGTCTGGGTATGGGCCTTGTACCATCCATGGATATTGTTGATAATGTAATAATGAAAGACTACTATCTGCAGAAAAGCCTTTTCCTTGACAGGGAGCCTGCCAGGGAGAGGGCCGAACATATTGTGAAAATGCTGAACGTCCAGACTCCCGGAATTAATCATCCGGTAAATCAGCTCTCAGGCGGAAATATTCAGAAAGTTCTTCTCGGCAGAGAGATAGATGCCAATCCCGATTTTCTTGTAACAGCATATCCCACCAGAGGTCTCGACATAGGTTCATCACATCTCATTTATGATGAACTCAACAGGCAGAAGATGAAGGGTGTAGGAGTTATATATGTCGGAGAAGATCTTAACGTGCTTTTAAGTTTGTGCGACAGAATAATGGTTCTCTTCGAGGGAAGAGTGATCGGAACAGTTGATGCCTCCACAGCGACGAAAGAGGAGATTGGATTCATGATGCTTGGAGGTAAAGAATGTTAAGAATGTCATCAAGAACTGATTGTTCCAGAAATGAAGCGATACTCATAAGGACTTCAGCTATTATACTCGCACTTGCTGCAGTCGCATTTTTCATAATGCTTCTCGGGCACAATCCGTTTTCAGTTTATATATCGATGATCGAAGGCGCTTTCGGCTCAGGTTACCGTATAACAGAAACTATACGTAAAGCTATCCCGCTGATAATATCATCACTCGGCATATCTCTTGCTTTCAGGCTTAAATTCTGGAATATCGGCGCCGAGGGCCAGATCATGATGGGTGCCTTCGGAGCAACATTCTGTGCCCTTAATTTTCAGAGTTTACCGTCTTACGTACTGCTTCCGCTAATGGGACTAGCTTCAATAATCTGCGGAGGGATATGGGGAGCAATCCCCGCATATTTCCGCGCAAAGTTCAGGACAAATGAAACAATATTCACTCTGATGATGAATTATATAGCGCTCAAATGGATTACATATCTGCAGTACGGTCCGTGGAAGGATCCTGGTGCGCTTGGTTTTCCTAAAATTCCGGGTTTTACTGAAAATGCAGTTTTACCGGCATTTTTTGGGCTGCACATAGGATGGATAATTGCGCTGATACTCGTCGTCGTTCTCCATTTATTTGTTAACCACACAAAACGGGGTTATGAAATAAACGTTGTCGGTGAGAGTGAAAACACAGGCCGTTACGCGGGCATGAATGTAAAATTCATAATAATATACACAATTTTTTTAAGCGGAGGATTATGCGGGCTTGCGGGCATGATCGAAGCTTCCGGCGTGAATAAAACATTATCCGTTGAAATAACACGTGGCGTCGGTTATACAGCAATCATCACAAGCTGGCTCTCGTCCCTCCGCGCGCCTGTTATCGCCGTTGTCTGTATACTCTTTGCAGCCATGATACAGGGCGGAACTTTTATTCAGATGGCATTCCAGATACCTCAATCAGCCGCACAGATACTGCAGGGAATGATACTTTTCTTCGTACTTGGAAGCGAATTTTTTATCCGGTATAGAATTTCAATCATCAAAGATAATAAAATGGAGGCGGAGCAGTAATGGATATATCATTTTTCGCAGCTGCGGTTGTTGCAGGAACTCCCCTTCTCTATGCCATACTCGGTGAGCTTATTACAGAAAAATCTGGACAGCTGAATCTCGGCGTTGAAGGAATGATGCTTATGGGAGCTGTTATCGGATTCAAGATGGCCATCTCGTCAGGAAACCCTTATCTTGCACTTCTAGGAGCAATGGCTGCCGGCGGATTTGGTGCTCTTATCTTTGCAGTACTTACAGTGACACTCAGGGCAAACCAGGTAGTATCAGGTTTAACTCTTACAATTTTTGGTACCGGATTCGCGAGTTTTATGGGACAGGGGCTCATGGGAGAGACTGTACCTCCCGACATAAAACTTTTTTTTGCGGATTTCAAAGTCCCTCTTCTTGGAGATATACCGTTTCTTGGCCAGATTTTCTTCAATCAGGGAATGCTTGTTTATACCGGATACATACTTACTATCATCGCAGGAGTCTATATATACAGAACTCAGATTGGATTAAACCTGCGCGCAGTCGGTGAAAATACAGCTGCAGCAGATGCTGCGGGTATAAATGTTTCTCTATACAAATATATTCATGTTATAATCGGAGGAGTATTGTGCGGACTTGCCGGTGCGTATCTCTCTCTTGTATACATCCCGTCCTGGCAGGAAAATGTCACAGCAGGAAGAGGATGGATCGCTGTAGCACTTGTAATATTCTGCAAATGGAATCCTTACAGGGTAATGATGGGCGCATTTTTATTCGGCGGTCTCGATATAATAGGTTTCCGTATTCAAAAATTTGATTTTCACATTTCTCAGTATATAATTGATCTTCTCCCTTATGTAGTAACGATTATAATTCTGATCCTGGTTTCAGTGAGAAAATCACACTCCGGTTCAGCTCCGGCCAGCCTCGGAGAATCATACTTCAGGGAAGAGAGATAGAGCAGGATAATATGCTTAAATATTTTATGATATACATGGTAATGGCATTCCTTGCGGGAGCAACAGTACCGCTTCAGGCAGGGATAAATTCACGCTTGAGTTTTTTCAGCGGTTCACCGGTCATGGCATCTATTATTTCTTTTCTTACAGGCAGTGTCACGCTGATAATATATGCGCTCGTGACCAGAACTCCACTCCCCGCTTCCGGTTCATTTGCCGGAGCTCCATGGTGGATATGGACAGGCGGAATTTTTGGCGCATTCTATGTCGCGTCCTGTGTAATACTGGTAAACAAAGTCGGTGCAGTTTCAATGCTTGCACTGATTATGGCAGGCCAGATGATCACATCTCTTATCCTCGACCATTATGGCCTTGCGGGATACCAGATGCAGCCTGTAAATATGTACAAGATTGCCGGAATACTCCTGATCATTGCGGGCGTTTTCCTTATTCGTTTTTCCTGAGGTTAAATTATATGAGATATGAAGGTAATATATTCAGACCGTTCAGTGAGGCAGACAGCTATCTCCTCCAATGCACAGTGGGATGCTCGCATAACAAGTGCACATTCTGCGGCATGTACAAAGATAAAAAATACAGAGTGAGGTCTCTCGCAGATATAAAAGAAGACATCAAACTGGCCAAAGACCATTACGGAGACCTGGAGAAAATTTTTCTCTGTGATGGTGACGCAATTGATATTGAGACCGGTATTCTCCTTGAAATACTCGCAGATCTGAAAAAAAACTTTCCGTCACTGCGGCACGTAGGAACCTATGTCGGGCCCGGAAGTGTCCTGAGAAAAAGCATGTCCGAACTCTCCGCCCTCAGGGCAGCAGGTCTCTCAAAGGCATATCTCGGTGTTGAAACCGGTGATGACAGGCTTCTTCATGAAATAAATAAAGGTGTCGGTTATACGGAAATGCTTCAGGCGGGATTGAACCTTAACAATGCCGGTTTCAATCTCTCATCTATGGTGCTGCTTGGACTTGCTGGCAAAGGTGACAGGTCACGTGAACATGCACTGGCCACAGCAAAAATCACTAACGAAATGAAACCGAAATATCTCGCGGCACTTACGGTTACACCGGTTCCCGGAACCATACTTTTCAACAAAGTACAGAAAGGAGAGTTTCAGGTACTCGATCCGTTTGAAACTCTCGAAGAGATGAAAATTATTTTCGAGAACATAACAATTGATGATTTGAAATTTGTCGGGGTTCACGCATCAAATTATCTCCCGGTTAACGGTACTCTTCAAAAAGATAAACAGAAGATGCTTGATACAGTAAACCGTGTACTCGAAACAAGAGATGAAAAAATGATAAAATCCGAAAGTATGAGAGGTTTGTAAAAAACTCTACCGGTCAAGAAGTCCGGCATAGTAGGGAACTTTTTTTATCAGTATCTTTTCACCGGAACTTTTCAGTTTTATAAAATCTTCAGACAGTTCAAATTCCTCGTCAACGGGACGATAATTGCAGTATGTAAATTCATCCCTGACAGGATATTTTGCGTCAAATGCTTTCTCAAAAAAAACTTTAAGTTCGTTCAGCTTAATTGAGTACTGTCTTGGAGTGCTTACAATAATAACCAGTCTGGTTTCGGGTGACTTTTTACCATTTCTTGTCTCAAGAAGTATCGCCACCTTGCCGTTATTTTTTGCGGCAATCGCCCTGTACTCTTTAATCCCCTTAGCCCTGAAGAATCCCATTATAAAGCCCCTTTGCTGCAAAATTTATCAGATGATGCTCAACTTAACCGCCCCTGTATTTTTAACAACAAAAAAATTTCTACAATCTATAGAATAAACTCAACTATTTTTACGCCTGGCATCGTATACATAACATGAACAGATTAAATTCAAAACAGATTGAAGCATCAAGACCTGACCGTGGGATCAGCCTTGTAATTGCCGGCGCCGGGACAGGCAAAACAAGTACAATGATCACAAAGATCAGGAATGTACTGGAACATTCGTTAGTAAAACCTGAAGAAATTCTCATTCTTACTTTCAGTAAAAAGGCAGCCGGAGAAATAAAGGAAAGGCTGTCGCCAGGATTTAATTCAAATTCCGAACCGGGTTTTGCAGGTACATTTCACTCTTTCTCACTTTACCTTCTTAAAGAGTACAAAGAGTATTATCTGAAATACAGAGAGATAAATCATTTCCCGTCCGTTATAGACCGTGATGAGAAAGAACAGATAATGAGAAAACTCATAATGGATAAACCGGAAAAATTTCTCGGACTCCCGGCTGATGCCGTTTTAAAACTTTCTGAAAATATTGATCACCTGGATGAAAAAATAATAATTAAACTTAAATCAGGCCAGTTATTCGACGAAATCTGCAATGTTAAAATTTTGTACGAAGAATATAAAAAAGATAAATTACTCATAGAATTCGAAGACATGATCAATCATGCTGCGGACTTACTTGAAAGAAATCCGGTTATAAGAAAAAGTGTTAATGAAAAATTCAGATACATTTTTGTCGATGAATTCCAGGATACATCAGAGAATAATTTCCGGCTTCTTTCACTTCTTCTCCCGGATGCAGATAAAAATCTTTTTATGGTCGGAGATGATTTTCAGAGTATATACAAGTTCCGTCACAGCAGGGTTGATTATATTATTAACGCAAAAAAATTCTTTCCTGAAATTTCTATACACAAACTTACAGTTAACTACAGATCAAAAAAAGAAATTATAACTATGTCAAACCGGTTTATCCGTATGAACAAATTCCGGACATCAAAAAAAATTACATCCCACAGCGGGAAAGGAGGAAAAGTAAAGTTTTATAATGTCGAAGATATGCATAATGAATCTGAACTTCTGATTCAAATCATCTCTTCCACTCCTCACAATTCTACAATTGCTGTACTCTACCGTAATAATTACCAGGGAGAATTCCTTCAAAAAAAGTTTGAATCTGAAAATACAGAAAGAATAGTCTCCTTCATGACTATGCATGGTTCGAAAGGACTCGAGTTCGATATAGTTTTAATCGCCGGAATTTCCGACAAAATTATTCCTGACAAAACTTCAGATATTGAAGAGGAGAGACGTCTGTTTTATGTAGCACTGACGAGGGCAAAAAATGAACTGCATCTTTTATATTACAAAAACGGGCCTGATCAACTGCCGAGGTTTATCAGAGAAATCGGGTTCAGAAAAAAATAATTATAAATATTTCTGATGATACTCATGCAACAGCATCAATTTTCTGCCCTTTATTCTCTTCAGCCGGGCGTTCCCTGGGAGCTTCGCGTGTCTGGTCAGTCGGAATCTGCTCATTTTTTGGAGTGTATTCCGGTGTAAAATTAGTGGATATTATATCAGCGCCTGAAATATTCTGAACAGCCATACAATACCTCCTTTCTAATTGTAATATAACTATTATGAATTCAGAATCAAATAAAAAGTTTAAGAATGTGTTTTGCAATAGATGTAATAAAAGCAGCAGAAATTATGGAAACTACAATTATCTCTACATCCCGTAACTCAGCCGATGGATTACGCTTCCTGAAAAATTTTAGAGCGCTCCTCGATACAAAAAAATACGAAATAAGAAAAACTGCAGTTTTAAATATAATAATAAAAAAATCATTCATAGTCTTTGTAATAGAAACTCCAGCTGCTCTTTTCCGCAGTCATGATTCAGTATCAATGATTTTTCGATCTCCCGTTTTAAAAATCTTATCCGCAAAGCGGTGGTGTTGATTTCCTTTATGAAGAGATCATCCGCTGAGTCTGTTATTTCATTTATTATATTTAGCTCACCGGGCATAATCGTATTATAGCTCTCTGAGGTTTAACTACACTATCATAGAATAAAACTAGAGTCAAGGAATTAAACCAGTTTTTTATTATAACGCAATGATTATTTTAAAAAACGAAAAAATACTTGACTGGTATGAAATTTGTTGCATAATATTTTGTAAATTAATTCTATAGTACACAGAATTAATTTTACTCATCTCCGGTGCAGCTCTTCACAGCACACCGTGGACATGGAATTGCGGGATTCGTACAATAATTCCTTATCGTAAATTACACAAAACGTACGTGAATAAATTAAATGTTAAAAACATAACACCGTTTTTTATAGAACAATAAATGGAGAATATAATGGTACACTTAAATGAAATGCTTAAAACAAAATACCCGATAATCCAGGGACCAATCGGCGCGATGAACAGCCCGGAACTTATAGCTGCAATCAGTAATGCCGGAGGTTACGGTATGCTCGCTCTCGGGTTCTCCTCCAATATTGATGAAATAAAAAGACTATTGCTTGAAATAAAAAAACTGACAAACAAGCCATTCGGTGCCAATATTATGATAATCAATCCGCTGAATGAAAAAATTCTGCCGCTCCTCGCCGAATCGGGTATTAAAACCATTACAACGTCTGTCGGATTCCCCGGTAAGATATATCCTCTTATCCATGAACTCGGAATGAAAGGGCTTCATGTGCTGCTGTCAGTAAAGCATGCCGTGAGTGCCGAAAAGGCCGGTGCCGATGGAATAATCGCTGCAGGATCTGAGGCCGGAGGCTTACGCTCGACCGGATCTGAATCATCAACAATGGTACTTGTCCCTCTCATCGCTGACAGTGTAACCATACCTGTAGTCGCAGCGGGAGGAATTGCCGATTCACGGGGATACAGAGCTGCTTTTGCGCTTGGTGCCGAAGGTGTGCAGATCGGGACAAGGTTCCTCGCATGTAAAGAGAGCCCGGCTCAACAGAAATGGAAAGACCAGATTATTAACTGTGAAGACGGCGGAACAAACCTCCTTCCCGTAGATTACCTGATGATGAGAGCAATTATCACTCCCGAGTTACGGGAAAGACTCAATTCGCCTGATTTCGATATACATAAAGAATTCAAACTTGCTAATGCCTCGAAAGCATGGGATTCAGCGGATTTCGATCTCGTTCCTGCAGGAGCGGGACAGGTGAGTGCACTGATCCGCGATATAAAACCTGTAGAAGAAATAATTAAAGAAATGGTTAAGTAAAACTTATGCATAAAGCTGAAACAATAAAAAAAGAATTAAAAAAAATAGCCGATAAAGATAAAGCTAAACACCTTGCCGGATTCTTCAAAACAGGCAAAGGTCAATATGGAGAGGGTGATATCTTTATCGGCATCCGTGTTCCGGATCAGAGAAAAACAGCAAAATTATTTTTTGATACAGAACTCCACGAAATTGAAAAACTGCTCGATGATCCAATCCATGAATGCAGGCTGACAGCACTGCTTATACTCATTGAAAAATTTTCGAAAAGTGACGATATTAAAAAAAAAGAAATCGTAGAATTTTATCTTTCCAAAACATCAAGAATTAACAACTGGGATCTTGTCGATCTTTCTTCTCATCAGATTTTAGGAAACTATTATTACAGCAGAGACAGAGAAATACTGTATAAACTTGTTCAAAGCAGCAGCCTGTGGGAACAGAGAATTGCTGTTGTAAGTACATACTATTTTATTAAAAGAAATGATTTCAAAGAGATACTCACATTCTCCGAAATGCTTCTTGACCACAAACATGACCTTATACACAAAGCAACAGGATGGATGCTGAGAGAAACGGGAAAAATGGATCTGAAAATTCTGAAAAAATTTCTGGATAAAAACCACAGGGCAATGCCCAGGACTATGCTCCGGTACGCCATAGAAAAGCTCGACGAAACCGAAAAAGCAGTATATATGGCAAAGTCATAATGTTGAACCGGCAGAATAATCAGTTGGAGGAATTCTCCTTTAAAAGTTTAACCTTATCATAAAAAATTTTCATCACAGTATCATAAAGCTCATCCTTTAATACCTTATCCTCAACACCGAAATCTATACTTGGATTATCATTCACTTCAATAACATAGCATTTACAGCCGATCATTTTAAGGTCAACTCCATAAAATCCGCGCCCGATGTACCCTGCAGCCTTCAGAGCAGTTTTAATTACTTTTTTAGGAACATCACTGACACTGAGAGTTTCACCTTTACCTGAATGTTTATTTGATTTTTTATTTTTTGACCAGTTCACAATCTGCCAGTGATCCTCAGCCATATAATACTTGCAGACATATAAGGGATAACCGTCAATTATTCCCACACGCCAGTCATATTCGGTTTTAATAAACTCCTGCGCAATTATAAGATCAGATTTTTCTAAAAGAGCATTAACTTTAACAAAGTACTCTCCCCTTGTTTCAACTTTGAGTACGCCCTGTGAATATGAGCTGTCGGGCTGTTTAAGTATTAGCGGAAGCTCCATGCTGCTCAGGACAAGTTCAAGAGTATCCCGGCTTATAACAACAGTCTTCGGTGCGGGTATTCTATAGTGGCTCAGAAGCTCCGCGAGATAGACTTTATTTGTGCACTTTATTATGGAATCGGGATCATCCATTACTACCAGCCCTTCGGCCGCAGCTCTCTGGGCAAAGCGAAAAGTATAATGATTTACGCTTGTTGTCTCTCTTATAAAAAGAGCATCAAACTCTGCAATACGATGAAGATCATCTTTGTCAATAAGCTCAACATTAAATCCGTTTTTCTCCCCTGCTTTTATAAATTTTTCTATAGCTTTTTTATTAGATGGAGGAGTTGCCTCATCATAATTTACAAGTATGGCCATATCATACGGCGCAGCAGGCCTTCTCTTTTTGCGCGAAATTGCTCTCGAAAAATACTGTGTTGCAAATTCAATTACATACTGATGATGCTCTTCAGGAATATCATTTGCGGATATAAGCTGTATATTCTGTATCTTCCACCTTATACCTTTTCTGGAAAAAAATACCCTGATAAGCGGAGCCTGAAAGAGATTATAAATCTGAAGACAAAGCCGGTCATATCTTTTAGAAATATTTTTACCAAAATAAATACTTAAAACAAATGTGTCCGACTGAATATGAGCAAGGCTCTTCTGAATACTTCTATCCAGATCTTCAGCCAGCACACGTATGACGTATGGAGTTTTCATCTCCTGAATAGTACTGACATTCGGAAATGATTTGTGCCCTCTTGCTGAAGCCAGAAGAGAAACATAGTATCCGATTGACTGATACCTGTAGGATCTGCAAAGATTAAAAATTCGCGCGCCCCTCATTCTTATGAATTCGTCTTCGAGGAGATAATCCCTCGCTGAAATCACTTCCACTCCCGGGATATTGAACTGCCAGTTTCTCTTATTATTTACAATAATATAGTTGGACATCTGAACTCCTGAAAAGAATAAACATATATATCCCGGCTGAAATTTTTCAAAAACATTATTCGCTCAATCATACAGAATATACTCAGTTAAAAACTTTTAACTTAATAAACATAATTAAAATAAAAAAATTTATTATAAACGTATGATCAATTTTGCATTATTACAGACACAGTGAATTACAAGAATAAATTTCTATTTTTGAAAAAACATTTATAAGATTGTGTAAATATACAATATGTCAAATTCATTCAGATAAATTTGAGCTTTGAAGTGTAACACAAATAGTTCTATTTTGCTGTTACTCGTCAACTATAAGCATGACATTTGCCGGCGCCTGTTATACGCAAAAGGTTGTGCAAAAAAATTTCACCTTTTATGCGAGTGTAATTAGTAATTTTTAAATAAAATATTATGAATTAATATTGACATTAATACATTAAATGATAAATTAAATTAAATTTAAAATTCTCGAAGGGGTACTTAATGGATAAGGCAATCATAGATTTCATGAGAGAATATCACCTTCTGGTTAGAAACACTATTGTTATCGCCAGTATAATTATTGCATTTGTATGTGTCTCCGGCTGTATCAGATTCGGTATCGCTATCTACCGAAGAAAAAAAGGAACTTATCCGCCTGCAACAAGTCAGATGGGTCATTGATCTTATTCTGATCAGGGTAAATTTGTTTAAAAAAATTTTAAAATTTTCATTACCGATAATGGTTTTTTTTATATCGGATTTAAATGCGACGGCCAAAGAAACAGGAATCCAGGTGATTCCTGTTTTTAATTATGTTACAGGCCGATTTAATCCTGCAGCACATAGTGATTTTATTAATCTGAAAAAATCCGTAATACCAAGTTCCGGAGATTTATATCTCCGGAAAGAAACTGTTGAAGCTTTGAAACTCCTGCTGAACGATTTTAACAAAGATTATCCGAAAATAAAAATACAGGTACAGAGCGCTACACGGAATTTCTATTCGCAGAAAACTATCTGGGAGGAGAAATGGAAAGGGAAACGAAAAATAAGCGGAGCCGCAGATATAACTAAAACTTCTGACCCTCTGTTGAGATCTCTTAAAATTCTCGAATATTCCTCAATGCCGGGAACATCACGTCACCATTGGGGGACAGACTTCGACATCAATACTCTCAATAATCTTTATTATGAGAAAGGTGAAGGAAAAATAATATACCAGTGGCTTAAACAAAATGCATCGAAATACGGATTCGCTCAGCCATATACAGAGGGCCGTACAGATGGTTATAAAGAAGAAAAATGGCATTGGTCATATATTCCTCTCGCAAAACAGTATTTAAAAGAATGGAATAATTCTTACCAGGAAGATCCGTCTCAGTTCACCCGGTCCGGAATTTTTTCCGGTTCAGAAAAATCCGGTCATCTTGCACCTGTTTATGTAAACTCGATTAATCCGGCCTGCAAATGAAAATAATGTGTGTATATCTCTGCGATTACAATGATCGCGAAGACTACTACCTTTCACTTATGCCTTATGGCATAACTTCAATTGCAGCTTTTCTTGAAAAAAGCGGGCATGACGTAATTCTTGCAAATCTTTCATCATATGGCTATTCCAAAGGTGTTGAGATGACTCTCAAAAACAGGCCTGATGCAGTTGCAATATCAATATTTTCATTTAACAGAACTGAATCTTTTAAATATATTCGTGAATTAAAAAAACAAAACAAAAAGATACTCATCATTGCCGGAGGGCAGCACCCGACATTTCTTTCCGGTCAGATAAAATCCAGATACCCTGAAATTGATTTTATCATCAAGGGTGAGGGTGAGTATTCTTTAAAAAAACTTTTAGATGAGCCATTACCGGCCAGTAAATCAATTATCACTTCAGAGCGGATTTCTGATATCAACACTATTCCATATGGTTCTTTTTTTTCAGGTAAAACAATCGAGGTAAATCCGAATGAGCAGTTTAAATATATCATAACATCACGAGGCTGCCCTTCGAGCTGTACGTACTGCTCCTCCCCGTATTTCTGGAAAAGAAAAGTAACATATAGGAGCCCCGAAAATATAATTGAAGAGCTGAAACATATTCAGAAAAAATTTGGAATAATATATTTTTCAATCCGTGATGATAATTTTACACTTAGCAAAAAACGCGTACTTGAATTCTGCCGGATGCTTGACGAGAGCAAACTATTCATGATGTGGAACTGTCAGGCACGCGTAGACACAATTGATGAAGAGATGCTCGTCGCGATGAAAAGGTCCGGGCTTGAGCATATTCAGTTCGGAGTCGAATCAGGTTCGGAAGATATATTAAGAATCTACGATAAACATATAACTCTCAGCAAAATTAAAAGCGCAGCAGCGCTTACCCGAAAAGTTGGCGTTTATCTTTCATTTTATCTGATGACAGGAATGACGGGAGAAACTGCCAAAGATACTGAAGATACAAAAATATTAATTTCCAATACAAAACCTCATGACGTAATAATTTCTCCAGTTGCATATTACCCTGGAACAAAGATTTATTCTGATTCAGTAAAGAAAGGAATAATCAACGACAACATCTGGTTTGAAACTGACGATAACGGACTGTATCTTTCTGATGAACATAATAACGAAAAAAATATAAAAAGCATTCTCTCTTACTCTTCTAAAATCACAAGAAAATCAAAATATACTAAAAGTGATTTTAAAATACACGAAGAAACAACCGGTTCAAACTGCTGGATGAATAATATCATTGAGGGAGATCATTACTCGGATGAAGCAGATCTGAAAAAAGCATCCGGGCATTACAACAAACTGATTTCAGAGTATCCTGAAAATATTTGGGGTTATCTTCGAATGGCTGAACTCATATGTGACCATTCACCAAAACAGGCTCTTACTCTTTTTAAAAAAGCAGCAGGAATTGTCCCTTCATATTACGGATCATGGCTAAGAATATCTCAGATTCAATATATCAGCAGAAATTTTACTGAAGCAAAATTCACGATTGAGAAGGCTATGAGACTTAATCCATTCGAACCTGAGATAAAAATGCTTGCAGATAAAATCAACAAGCAAAGTTAATCCCGATTAATTGAATGTGTGTTTCATTTTAATAATTTAGCCTTGACTCAGCTCCTGCAATAGAAAAAATAGATATTTATTTGTTTATTTCACCAGTTCTCACACTTTCATATTATTTTTTTTGCAAAACTAAAATTAATATTATAGAATAAACATATGACCATAATTGACAACTATAACAAGATAAAAGATACAATCAATGAAACCGCATTAAAATGCGGCAGAAATCCCGATATGATAAAAATTATATCTGTATCTAAAACTTTTGATATGCTGACAATTCAGGAGGCAATTGATTCCGGTATCAGAATTTTTGGAGAGAACAGAATACAGGAGGCAAATGAGAAATTTCCTCAACTTAAAGGTAATTTTGAACTCCATATGATAGGCCATCTTCAATCTAATAAAGCGCGTGAAGCCGTCAGTCTTTTTGAAGTAATTCATTCAATAGATAAGGTTTCAACAGCACTGAAGCTGGATTCCGAAGCTGAAAAAAAAGGAAAAATACAACGAGTACTTATACAGCTTAAGACAACAGATGAAGTAACTAAATCTGGTGCCGGTCAGTCAGAAATATTTTCTATTGCTGAATCAATTTCCGGCATGAAAAATTTAAAACTCGAAGGATTAATGTCAATCGGCCCTAATACTGCTGATAAAAATCTTATCCGAAAATCATTTATAGAAACAGCTGAAACACTCGATATCATAAATAGCAGACTTAATCTTTCTCTGAAGGAATTATCGATGGGGATGTCCGGAGATTATACAATAGCAATAGAAGAAGGCGCAACAATAGTCAGAATAGGCTCAGCAATTTTTGGGAACAGGGATTATACAATATGAATACAAATAATTTAAACATCGGAATTATCGGAACAGGAAACATGGGAAGCGCAATAATAAAGGGAATTGCATCCGGTGACCGCAAAAACAAAATTATGGTTTACGATATTGATAAAATTAAATTGTCCGAAATTCAGGCAGAAACAGGAGTAAAAATTACTTATAAAATAGAAGAAATTATTAATTTTTCGGGTCTGCTTATTCTTGCGGTAAAACCTGATATTGTTGTGGAAATAACTTCTGAGTTAAAAAATTACAACGGAATAATTGTTTCTATTGCTGCCGGTATATCAATAAATACATTAAGAAATTGTGCCGGAAGCGATAAAAAAATTATACGTGCAATGCCCAATACTCCTGTAAATACAGGATACGGTATGACAGTGATCTCACCATCTGATAATATTTCGACTGATCAGATTGAACAGGTAAAAGCTATCTTTTCCTCAGTTGGAGAAGTCCTGATTATGGATGAAAAGCATATGAATGCTGTTACTGCTATTTCTGGTAGCGGCCCAGCTTATATCTTTACTTTCATACAGGCTATGGCAGATGCAGGCGTAAAACTTGGTATTCCTAGAACTGATGCTTTAATTCTGGCAGGGCAGACTATTTTAGGCTCAGCAAAAATGTTTCTTGACAAAAAGGAAAACCCCATTATGCTGAGAGACAAAGTCACCTCTCCGGGCGGAACAACTATAGCAGCATTATATATTCTTGAAAAAGCTGGTTTTAGCGGTATAATTATCGACGCAGTAGAAACTGCCGCAAAAAAAGCAAAGGAGCTTGATAAATCCTGATGAAAATGCCGACAATATACCAGTTGAATCAAATCAAGCAATACCTGCTTTTTGCTCTATTATCACTTTTTTTAATTATTCTAACCGGGAATATAATATCATATTTTTTTACAAAAAAAATTACAATAAATCCAAAAGCATATATCATTAAAGATGGTTATCCCATCTTCATTTCCGAAGCAGATTACATTGAATTTATCAGAAATTATCCATTCAACCCTGGAGTAGAATTAACCATTTACAAAATTTCCGCAGGAGAAACACTCTGGTCATTAAGAAAAAAATTCAATGTTACCATAGATACGCTTATAGCTGCAAACCCTCATCTTAAAGGCCTTGATCTAACAGAAAACAGTACAATTATAATTCCTTCAAAAAATGGCGCCTTATTTACATTTGATGATTATAGGGATGTCGGAAGAATGTATTCCATGATGGGCAGTAAAAATAAAATTCTTGGAGACTATAAGCCAAAAATCTTCCGGATAATTTCACCTGACGATATCCGTCTTGTTTTCTTTGAAAAGGGAAAACCGATGGTTGTTAATAATGATATTCAGAAAATATATGCCTATAAAATGACATTCATAGATCCACTTGATTCAGGTTTCTATACTTCGATGTATGGTGATCGCGTAAATCCTGTTTTCGGTGAAAACGTTGAGTTCCATAATGGAGTAGATATCGCCACCAAAAATGGGACTCCTATAAAAAGTGTAAGGGACGGTCTTGTATTTTTTTCAGGCTGGCGCGAAGGTTTCGGTAATACAATTATAATTCAGCATGATGATGGATATGCAACTTTTTACGCTCATTGTTCCAAATTACTGGTAAAACAGGGTCAATGGGTAAATCAGGGCGATCAGATAGCAGCAGTCGGTTCAACCGGAAGATCTACCGGATCACATCTGCATTTCACAGTTATACGACATGGTAAGCTTTTAAACCCTTTTAAATATCTTTGGTAATTTAATGGGTTACGCTTTAACCTTTATCTCTGCAATTCTTTATTATATATCCTTCCCTCCATACACACAAGGTTATTTGGCATTTTTCTCATTAACTCCTCTTTTCTTTGCGCTTTCTACTGCAGAATCTGTTAAAAAAACCATCATTACAGGATCAATATGGGGAACAACTTTAGCGGTTTTATTCTCTATACCGCTTTATAATGCGTTGATAACTGAATATGAATTCAGCATAATATTTTCCACTGTACTTATAATCTTTTCAGTCTACATCCCTTACGGAATTATTTATGGAATATATGGCATTTCATTTAAATATTTATTTCAAAAAACAGGCATTTTTACCCCACTATTAGCTGCATCACTCTGGCTGATAATAGATTACCTGATGAGCATAATGCCTCTCTTTATGCCATGGGGTTATGCCGGATATACTCAAGTATTCACCACGTTAATTCAGATTAGTGATCTTTCTGGAATTTACGGTGTTACTTTTCTGGTAGTACTTGTTAATTCACTTTTTACTGGTATTTTTATTTTTAAAAAAAGATATTATAAACAATCATTGTTAATTATAGCTTTTATTATTATTTCAACTGCATCATATGGTTTTCTGCGTGTACAGAGTATAAATAAAATTATGCAGACAGCGGCTGAAAACAATATCACTGCTGCAATAATTCAGGGAAATTTCGGATCAAAAGAAAAGTGGGATTCAAAAAATACAGCTGCAATCATTAACACCTACATATCTATGACAAAAAGTGTAATTGAAGAAGCGGATATAATTGTGTGGCCCGAAACTGTTCTAAACTCCAGCGATAAAAACAATCTGGAAGTTATAGCAGGAATGTCCTCTCTATTAAAAACTAATAAGATGTTCATCGCCGGCGCGACCAGAAATGACTCAAAAAATAGAATTTTTAATTCAATATTTGTTTCAGACGATTATGGACTGAAGTATATTTATGACAAAAAAATTCTTTTCCCGTTTACTGAATCTTCTTTCGCAGGACTCTCTTCTGGCAAATTCATGGATTCACCATCAATTTTTTTTAAAGGTAAAGGCAGGCCTGTATATAATTACGGGCCTGCCAATATTGGATTTTCAATATGTTTTGAAGCAATTTTTCCGGACTATATCAGAAGGATAAAAAATCAAGGCGCTGTAATTTTAATAAATGTTGCGAATGATTCATGGTTCGGAAACACGTATGAACCTTATATGCATTTTCATAATAATATAGCGCGTGCAATAGAAAATAGATTCTATGTAATCCGCTCATCCGATAATGGAATTTCCGCAATAATCTCTCCTACAGGTAAAATTGTGAATTCAATCGAGTTAAATAAAAGAGATAAAATAGCTGCACCCATAAGCATTATTGCGATTCCGACTCTTTACTCGAAATTCGGAGATTGGATTATCATAGTTTCACTTCTTATTATAATAATTTCCTTAATCTTCCAGTTAAAAAATAAAAATTAGATTATCAGTTAGCTTTATATTTTTTGATAAGATCATTTTTACCGGCTTCCATCTCAGTTCTTCTTCTCACCGAATCTGCTTCTTCACCGAAAGTTTTATTCTGAAGATTGTAAATCATTTCTTTCTTTTCTTTTTCGTTTAAATCTTTATTATTTGTTATTTCACTATATGCAGATAGATACGACAGCTCTTTCTGTTTCTCCGCTTCCATAAGACTATCAACTTCTTCAAGCCGTTGAACTATGTCAGGAGAAAAAACCTGCGCTCTGAATTCTTTTATTTTTTTTAATTTATCACTTTCTGTCATTTCACTCAAATCTTTGGAGTAAGTTTCAATTTTTTCCGTATATTGAGTATAAGGTTTTCTATTTTTTTCCAGTTCTTCTCCTTCACTCCCCCACATTTCTTTATTTAATTTGCTGATCCTTTCTTCTTTTTCTTTACCATAGAGCGATTTATCATTAACTATCCCTGCTCTTCTTATTGGATATTCCTGAGATTTTAAAGAAGCGCCGAAAATTATGTCAGCATCCTTTTCACCAAAAATTTCAATCTGCATTTTTTTCATTTTTAAAAGTATATTAAGAAAATCATCAGTTGTTTCCAGATCTTTTATTCCGCTGATTTCAGCAGCAATTCTATTCTCATAATCTAAAAATTTCTTATATATTACCAGGAGTTTATCAGCACTTTCACTGTCCATCGAGTCATACAGATACTTTCTTACAGCTTCAATATGCTGATCATAGGTCATATCTTTAAAAGTTTCCTGAAGATATTTAAAAAATTTAAGTGTATATTTATTAATTAAATTATCTTTGAAATACTCTCTGCTTTTATCTCCGCTAAAATCAACCTTCTTAAGATAATCGCGCACATCATCATACGTCAATTCTTGCGAGCTGCCTGATATATATTCAGTATCTTCTGATGAAAATATTTTCGAAACTATATTGATAGTTAACACTGCAAGAAAAATAATTATAGCTGCTGTTATCACATTTTTTTTAGACATTTGAAACATTTATTTCACCCCTAAAATAAAATCAGGCTGCAGAAACCGCAGCCTGATGTATTATAAAACTAATGTATAAATTTAATTAATATCCTTTGTTTTTCAAATCACTGATCATGTCAACATAAAACTGCGGAGCATCAAATCCTGGAGTAATTCCAAAGAATTGATTAACTATATTTAAATGATCAACTCCGCCAGCCCACCATGCTCCTTCAATAACTCCTCTAAAATTTCCCCACTTAGCTGAAGTTACAGAAACTAATCCATCATTATCACCTTCATAATAAAGTGCAATCAACCATGGAACTTCGAGAATCAGACTGTTAGAAACATATTTTATTTTTGAAGTATAGCTCTGATAATATAATCCGGGTACATCAGGACAACTTTTATTAAAGACATTCTGCATATATGGTCTTGTCATTTCCAATCCATTTTCAAGTGAATTCGGATTTTTATCACCAAACACAAAAGTATAAACTACATCAAGCGTAGCTCCGGCAAGCGCCCAGCCTTGATTTGGTACTATATTGAATATTGTATCAGCAACAGAACTTCCCCTATGAGGACCTGAAAGGCCTGTGTAAGAAGCTACCTTAGAAGAGAGACCAAGATTCGTAATAGCGTATCTGGTATATATTGTCCCATGTGAATGGCCGACTATATTAGCTTTTGATTTACCTGAAATCGCGAGGATATCAAGAAATTGACGTTTAAAAGCTTGAGCTTTATTTGCAGTACTGTCCATTCCATTTACGGAAGTGATATATACATCTGCACCTTCATCTTCAAGCGCATCCTCGATTCCCCACCAGTAATCCACAATATTTACAATTTTAGCCTGAGCTCCCATACCATGGGCAAGTACAACCGGATATTTGGTATCACACTTTGGAGTACTTCCTGAAGCTAGTACTATTGTTGGTATTATTAAAATAAAAAAGACAGCTGCCATTAATTTGTTATTCATCATTTCCTCCTAATATTATTGCATAAAAACAACATAATGGTTTTGTGAACGATGTCAACAAAAAACCGTCCGACCGGACTTAAAAGTTTAAAAACAAAGGTTTTTAGAGTTTAAAAATAAATTTTAATTCTATATAGAGGAAGATTATTATTTTAATGTTATAACTAATCAAATATGGAATCAATAACACACAAATTTAAAGTTCAATAAAATTAACAATTACGCTTCAAACCCCAGGTTAACTTTTTCATGAAACCGGCAACCTGTTTTTTTCATCAAGAACAATTCTGAATCCATAATAAGGGCTCCTTGCAGTAGGACACCTTCTGAATCTGAATTCCTTCGATTTCTGAATGCTTTCACTCAATAGAGATCCACCTCTAAGAATCTTGTATATATTTCCGAAATCCTTATTACTTATACTTTCATCATACCCGATATACCAATCAAGAGTCCACTCCCAGAGCAAACCTAATTGAAATTCCGATTGCTGAATATTATTCTGAAGAGTCATAAGAAAATCTATATCTGAATATATCAGGTCTTTTTTAGTAAATAAATGTTCGCTAATAGAATTAAGGCCCGCATAGGTCCCAAAAATTTCCCATTCGTATTCAAACGGCAACCTGAAATTTTTTCCGGTAATTCCACTTAACCATTCAGTATATCTTACCGCATCATTCCAGCTTACCTGCATAACAGGAAATGTTTCGGCAAAATCATTATAAACATTATCCGTTTCGGTCATGAATGGATTTTTCCAGGAGACACCATTTTTTTTTATCCATTTATTGTTCCACACCCAACCCCAACCTTCTTTTTCAGAATCGGTTACATACATTGTCTCAGAAATAAATCTTCTGAACTTTTCTACTGTTAAAAGTTTTTTGTGAATTGCGAATTGTTCATAATGAATAGTTCTGGGGGGAGTTGATGCTGTTATGTACTCTCTCTTTATGCTGGAACTGCCTAATGAAGAAACAATACCGTCAACCAGCGAAGGATCAACTCCTATTTCAACATCACCATCGGAGAATAAAACGTAATCATCCGAATCAAGCATCAGATTATTCTAACACTTCCAGGATGGAGAACAGGTCATTTCCATCTTCCGGAAACACTGAACTCATTGAGGTAATTAAAAGTTTAAAATCACTCATATTGTATCTTGCTACTATTGCATTCTTTATTGTATTTGATAACATTATTGAATAACGTTTTTCTTTTCCCGGAAGAACAATCATTAATTTATTTCTATCTATTCTTGCAGAAAAATCGCCTTCGCTCAATTTAGATTTAATAATTTCAGCGACAACTCCAGAAAGTTTTTCAAGCTCAATTTTTCCGAATCTGTCATGAAATCTTTTATAATTTTTAATTGTGAATAGAACTAAACTCAAAGGAATATGCATTTCCTGAGCATGTTTCAATTCATTCTCAATTCTTTCATAAAACACTTCTGTTAAATCATTATATTTATTTAATTCAGGATCCAGTTCATAAACACGATGGAGATAAGGGAATAAAAAACGATTTATCTTTTGAATACGGATATCAATATCTATAATATCTACTGCAGGATTTATCTTAAAAATTGTGATAAAACCGGAAAGTTTTCCGGATATTATAAATGGATAAGCAATAAATAATTCCATTTTAAAAGTTCTATTTCTTCCGAAAGTGTCTAATATTACACTAGATTCATTAAAATTCTCAAGTATTATTGATGATTTCTTATTTATTAAAAATGTAATGAGCCGATTATCTCTTTTAATTTTAAATCCGGAATTTGAAAATCCAAGAATATCGTCAGATTCAAAATATGCGGGATAGTAATCTCCCCCTGCCTGATCATTCATAAAAAGAGTATAACATTCAAGCCCAAGGGAATAAAAATTCTTTTTTATTACTTCTCCAAGTTCACTGAATGATGAAACATTTAATATAGAATCCTGAAAAAATTCAACATCTGATAATATTTCTTTTTCTATTCTTAGACCTAACAATTCGGTACTTATTTTTTCATATTTATAAAGTGATTCAATTATAGAAGAACCGATATCTGAAAGAGCCTGAAGAAATTCCAGTTCTGTTGCAGTAAATTCCTCTGAATTAATTTTTTCGCCTACAAGAACAGCTCCTGCAAGTATATTATCTTTCAATAATGGTGTAATAATTCTTGCATCAACCGCAGTGAATTTAAAGTAGTCATCCCTTAAATTACTATCATTTTTAATATCTTCAATATCAAGAACACCTTTATAAGTATTTAAAATTTGAAGGATGCCATCTTCTATTCCCCAATATAAATCACTTTCTGAAATTTTAATTCCATGTGAATCTTTTATAATCCATTTTTTTTCATCGTTTATGGATGGTGCAACAATTGATACCGAAGATACACCAAGCTGCCCCATAATCGAAAATATTATTGTGGAATAAACATCCTCAATAGTATCTGCATTAATAAATTCTTTTTGAATTTCAAAGAGTGTTCCATAATCATTAAATTCCGGCATTTCAAATTCATTATTTTCAGAATTTTTCTCAACAAGTTCCTGAATGACGATATCATTACCGCTGTCATCAACAGCGTCATTGATATCATATTTTTCAGAGGGTGTCGCTCTGGCAGGTTCACTATTTGTATCCTGTTCAAATTTTTCCGGTTGAACATCGTCATCATCAAAAAGAACTATATCTTCTTCAATTTCTTTAAGTTCAGGTTCTTTTTTATTTTTTTCTGCAAATGATTCGCTTTCATTTTCTGAGGAAATATTTATATTTATGTCAGGACCCGTAATTAAATCAATCTCACTAATATCAATTCTTTCTACGGTCATTTCTCTTGCAGCTTCAGTTTCAGCAGGACCTTTAATTCTATCTATTAGAGTTTCTTTTCCGGTTTCATTTATTTTTTGTTTATATTTTAAAGCCCGTTCCAGAAGTCCCATTTTACACACCCATTTCTTTAAGAACCTTTGAATATAATTCAAAATATTCAGATTCGGCAAATTTTCTTATTACTTCTTCAGGTAGTTTTTCAAATAATCCGTCCAGGTAGGATAATAGTCTAATTAGGTTTTCATGTTTATCAGGAAACTCTGATGCAAATTCCATAAGTTTTTCTTTATCTTCCAATATTATGATTCTATCAGTAATATCCGGTATTTCTTCAACGGAAACGATTTCTTCTTCAACCGGCTGAAGAACTTTTATTTTATCAGAATCAATATTATAATCTCTTTTTAAAATGACTTCAATTTCTGAAACATCCTCCTCAAAGACTATTGCATCTGAAGAAGAAATATCTTCTTCGATTGATAATCTTTCAGAATCTAAAAAGGAAATTTTGTTTTCGCTAAAATAATTAAGATTTTTTTTACCGGTATAGCTGCTTCTAAAAAAATCAATTTCAGGTTTGATAAAATCAATTTCATTATCCAGATCATATCTCTTATAATAATCTCCGAACAATTTATCCTCAATATACTCATTCTCTTCAGGAATCAGACCTAATATTTCAGATATCTCACTCTGAATAAGGGACTCTTCAGATTCAAAATAATCATCAATTTCATGAATATATTTTGTAAAATCATCACGTATTATTGCGTTATCAATAAATTCAAAATCTGAGTCTATATAAAAAATTTCTTCTTTAAAAACATTATCAAACTTTTCCGAGTTGTATAATGTATAATCTTCAAGGATGTAATTTAAATTTTCGCCTTCATTTGAAGTTTTTTCAAGTAATTCCAATTTACCATCGGCAACTTCAATCATCTTTACTAATCGTTCGGTAAGAGGATCCTCATTATAAGAACCAGCTTCCTCCATCATTTGCTTACTTGAAAACTGGTCATCTATAAATCTGCATTTTTGATAATTTGTTACTTCAACATACTTCTCGGGAATTTTATCATCTTTTTTTTGACCGTTGCCAATAGTCAAAATTGCTGAGAGCTGTGCGTCTAAAGTTTCTTCATTGATCTTGACAGAAAATAATTTTTTTGTTGATAAAGGCTCTTCACTTAATTCATCATTAATTTCAATTTCGTCGGGCTCATTAGTAATAATTTCATCTTTAAGAACAGGCTCCTCTTCAATTTTAAAAATTTTTTGAACCGCAATATTACTATCAGCCAAATCGGTATATGATTCTTCTTCATCAGATACTTTCTCTAAAATTTCAAGTGCGGGAGTTTCTACAACCGGTTCCGGAATTTTAGTTGTTTCAACGTCTGAGATATATGCTTCATTTATTTCGTCAGTGGATTCATTCTTGACCTGACCATCAGAAACTGTCTTTTCAACAATTGAATGAGCACTTTCTGGTTCTTTTTTTGGGATTGTTCGGGAAATATCAGTTTTTGCTGTAAAACTGGTTTTTAAATCATCTCTATAATTCTTTACTGGTACCAGCTCAAAATCTTCTAATCCTTCAATAAGATCCGCTTCAGTAAGGAATATAACCTCTTCACTTGCAATTTTTTCAGCTTCTACAAGATCTATTTTACCAATAATTGATAGATCAAATTTATCCGGAAGTTTTGATTTATTGTTTAATATAAAATCTTCTTTCATATCACTTGAAGAGCCCTTAATATTATCTGTATTTACAGGATTCATAACTTTTTCATCACTTTTATTTTTGCAGAATCAATATCTCTGTCAAAGAATTATTAAGAAATTGCAATTACTTAATTATCGGCATCTTATTCCATATTAAATAAAAAAAGGAATGCCATTAGGGCATTCCTTTTTTTATTTATGTATTTAATATTTTTACTATCTTCTGGCAACTTTAAGTCTTACTTTAAGCTTGTCTTTTTCCAGTTTTAATATAAATTTATCTTCTGAAAAAACAGCCATTTCACTCATTTGTGAATCAAGCTCTTTCATTTTTAAATCAAGATCAGCTGCACTTAAGTCACTTTTTCTAAAAGCTTTTTCTGCGAGAATGATAAGTTTATTATTCTTTATTTCAACAACTCCACCTTCTACTACCAGATAATCAACACTTTTAGGATTGTTAAGTCTTATCTCACCAATACCAAGCTTTGAAATCAAAGGTGAATGTCCATAAAGAAAACCCATCTCTCCATCATGAGCCTGAACAACAGCAAATCCTACTTCGCCTTCGTAAATAAGTCTTTCAGGAGTTAATATACTGCAATTTATTACACGTTCCATTATTATTTACCTGCAAGTTTCTTAGCTTTCTCAATAGCCTCTTCGATAGTACCTACCATGTAAAATGCCTGCTCGGGAAGTTCGTCATATTCACCGTTGATCAGACCTTTGAAACTTTTTATAGTTTCTTCAAGTTTTACATACTTACCGCTCATTCCTGTAAACTGTTCAGCAACAAAGAATGGCTGAGATAGGAATCTTTCAATTTTTCTTGCACGCTGTACTAATATTTTATCATCTTCTGAAAGTTCATCCATTCCAAGAATCGCAATAATATCCTGAAGATCTTTATATTTCTGGAGGATTCTTTTTACATCCATCGCAACTGAATAATGTTCCAAACCAACAAGTTCTGCTGCTAAAAGTCTTGAAGATGATTCAAGCGGATCAACCGCAGGATAAATCCCTTTCTCGGCAATCTGCCTTGAAAGAACTGTCTGCGCATCAAGGTGTATAAACGCTGTTGCAGGCGCAGGGTCAGTAAGGTCATCCGCAGGTACATAGATAGCCTGAACAGAAGTAATAGAACCATTTTTTGTAGATGTAATTCTTTCCTGAAGTTTCCCCATCTCAGATGCTAGAGTCGGCTGATAACCAACCGCAGATGGCATACGTCCAAGTAGAGCAGATACCTCAGAACCAGCCTGAGAAAACCTGAATATATTATCGATAAATAAGAGAACATCACTACCAGACTGGTCTCTAAAATATTCACACATAGTAAGAGCTGACAATCCTACTCTTAATCTTGCTCCCGGAGGCTCATTCATCTGTCCATAACAGAGACAAGCTTTGCTGATAACACCAGATTCAGTCATCTCCTGCCAAAGGTCATTTCCTTCCCTTGTCCTTTCACCAACTCCGGCGAATACAGAATATCCACCATGCTGTTGAGCAACATTGTTGATAAGTTCCATAATGATAACTGTTTTACCAACTCCAGCACCACCAAAAAGACCTGTTTTTCCACCTTTAATATAAGGCGCAAGAAGATCGATAACCTTAATTCCTGTTTCAAACTGCTCTGATGTAGGATTAAGCTGATCAAACAGAGGTGGATCCTGATGTATTGGCCTAAATTCTTTCGCATTTACAGGACCTTTGTTATCAACCGGCTGACCAAGAAGATTA